>Ga0081527_100147_pt1 | contig 57559 bp, 54 predicted proteins | sample HotLakmasection5_FD_70992 | JGI IMG/M metagenome (GOLD analysis project Ga0081527, IMG submission 70992) | Hypersaline microbial mat communities from Hot Lake, Washington, USA - Section #5 (SPADES assembly) (version 2) | ecosystem: Environmental > Aquatic > Non-marine Saline and Alkaline >... | reverse complement strand
CCCCGCGCCCCCCCGTGCCGCCCCTCCCCCCCCCGCGCCTCCGGGCGCGGGCCCCTCCCGTGTCCCGGCCGGCCCGGCCGCCCCGGCCCCCCCAGCCGCCCCCTCGACGAGCCGCACGGCTGGCGGCTGCGCTGCGATGCCGGCGTGCTGCAGCCGCTCGAGCCCGCGGCCGCCCCCGTCGGCACCCGGGTCGAGGTGCTGGATCTCTTCTTCAACACGCCGGCGAGGCTCAAGTTCCTGAAATCCGATCGGCGCGAGCAGGAGCTGGTGCGCGACATCGTCGAGCGCCTCGCCATGGCGCATCCGGCGATCGCCTTCGCGCTCGAGGCCGAGGGTCGGCGGCTGCTCGACCTCGCGGCGGCGCCGCGGGCCGAGCGTCTGGCCTCCCTGCTCGGCCGCGAGGTGGTCGCCAATGCGCTCGAGATCGAGGCCGAGCGCGACGCTGCCCGGCTCTCCGGGCTCGCCGGTTTGCCGACGCTGAGCCGCAATCACGGGCGGCAGCAGTTTCTCTTCGTCAACGGCCGGCCGGTGCAGGATCGGCTGTTGAAGGGAGCGTTGCGCGCGGCCTACGCCGATCTGATCCCGCACGACCGGCAGCCGATCGCCGCCTTGTTCCTCGAGCTGCCGGTCGATGCGGTCGACGTCAACGTTCATCCGGCGAAGACCGAGGTGCGGTTCCGGGACGCCGGCGAGGTGCGGGGGCTGATCGTCGGTGCTCTGAAGCGGGCCTTGGCCGAGCACGGGCACCGCACCGCGTCGACCGTGAGTGCGGCAGCCCTCGGCCGGTTCACCAGCGGCGCCGGCCCCGAGGGCAGCTGGCTGCCGACGGGACGCCCGACGGGCGAACGGCCGCCGCCGGCTGCCGGGCTCGCCGAGGCCGCGACCGCCTGGCAGGCACCGGACCCCTTCGCTCCCGCGGCCTTCGATCTGGGGGCGCCGAGCGTGCGGCAGAACCCGCCCGGGTCCGAGGCCGTGGCCGCCGACTACCCGCTCGGGGTCGCCTGTGCGCAGCTGCACGACACTTTTATCGTGGCGCAGAGCCGGGGCGGGCTGGTGATCGTCGATCAGCACGCAGCCCACGAGCGGCTGGTCTACGAGCGGATGAAGGCGGCACTGGCGAAGGGCGAGATCGGGCGCCAGGCGCTGTTGATCCCCGAGGTGGTGGAACTCGCGGCGGCGGCACGGGCCCGACTCCTGGAGTGGGCCGACGATCTGGCGAGGCTCGGCCTCGTGCTCGAGCCCTTCGGCGAGGCGGCGGTGCTGGTCCGCGAGACCCCGGCGAGCCTCGGCAATCCGCCGCTGCCGCAGCTGCTCGACGACGTCGCGGCCGATCTCGCCCGGCTCGACGCGGCCTTGCCGCTCGAGCAGGCGCTGTTGCGGGTCGTCGCGTCGATGGCCTGTCACGGCAGTGTGCGGGCCGGGCGACGGCTCACCGGCGAAGAGATGAACGCCCTCTTGCGCGACATGGAGGCGACCGCACATTCCGGACAGTGCATCCACGGCCGGCCGACCTGGGTGGCCCTCGCCAGGGCGGACATCGAGCGGCTCTTCGGGCGTCGTTGAAAACGTCTTCGAAACGGCCGGGAAAGGACTGGTCCGGTTTGCCCGGCTGGGCTAACTGAGGGCTGGAAACGCTTTGACGGAGCTACGATGACCTACGTCGTGACGGAAGCCTGCATCAAGTGCAAGTACATGGATTGTGTCGAGGTCTGCCCGGTCGACTGCTTCTACGAGGGCGAGACGATGCTGGTGATCAATCCGGACGAGTGCATCGATTGCGGGGTATGCGAGCCCGAATGCCCGGCCGAGGCCATCCTGCCCGACACCGAGAGCGAGGCGGAGAAATGGCTCGAGCTCAACCGGGAATATTCGACCGGCCCGTGGCCGAATATCACCCGCAAGGGCGAGCAGCCGGCCGACGCCGACGAGTACAAGGATGTGCCGGGCAAGTTCGAAAAGTACTTCACCGCCAACCCGGGTAGTGGCAGCTGAGGGTTTCGTCGCCGCCTTGCAACACTGTGATTGCGCCAGCTCTCCGGCTGCGACTTAACGTCTCTTAACCCTTCGGTCACGCGGCAGCGAAGGTCGGCTGCAACGCAAATCTGGCTTTTTTGGCAAATTTGTGTTAATGACGCGCGGCTGTGATGGAACAAAGGGTGAGCAAGCCCTCGGCCTGGCCCTCGGCGCCGCTGATCGTGCACGCATCGCCGCATCGAATCGCTTCGGTGCGGAGATTTTTTTCGTGCGCCCTAGCGAAAGTGCCCGGGCCGGTTGGTCTATCCGGCTAGAGGCAACAACAGGTTTGCGGAGAAACGGCCCGATGGCAAAGGAATTGGCATACGACGTCGGTGACTACATCGTCTACCCCAGCCACGGGGTCGGGCAGATCACCAACATCGAGAAGCAGACGATCGCCGGGATCAGCCTCGAGATGTACGTCGTGTCGTTCGAGAACGAGAAGCTGATCCTGCGCGTGCCGGTCGACAAGGCACCCAATTCCGGCATGCGCAAGCTCAGCAGCCGCGAGAAGATCCAGTCGGCCCTCGACGCATTGAAGATCCGGACCCGGCCGCGGCGCAACATCATGTGGAGCCGGCGCGCCCAGGAGTATGAGGCAAAGATCAATTCCGGTGATCCGGTCTCGATCGCCGAGGTCGTGCGCGAGCTGCACCGCGCCGACGACACCGACCAGTCCTACAGCGAGCGGCAGATGTACCGCGCCGCGCTCGAGCGGCTCGCCCGCGAGGTCGCGGCCATCGACTCGGTCGACGAGGCGGTGGCGACCAAGAAGCTCGAGAAGGTCCTGCTCGCGGCTGCTGCCTGAGCCTTTTTCCTCGGTCTGCCGAAACGGGGCTCCCGCCGAAAGGTGCCGGAGCCCCTTTTTCTCGGGCTGCGGTCGAGCCCGGCGCGCGCCGCGATTTCGCCCGCCGGTTGGACTTGCACCGTGTCTCGCCGACCAGCTAGCTCTGTGGTCGTCATGGTGAGGCAGGCAGCCGTGGCGCTCGGTGGTTGTTGACCTTCGAACGAGGAGATCGAGGTGGCCAGGAAAACGTCGCGGCCGGCATGGATTGCCGGTGCCGCGCTGATCGGATTTGCCGTGGCATTCGCTGCGCAGGCCGACGAATACGCTCAATATCGTGATTTCTTCGAGCCGCTGCCGGCGATGCCGCCGCTGCCGGCCGAGAACTCGATGAACCAAGCCCGGATCGACCTCGGACGCATGCTGTTTTTCGAGCCCCGGATCAGTGCCTCGGGTGTCATCTCGTGTGCGACCTGCCACAATCCGGCCCTGGGCTATACCGACCGGATCCCGCGGGCCGTCGGCCACGACGGCCAGATCGGCGAGCGCAACACGCCCACCGTGTTAAACTCGGGCTTTTTCGGCGCGCAGTTCTGGGACGGCCGTGCCGCCACGCTCGAGGAGCAGGCGCTGGGGCCGATCGAGGCCGAGGTCGAGATGGCGATGCCGCTCGAACAGGCGCTCGAGCGGATCACCGAATTCGACATCTATGTCGAGCGGTTCCACGCTGCCTTCCCCGGCGACGACGATCCGGTCCATGCCGACAACGTCGCCCTGGCCCTGGCCGCCTTTCAGCGCACGCTCAACACGCCGAACTCGCCGATCGACCGCTGGCTGTTCGGTGACGACGGGGCGATGACGGAAGCGCAAAAGCGCGGCATGGTGGCGTTCGTCGAGCGTGGCTGCCTCGCCTGCCACGCCGGGCCCGCCTTCACCGACAGCCAGTTCCACAACATCCAGACCCCGGGCTCGACCGATGTCGGCCGTTTCCTGGTGACCGGTGAGGAGCAGGACCGGCACGCCTTCAAGACGCCGACCCTGCGCAACGTCGCCCTGACCTACCCCTATTTCAACAACGGCGAGGTGGCGGCGCTGGACCAGGCGATCGTCGTCATGGGGCGGGAGATGCTCGGCGTCGAGCTCGAGGGCCAGGAGCTCGAGGATCTCGTCGCCTTCATGCACGCGCTGACCGGCGAGATCCCCGACTTCCCGGTGCCGGCACTGCCCTGACCACGCGACACCGCACGGCCCGGCACGTCCGGGCCGTGCGGCTGGACGCCGGGCGTGCACGCTGCCATGCGGCTGAGACGCGGGCGACGCTCACAGTCGGGTGGCTGGCGGTGGCGGTGCGGGGTCATGACGAGGATCCGCCGTGGGGTTTGTTGCCGATGGGTGAAGCCCGGTTGCGGACCGCGGGCTCGATACCGGTTCGTGCGAACTCGTCGCCTTTGAAGAGCAGCGGCAAGCCGCTCTCTTTGCCCAGCGCACAGGCGAAGCAATCGCCGACATTCAAACCGGCCGGATGGCGCCCTTGGCCGAACTCGGCACAGGCGAGACGCGCCGATCGCGTCCGGCCCAGCGACACCGGCTGCACCGCGATTCGCGTCGAGGCCATTGGCTGCAGCAGCGAGATGGCCAGCACGGCCGACGTGTCGACGATCACGCCGGCAAGCCGTCATCGTCGTAGAGGTCCCTGTGATCGGCCGAGTGCCCGACCGTGCCGAGCGCTGCCCGCACCCGGCGCGCCGCGGCCAAAATCGCCTCGCCGCTGCGATCGGCCGCCCTCGCGGCTCGCTCTTGCTCGATTTGCTCGAGCCGTGCGGCGAGAGCGTCGCGGACGACAGCGGTGAGGCTCTTGCCGGTCAGGGCGGCGAGCCGCCGTGCATCACCATGGGCGGTTTCGTCCTCGATGTTCAGCGCCATAGCGATCGCCAATTTCCACCATGTTTTTGAACAAAGGGTAGAATTGTCGATCTCCGGTCGGGGTCCGGCCGCTGGAGCCGGGGGAACCGCACAGCTGCTCTGGGCGTTCTTCAGACGAGCGAGCCGATCCACCCGGGCTGTGGACGTTGGTCTGTGCCGCGTGCCGCCCCGAGCTCTATTGGAGGACGATCATGTTGCAACAGCGAACGATGCGGCCACGCGGTGTCGCCTTGGCTTTCTGCCTCTGCCTCGCGGCATTGCCGGCCGCAGCCCAGGATGAGCCCGCGGACGACGCGCTGCCGGCGGAGGGCAGCCGTGCGGTTTCGGTCTTCGCCCTGATGGAGTTGCCCGTGGTCACCGCCGACGGCGAGGCGCTCGGCGAGCCCTGGGATTTCATCGTGGATCCCCGGGACGGACTGGTGAAGTTCCTCGTCGTCGAGCGTACCGAGGACATTCTCGGGGTCATCCCCGGCGGCTGGTTCCGGGTCGCCGTGCCGTGGCATCGTCTCGGTCTCGAAGACGGTGCCCGCGAATTCGTCGTCGACATGACGGTCGAGGAATTCGAGGCGATGCCGACCTGGGAGGGGGAGCGGGCCGAAGGCGGGATGATGGGTGCGGCGCCGATCGGCGAGCGGCCCGATCAGGAGTCGATGACGACGGACTGACGCTCGACCGTCTCCCAGCGCCGGGTCAGGGCACTTCGTGCGATCGCCTCGCACACGGCCTCGACCCGGTGACCTTCGACGAAGTCGGGCCAGGCCGGCGTGCCGGTGGCGATGGCCTCGAGCAGGTGCGCTGCTTCGACGACTTTGAGGTCGTTGAAGCCGAGGCCGTGACCCCAGCCCGGCGTGAAGCGGGCGAAGGGCGGATGCGGCGGGCCGGTCAAGATGGTGCGAAAGCCGTTGTCGTCGGCGCGCCCGTCGGGCCTGAAGAGCTGGATCTCGTTGAACCGTTCCTGGGTGAAGCGCAGGCCGCCCTGCCGGCCGTAGAGTTCGACATCGATGCCGTTCTTGCGGCCCCAGGCGATCCGCGAGCAGCCGATATGGCCGATGGCGCCACCGGCGAAACGAACCAGCACCTCGGCGACGTCGTCGTTCTCGACCGGCCGCAGCCGTCCCGCGGCATCAAGGCGCTCGGCGATCACCGTCGAGAGCACGGCGGAGACGTCGGTGATCGGCCCGACGAGGAAGTGTGCCAGGTTGACGAGGTGGCTGCCCATGTCACCCAAGGCCCCGGTCCCGGCCTCGGCGATTTTGCAGCGCCAGGAGAACGGAAAGTCGGCCGGCCCCATGAAGTCCTCGTCGAAGATCGCCCGGAAACAGGTGACCGGCCCGAGTTCACCCTCGGCCACGAGCTTCTTCGCGAACGCCATGGCCGGCGAGCGGATGTAGTTGTAGCCGACGAGGGTCGTGGTCCCCGCCGCGTCTGCCGCCGCCACCAGCTCCGCCGCATCGGCGGCGGTCGAGGCCAGGGGCTTCTCGCACCAGACGTGCTTGCCGGCAGCCAAGGCGGCGAGCGCCATCTCCTTGTGCAGGATGTTGGGCGTGGTGATCGAGACGAGCTCGACCGCAGGGTCGGCAACCAGCTCGCGCCAGTCGGTGGTCGCTCTGGCGAAGCCGAAGCGCGCGCGGGCAGCCTCGGCGGCATCTGCCGTCACGTCGGCCACCAGCTCGAGCCTCGGCCGGAGCTCGGGCTCGAAGGTGTGGCCGACGCCGATGAGCGCCTGCGCGTGGCAGGCCCCCATATAGCCCGTGCCGATGACCCCGCAGCCGATCGTGCGGGCTGCGCTCACACCGTGCCGCCGAGCTCGGCCGAGAGGTCCTGCAGCTCCTTGCCGCCGGCCATCAGGTTCTGCAACTCCTCGAGGTTGACCTCGTCCTTCGTGTAGGTGCCGAGCGTCTGGCCGCGATTGAGCACGGTGAAGCGGTCGCCCACGGCGTGCGCATGGCGGACGTTGTGGGTGATGAAGATGACGCCGAGGCCCTTCTGCTTGACCTGGAAGATGTACTTCAGGACCATCGAGGTCTGTCGCACGCCCAGGGCCGAGGTCGGCTCGTCGAGGATCAGCACCTTGGCCCCGAAATAGACGGCGCGGGCGATCGCCACGCATTGCCGCTCGCCGCCGGAAAGCGTGCCCACGGCCTGTTCCGGGTCGCGCACGTCGATGCCGATGCGTTGCATCTCCTCGCGGGCCACCCGGTCGGCTTCGGCGAAGTCGAAAAAGCGCAACGGCCAGATGCCCTTGGTCGGCTCGCGACCCATGAAGAAATTGCGGGTGATCGACATCAAGGGGATCATTGCGAGGTCCTGGTAGACCGTGGCGATGCCGGCATCGAGCGCGTCGCGCGGGCTCTGGAACTCGACCGGCCGGCCGTCGACCTTGAAGGTGCCCGTACTCGGCTTGTGCACCCCGGCCAGCGTCTTGATCAGGGTCGACTTGCCGGCCCCGTTGTCGCCGAGCAGGCAGTGCACCTCGCCGCGATAAACGTCGAGGCTGACCCCGGCCAAGGCGATCACCGAGCCGAAATGCTTGGTGATGTTGTCGACCTCGATCAGTGGTGTCCCGGTTGCGGCCGCGGCGTGCGGACGGGCGGTTTCGCGAACGGCGGCAGTAGCCATCTCAACGCTCCCCGGTCGCACGCTTGCGCACGATATTGTTGAAGAAGACCGCCATGAGCAGCATCCCGCCGAGGAACACGAGATACCAGTCCTGGTCGATCTGCGTGTAGGTCAGCCCGATCAGCACCATGCCGAAGATGATCGCCCCGAAAAAGGCGCCGATCACCGAGCCGTAGCCGCCGGTCAGGAGGCAGCCGCCGATGACGGCCGCGATGATCGCCTCGAACTCCTTCTGGAAGCCGCGCCTGGCATCGGTGCTGCCGGTGTCCATGACGGTGAGGATGGCGACCAGTGCTGCACAGCAGGCGGTGGTGACGAACAGCGCCGTCTTGATCCGGGCGACCGGCACGCCCGAGTTGCGCGCCGCATTCTGATCGCCGCCGGCAGCGAAGATCCAGTTGCCGACGCGGGTGCGGGTCAAGACGACGGTGCCGACGGCGGCGAGGCCGAGAAACCAGATGATGTCGACCGGGATCCCGGTGACCTTGGGCATGCCGCTCGCGAAGGTATCGATCATGCCGCGCTCGGCGAGCCAGGCGAAGAGGCCCTGGAAGGCCTGCCCGGAGAAGAGGGGCGCGAGAGCACTGTCGGCCACCGCCTCGCGAATGCCGCGCATCTGCGTCGACCCGCCGGTGGCCCATTTGAGCCCGACCAGGGTCAGGCCTCTGAAGATGAAGAGAAAGGCGAGGGTGACGATGAACGAGGGCAGGCCGGTGCGCAGCACGATCTGCCCGTTCAAGGCCCCGAACGCCGCCGCCATGGCGAAGGTGACGAGGAGCGCCAGCAGCAAGGGCAGTTGCAGCACGGTGACCGCGGTGCCGAAGATCAGCCCGGCGAAGGCCACCATCGAGCCGACCGAGAGGTCGAACTCGCCACCGACCATGAGCAGCGAGGCACCGATCGCGAGGATGCCGAGCTGCGCCGCCGGCGACATGAAGGTGAGCACGCCCGAGAGCGTGAACATCTGGCTCGACGCCATGCTCCAGAAAAACACCGAAACGAGGATCAGCCCCGCCAGCGCCCCCAGCTCCGGACGCCGCATCAGGCGCGTCAGCGCCGATGCCTGCTTCAGCCGCTCGTCGCCTGTCGCAACTGCCATGCCCGCCTCCCTCGGCGTTCGTTGTCGGCGTTCAGGTCGAGGGCGGGATCGACCGCGAGCCGGCCGATCCCGCCGGACCGTCAGCGAGGCTCAGCGAATACCCTGAGCACTGAGCTCGACCACCATCGGCGCCTCGTCGGCCGTCACCAGGTTCGGGCCGGACGGCACGTCGCCACCGGGCATCAGCCCGTAGCGGTCGTTGAGCGCCAGGAAGGCCACCGGCAGGTAGCCCTGCAGGAACTGCTGCTGGTCGATGGCGAAGGCGGCCTTGCCCTCGGCCACCGCCTCGAGGAAGCTCGCCGAAAGGTCGAAGGAGGCGATCAGGATCTCGTCGGTGCGGCCCAAGGCATCGATCGCCTCGACCGTCGGCTCGCCGGCGAGCGGGGCACCCAGGGTCATGATCGTGTCGATCTCGGGATCGCTCTCCACCGATGCCGTGACCTTGGCGCCGATCTCGGCCGGATCGTTGGTCGTCGGCAGCACGGTCACCGGTTGGCCGAAGCCGTCGGCGAAGCCTTCGCAGCGCAGATCGAGGGCGACATTGCCGACCTCGTGGTTGACGCAGAGGCCTTTGGTCCCACCCATCTCGGCGAGCCGGGCGCCGGCGATCTCGCCGGCGTCGTACTCGGACTGCCCGACATGCAGGAGCGCCCCGAGCTCGGCCGCGACGTCCGAGCCCGAGTTCATCGAGATCACCTTGATTCCGGCGTCGACCGCACGCTGGATCGACGGGCCCAGCGCATCGGCATCGGGGATCGAGACGACCAGGCCGAACGGCTCCTGGTTGACCGCGGCGTCGATCAACTGACCCATCGCCACCATGTCGAAGGTCTCGGGGGCCCGATAGTCGACATCGACGCCGTAGTCCGAGGCGGCTTCCTCGACGCCGTTCTTGACCACCGACCAGAACGGATCGGCGGCCTGGCCGTGGCTCACCACGATGATGTTGGTCTCGGCCATGGCGGTGCCGGCCATCAGGGCGCCGGCCAAGACGGCAGCGCCCGCGGTTTTCGTCATCGTCATTCTAACCTCCCGGTTGTCTGCGCAGAGCGCCACCGCCCGTACCGGATCAGACGACCAGTTCGGAACGGCGTTTCCATCTGCTTGCCAATATGGAATGCACATTCTATCCAGTTGATCAAGAGGCTTGGAACAAGAATTCCGAACGACCGATCGATGGAACGAATGTGCCGGGCATGAAACAAATGTCATCGAACCCGCTGGCAACCCCACCGGACAGCTTCGCCGATCTGGAGCAGCTGATCGCGGCCCGCCATGCCGGGCTGAGCTCGCGGCTCAAGGACATCGCCGTCTTCGCCTTGGCGAACCCCAACACCATCGCCCTCGAGACGGTGGCGACCGTGGCCGAACAGGCGGGCGTGCCGCCCTCGGCGCTGGTGCGTTTCGCCCAGGCGCTGGGCTTCGACGGCTTCAGCGACATGCAGCGGCTGTTTCGCCTGCGCCTGGTCGAGCAGATGCCGTCTTATGCCGATCGCCTGGCGCAGCGCGAAGGGGCCGAACCCGGCGCCGGCGACACGCTCGACCAGCTGGCCAACGCCGCCCACCGGGCGATCGACGACCTCGTCGCCGAGACGCCGCGCGAGGTGCTGGCGCAAGCGGCGACCCAACTCGCCCGGGCCCGGCGGATCGACATCGTCGCCCAGCGCCGCAGCCTACCGGTCGGGACCTACCTGCTCTACGGCCTCTTGAACCTCGAATTGCCGGCCCGGCTGCTCGACAACCAGGGCGGCATGCTCGGCCCCTGCCTGCGCTCGCTCGACCCCGCCGACGTGATGCTCGCCGTGAGCTTCAAGCCCTATGCGCCGGAGACGCTCGAGGCTGTTCGTGCCGCCGCCGAGCGCGGCCTCGAGGTCGTGGTCGTGACCGACCTGCCGGTCAGCCCGCTCACCGCCTTCGGCAAGCCCACCCTCTTCGTCCGCGACGCCGAACTGCAGCAGGTCCGCTCGCTGGCCGCCGCCATGTGCCTCGCCACCTGCCTCGTCATCGAGACCGGCCACGAACTCGTCGCCCGCCGCAGCCGGCAGAAGGAATAGACGTTCCAATCTTGCGCCGGGCTGGAATGTATGTTTCGTTGACGGTGGCAGGGACGGATAAAGGGAGGCCGCAACAGATGTCCGGCACAACGCTCGATGTCGTCACCATCGGCCGCTCGTCGGTCGATCTCTACGGCGAGCAGGTCGGCGGCAGGCTCGAGGACATGTCGAGCTTCGCCAAGTATGTCGGCGGCTGCCCGACCAACATCGCCGTCGGGACGGCCAAACTCGGGCTGAACTCGGGCCTGATCACCGCCGTCGGCGACGAGCACATGGGCCGCTTCGTTCGCGAAGAGGTCGAGCGCTGGGGCGTCGATACGCGCTTTCTCAAGACCGACCCCGAGCGGCTCACCTCGCTCGTCGTCCTCGGCATTCGCGACCGGCACACCTTCCCGTTGATCTTCTTTCGCGAGAACTGCGCCGACGGTGCCCTCGAGCCCGCCGACATCGACGAGACCTACATCGCCGGTGCCAAGGCCGTGGTGGTCACCGGCACGCACTTCTCCCGGCCCAATCTCGACGCCGCCTCGCGTAAAGCCGCCGAGACGGCGAGGGCCGCCGGCCGCAAGGTCGTTTTCGACATCGACTACCGTCCCGTCCTCTGGGGCCTCACCGGCCACGGGCTCGGCGAGGAACGCTTCGTTGCGAGCGAGCGGACCACCGCGCACCTGCAGACCATCCTCCCACTCTGCGACGTCGTCGTCGGCACCGAGGAGGAACTGCACATCGCCGGCGGCACCACCGACACGCTGGCTGCCATCCGGAAAGTCCGCGAACTCGCGCCCGAGGCCCTCGTCGTCTGCAAGCGGGGGCCTATGGGCTGTGTCGTCTTCGACAGCACGATCCCCGACGACATCGAGGCCGGCATCCAGGGCCCGGGCTTCCCGGTCGAGGTCTACAACGTGCTCGGCGCCGGCGACGCCTTCATGTCCGGCTTCCTGCGCGGCTATCTCCGCGACCTGCCGCTCGACGAGTGCTGCAGGCTCGCCAATGCCTGCGGCGCCTTCGCCGTCTCGCGCCACGGCTGTGCACCCGCGATCCCGTCCTGGACCGAGCTCGAGCACTTCCTCGAGCACGGCTCGGCCGTGCGGGCACTCAGGAAGGACCCGGTGCTGGAACGCCTGCACTGGAGCACCAATCGCGAGCGGCACTGGCCGCAGGTCCTGGCCTTCGCCTTCGACCACAGGAGCCAGCTCGAGGCGATGTGTGACGCGGCCGGCGTCGACCACGCCCATATCCCCTATTTCAAGGGCCTCTGCCAACAGGCGATCGAGGCCGTGCGGGGCGACCGCAGCGACCTCGGCCTGCTGCTCGATGGCCGTTACGGCGAGGAGGCGCTCGCCAAGGCCACGGGGCAGGGTTTGTGGATCGGCCGGCCGATCGAGCAGCCGGGCTCGCTGCCGCTGCGCTTCGACGACGGCCCCGATCTCGGCCGCGTGCTCAGGGAATGGCCGCGCGAGCACTGCGCCAAATGTCTCGCCTTCTACCACCCGGACGATCTGCACGCGCTGCGCCGCGCGCAGCAGGAGAGCCTCCTGGTCCTCCAGGATGCCGCGCGCAGCACCTGGCACGACCTCCTGATCGAGATCATCGCCAGCAAATCCGGCCTGCCGGTCGACGAGCAGACCACCGCCCGCGCCATCCGCCAGCTCTACGCCGCCGGCCTCTATCCCGACTGGTGGAAGCTCCCCGACCCCGAGAGCGATGCCGGCTGGATCGCCATCGCCGAGGCGATCGAGAGCCACGACCCGCACTGCCGCGGCGTGCTCCTGCTCGGCCTCGACGCCCCCGAGGCCGAGCTCGAAGCCGCCTTCCGGCGAGCCGCGAGCCACCCCATCTGCAAGGGCTTCGCCGTCGGCCGCAGCATCTTCGGCGGCCCCGCCGAGGACTGGCTGAACGGCCGCATCGACGATAAACAGGCGATCACCCGCATGGCAGCCTCCTACAGCCGACTGATCGCCGCCTGGGACAAGGCGAGGGAAGGAACAGCCTGATGTCCGAACTCATCTTGAAGAACCACGCCCCCGATGCCACAGGCCTCGTCCACGAGGTGACGCCCGAAAGCGCGGGCTGGGGCCATGTCGGCTTTGCCGTCTATGAGCTCGCCCCGGGCCGGCGCCTGGAGCGGGCAGGGGACGACGACGAGCATTGCCTGGTGATCCTCTCGGGCACCTGCACCGTCGAGGCCGGCCCCGAGATCTTCCGCACGATCGGCGGCCGCGAAAGCCCGTTTCAGGGCAAGCCCACCGCCGTCTACATTCCCTATCGGACCGCCTGGGCCGTCATCCCCGAATCCGACCTCGAACTCGCCGTCTGCAGTGCTCCCGGCGGCGGCGACCACAAGATCCGGCTGATCCGCCCCGAGGACGTCGCGACCTCGACCCGCGGCCGCGATACCAACACCCGCCACGTCGCCGACATCCTCCCCGAAACCGCGCCCGCCCACTCGCTTCTCGTCGTCGAGGTGATCACCCCTTCCGGCTGCTGGTCCTCCTACCCCAGCCACAAGCACGACACCGACAACCTGCCGCACGAATCCAAGCTCGAGGAAACCTATTACCACCGCTTCGACCCGCCGCAGGGTTTCGGCTTCCAGCGGGTCTACACGGATGATCGAACCCTCGACGAAACCATAACCATCGAAGACGGCGACGTCGTCATGGTCCCACGTGGCTACCACCCCTGCGGCACCGCCCACGGCTACGCGCTCTACTACCTCAACGTGATGGCCGGGCCGAAGCGGGTGTGGAAGTTCAACACCGAAGAGTGTCATCGCTGGCTGTTGGGTTGAGGGCGAGGGTCAGAAGAAGAAGAGCAATGTGGGGAGGCTGGCCTCCCCACGCCCCTCCGTTACTTGGGGCAGGGGGCAGGACTGCGCCGTCCTGGATGCCGTGTCCGGCCCTTCGATAGGTCGGTCGAGCAGGCGAAAGTCGTCTTTGTCGCGGCAACCGCCCCATGCCCTTGCCGAGTTACGAATAAGGTGTAAAGCTGGCAAAACGACGAGCTATGGATCACGTGTTGCCGGACACGCCGGACGTGACCACCTCGCCTCAACGGGCGATTTCTAGGGGGAAATTGGATGGATCAGGATCGCGAAGAACGCGTTCGGGCGCGAGCGTACGAGATATGGGAGCGTGAGGGCCGGCAGGAGGGTGGTCACGAGTCCCATTGGCAACAGGCGGAGAAAGAACTTCGAGAAGAGGAAGCCGGTGAGCCGCAACAGGAGGAAGAGGCAACGGCCGAGCCCGAGCCCACGGCCGCGACACCGAAACGCAAGCGGCGCGTGCAGGCGAGCTGACCTCCGCCGGTCCGCGGCTGCCTCCGGGGAGCGATAACGAGGTAGCCGTCCGCTTCTCGGAGCAACCCGGCTTATAGTCCAGCGCGGCATTTCTCATCGTCGTCACCGTCCAGGCTGCAGAAGGCGACGCAAGCTGTGAAATGCCCCCTCGGCAAGAACGGCGAGACCCAACCCGGCACCGCCACTTCGACCCTGGAGCGCGGCCCGCTGACCATCCTCGTGCGCCACGCCGGGCGCAAATCTGCGCCAATTGCGGCGAGCAGTACATCGACGAAGCCACGACCGAAGAAGCCCTGAACCAGGCCGAAGCTACTGCGCGACAAGGTGTTACTGTGCAAGTGCGCGAATTCGCGGCCGCGTGACCCAATCGTGAAATCGAGATCGAAGCAGACTTGGCTGGCCATGGCGATGTTCTTGTCGGGCGGCTCGATGGCACCACCACGTCACTGTCCTATCGACTTGAAAAATCGTCGAAAACAGGTGGCCGAAACCTTCAACTGACGAGGCCCGAGCTGCTGATCTGCATCGCAGCCGAAAGTGAACTTCAGCTCATTCTACCTGTCCGCCCTCGGCGATACCACCGACGTTCACCCCGCCACTCCGACAAAGGACCGGATGGGCGCGGGAAGGCGTGCCTTCCCGCATTCTTTCTTCCTTTATCCGAGGCGCGGGTTTCGACCTTCGCCCGCCCATAGTTGGCTGCGCTCACCCAATCGGCTCGCTCGCGTGGCTCGCAAGACAGCTCCCGTTTCAACCACCCGCCCCGAAATCCTCGCGAAATCGGTCGATCTGGTGCATGCGTTCGTGGAGGATCGTGACGATGCCGATGTCGCCGCCCTCGAGTCGGCGCCAGTAGACGAAGTGGTGCCGGTAGCGGCAGACGTAGCCGTCGACGCCGAAGGCGGCGGGGACGGGGCGGGAGAGGATGGCGTGGCTTTCGATTTGGGCGAAGGCTTCGAACAGACCCTCGATATAGCGCTCGGCCTGGGCGTCGCCCCAGCGGTCGCGCGTGTAGCGGAAGATCTCGTCGAGGCGATGTGAGGCCGCGCGCTGGATGCGGACGGCCATGTCCTCAGCGCCGGTTGCGGGCGATGACGTCGGCGGCGGTCAGGGGCTCGAAAGTGTCGTCGGCTGCGGCGAACGCGTGCTGCAGTTCGGCCTTCAGCCGCTCGAAGGCCTCTCGCTCCACGCGTTCCTTGTCGCGGCGGATCAGGTCGCGGATGTACTCGCTGACATTCTCGTAGCGCCCGTTTTCGCCGACGTTCGATGCCACGAATTCGGCGAGCGCACCCCCGACGCGCACGGTCATGGTCGTTTGCGCCAATCCTTGTCTCCCGCAGCCATTCGTCTTCAACTTCACCAATATCGCACACGGCACAAGGTCGAGCAACAAGGCCGACCCGACCACCACCACCGCAAAGGACCGGATGGGCGCGGGAAGGCGTGCCTTCCCGCTCTCTTCCTTCCTCCGGTCCGCTTGCCCCACGGGCCGGATCGGCCTAAGCGCGCTTTTCTTCGTCCGTTTCGAGGAGGGCAGGGGTCTTGGCGGCCGGTGCGTTGCGGGAATCGTTCAGGCTGGCCTGGCCGCTGGTGCTTTCCAACCTTTCCGTGCCGCTGCTCGGCATGGTGGATACGGCGGTGGTCGGGCGGTTGCCGGAGCCTTATGCGCTGGGCGGGGTGGCGCTGGGGGCCAATCTCACCTCGGCCGTCTATTTCGCCTTCGGCTTTCTGCGGATGGGGACGACAGCACTGACCGCCCAGGCGCTGGGTGGCGGTCATGTCGTCGAGATTCGGGCTGCGGCCTGGCGCGCCTTTCTGCTGGCGGCCGCTATCGGTGTGTTGTGCGTTCTTGCGGTCCCTCTGGCGCTCGCCGCCGGCAGTGCCGCCTTCGCGCCCGAGCCCGCCATCGACGCCGAGTTCCGTGGCTATCTGCAGATCCGCCTCTTGGCTGCGCCCTTGGCGCTGGCCAATGCCGTCACGCTGGGCTGGCTGCTCGGCATGCAGGACAGCCGCGGGCCGCTGCTGCTGCTGATCGCCACCAACCTGGTCAATGCGGTCCTCGACGTGGTTTTCGTCTGGGGTCTCGGCTTCACCGCCCCGGGCGTGGCCCTTGCCACGGTCATCGCCGAGGCGTTCGGCTTGGCACTCGGCCTCTGGCTGATCCGCCGGCGGCTCGCGGCGCTGGCCGAGGGCGCGCGGCCCGGCTGGCCCGACATTCTCGCCCTCGGCCCGTTCCGGCGGCTGTTGCGGATCAACCGCGACCTTTTTTTGCGCACCATCGTCCTGCAGGCGGCTTTCTTGAGCTTCATGGCGTTGGCCTCGCGGCAGGGGCCGGTGGTGCTGGCCGCCAATGCCATCCTGATGCACTTCTTCATGCTCGCCTCGCACGGCCTCGACGGCTTCGCCTATGCTACCGAAGCGATGGTCGGCCGCGCCGTGGGTGCGCGGAACGCCACGGCGCTCCGCGAAGCGGCCCGCGCCGGCTTCGTCAATGCCGGCATTCTCGCCGTCCTGATCGGTCTGGGTTTCTGGCTCGCCGCGCCCTGGATCGTCGGCCTGTTGACCGCTATCGAGACCGTCCGGGCCACCGCACTGGACTATCGCCTCGTGGTCGCGATCCTGCCGGTGATCGCAATCTGGGCTTTTCTGTTCGATGGCATCTTCATCGGGGCCACCCGCACGGCCGAGTTGCGCAACGCCATGCTCGCCTCGATCGCGGTCTACGGGCTGGCGGCTGCAAGCCTCGTGCCGAGCCTGGGCAATCCGGGCTTGTGGGCCGCGATGCTGGTGTTTCTCGGGTCGCGCGGGCTTTTCCTGGGGCTGCTCTACCGCCGCGCCGGTTTCGGCGCGTCGTTTGCGGGCGGTGCTGCACCCGGCTGACGGCCGAAGGGGGCCCAGAGGAGCCGGACGAAACCGCGATCGCGCATCCGCTCGACCCCGATCTTCATCTCGGCGAAGCGTTCGGTCGAACTCTTCGAGCGGAAGAGCCGGTCCCAGAAGCTGAAGATGGTGCCGTAATTGCTGTCCGTATCCGCGCGGATCGCGTGGTGGTGCACCCAGTGGATCGAAGGCGTGATGATGACTTTGGCAAGCGGCCGCTCGAGCCAGCCGGGGATCTCGGCGTCCGAGTGGTGGAAGATGGCGGATGCCAGGACCAGGGCCTCGAAGACGATGACGGCGGTGAGCGAGATGTCGAAGGCGACGATCACCACCGCCCGGACCAGGGCGGAGAGCACCACCTCGCCGAAATGAAAGCGCACCGCACTGGTGGTGTCCAAAAGCTCGTCCAGGTGGTGCACCTGGTGAAAGCGCCAGAGGATCGGGAACTCGTGGTTCGCCCGGTGCCACCAGTAGATCCAGAGATCGAGGATCAGGATGTCGACGACGAGGCCCCACCAGCCGTCGAGGAAGGCGGGGCGCAAGCCGAACGAGAAGCCGCTGGCCCAATAGGTGACGGGGATGACGATCAGCGGCGAGAGCAGCGCGTTGAGGCTGAACAGCCCGACATTCTTGGTGAGCCGGCGCCAGGCTTCCTTGGTGCTGCGACCGAGCCGGACCAGCAGCGGGCTGTCGACCGCCGGCCGCCAGCGCTCGGCCACGGCGAAGACGACGAAGACGGCGAGCACCAGTGCCGACTTGAAGGCGAGGGCGGTTTCGAGCGTCACTTCCATGCTGCGCTAAATGGGGCGCAAGGCCGGCCGCCGCCAGCCGATCGCGACATCTTGAACCTGCCGGAATCGCTGCCCACCTGCCCGATGTGGATGCCATCGGGTCCACGTCTCACTGGTTGCTCTTGGAGGACTGGTCATGCGCAGTTTCGATCTTTCGCCGCTTTTTCGCTCCTCGGTCGGTTTCGACCAGCTCGACAAGATGTTCGACACCGCCTTTCGCGAGGCGGCCCGCGATACATCCTATCCGCCCTACAACATCGCCAAGCTCGGTGCCGACACCTACCGGATCACCATGGCGGTGGCGGGCTTCGCCAACGGCGATCTCGACATCACCATCCACGACAACGTGCTCATCGTGAAGGGGCAGATCAGCCGTCCCGAGAAAGATGTCGAGTATCTGCATCGCGGCATCGCCCAGCGCGCCTTCGAGCACCGCTTCCAACTCGCCGACCACATCAAGGTGACGGGTGCCGACCTCAACAACGGCCTGCTCGACATCCACCTCCGGCGCGAGGTCCCGGAGCAGATGAAGCCCCGGAAGGTCGCGATCGGCGGTGCTGCGGGGCCGACGCTCGACCAGGCGCCGGCGGCCGAGAAGCCGGAGGTCGCCAAGTCGAGTGCCGCTCGCGCCAGCGCGTGAGTTGCCGGGCGGCAGGCGGTGGGCTATAGCGCCGGCTCATGCCGCCCGCCATCCAGCCGCCTCGAGCTCCGCTGCCGCTGATCGGTGTCTCCGCCTGTCGCAAGGCGACCGGCCACGCCACCTCGCACTGCGTCGGTGACAAGTATGTCGACGCCGTCATCGAGGCTGCCCGCGGCCTGCCGCTGATCATCCCGGCCGTGGGCTCGGCCCTCGACATCGAAGCGCTGCTCGACCGGCTCGACGGCGTTCTCTTGACCGGCAGCCCCTCGAACCTCGACCCCGAGCTCTATGGCGGCGGGCCGCGCCCGGTCGGTGACCCCGCCGATCCGCACCGCGACGCCACGACGTTGCCGCTGATCCGCGCCTGCATCGCCCGCGGCACACCGCTCTTGGCCCTCTGCCGCGGCCTGCAGGAGGTCAACGTCGCCATGGGTGGCTCGCTCTTCGGCCGGCTGCACGAGACCCCGGGGCGCGCCGACCATCGCTCCGACAAGACCAGAGCCTATGCCGACCGCTACGGCCCCGGCCACCCCGTGCGCCTGACCCCCGGTGGCCTGCTGGCGGACCTCTACGGCGGGGCCGAAACGCTCGAGGTCAACTCGCTGCACGGCCAGGGCATCGACCGGCTCGCCCCGGGTCTCGTCGCCCTGGCCACCGCCCCCGACGGCACCATCGAGGCGGTGACCATGCCGCAAGCCCCGGGCTTCGTCCTCGCGGTCCAGTGGCACCCCGAATGGCGGGCAGCCGCGATCGACGACCACCGACGCCTCTTTGCCGCCTTCGGCGAGGCCTGCCGCACCCACCTGCAAACGAGAGGATCGCATGAGCGATCTCGAGCCCTGGCTTAAAGAGCACCGGATCACCGAGGTCGAGTGCATCGTCGCCGACATCAACGGCATCGCCCGGGGCAAGATCCTGCCGGGCTACAAGTTCATCCGCTCGATGAAGGAAGACGGGCTGCGGCTGCCCGAAAGCATCTTCATCCAGACGGTGACCGGCGACTATCCCGAGGCCGACGTCATCGACCCGGTCAACCGCGACATTCGCCTGCGGCCCGATCCCGCCACCATCCGCCTCGTTCCCTGGTACGAGGAGCCGACCGCCCAGGTCATCGCCGACGGCGTTCACCACGACGGCACGCCCGTCACCATCGCCGCCCGCCAAGTCTTGCGCCGTGTGCTCGGCCTCTACGCCGAGAAGGGCTGGCGCCCGGTCGTCGCCCCCGAGCTCGAATTCTTCCTGACCAAGATCAACACCGACCCCGACTATCCGCTCGAGCCGCCGATCGGCCGCTCCAAGCGCCCGGAGACCTCGCGCCAGGCCTACGGCATCGAGGCCGCCAACGAGTTCGACCCGGTCTTCGAGGACGTCTACGACTGGTGCGAGGCGCAAGCGATCGACATCGACACCCTGGCGCACGAGGCGGGGGCGGCGCAGATGGAGATCAACTTCAACCACGGCGACCCCCTCGACCTCGCCGATCAGGCGTTCCTCTTCAAGCGCACGCTGCGTCAGGCAGCGTTGAAGCACGACATCTACGCCACCTTCATGGCCAAGCCGCTCGAAGCCGAGCCCGGCAGCTCGATGCACATCCACCAGAGCGTCTACTCCGTCGAGACCGGCGAGAACCTCTTCGCCAACGACGACGGCAGCTATTCCGAGCTCTTCCTCAATCACATCGCCGGCCTGCAACGCTTCATGCCGGCCGCCATGCCGCTCTTGGCCCCCAACGTGAACTCCTACCGTCGCCTGCGCCGCTATTCGGATGCGCCCATCAACGTTCAATGGGGTTGGGAGAACCGCACCGTCGGGCTGCGCGTCCCCGAGTCCGGCCGCGAGGCGCGCCGGGTCGAGAACCGCGTCGCCGGTGCCGACGCCAACCCCTACCTCGCCATCGCCGCCTCGCTCGCCTGCGGCTGGCTCGGCATGGTCGAAGAACTCGAGCCCACCGACCAGGTCAAGGGCAGCGCCTACCGCCTCGCCCAGACCCTGCCCCAACAACTCCCCGACGGCCTGCGCAAGCTCTCCAGCTCGCCGCAACTCAAGGAAGCACTCGGCGAAGACTTCGTCCGGGTGCTGATCGCCGTGAAGCAAGCGGAGCACGAGGCGTATCAGAGCGTGATCAGCTCCTGGGAGCGCGAGCATTTGCTGTTGAATGTCTAGGGGAAAGAAGTACGGGGAGGATGATCCTCCCCGTGCCCCACCGTTACTTTAGTAAGAGAGACCATCGCCGGGCTTGCGAGCGCGCTGCGCGGTGGGTAGTCGTGACGAGTGGGCAGCGATCGAGTAGGATGATGCGGCTCGACCGAGCAGCCGAGTACCCAGCCGGCGACCGATGGCCCCCTTGCCGCCGCCGGCACTCCCTGCCAGAGAGCAGGGTATCGCCCTCACCACGAAACGAGCCGCATGCGCAACAGTGCCGAGACTGCTACCTGGCGTGAGCTGGACAGCCGCCACCACTTCCACCCGTTCACCGTCTTCCCCGAGCTCGAGGCCAAGGGCAGCCGGATCATCACCCGGGCGGCGGGCTGCCACATCTGGGATTCCGAGGGCAACCGGATCATCGACGGCATGGCCGGGCTCTGGTGCGTCAATGTCGGCTATGGCCGCGAGCGGCTGGCGAAGGTCGCCTACCGACAGCTGCAGGAGCTGCCCTACTACAACGCCTTCTTCCAGACGGCGACCGTGCCCGCCGTGGAGCTCGCCGCCAAGCTCGCCGAAATCCTGCCCCCCGGCATGCGTCGCGTGTTCTACGTGAGCTCGGGCTCGGAGGCGAACGACACCATCGTCAAGTCCCTCTGGTACTACTGGAACCTGCGGGGCAAGCCCGAGAAGAAGCACTTCATCAGTCGCACCCTGGGCTATCATGGCGTCGGTCTGGGTTCGGCCAGCCTCACCGGCATGGGCTTCATGCACGAGCCCTTCGATCTGCCGCTGCCGCGCTTTCACCACATCGGCAATCCCTACTGGTTCGCCGAGGGCGGCGATCTCGACCCGGACACCTTCGGCAAGGTGGCGGCGGGCTGGCTGGAGGCGAAGATCCTGGAACTGGGGCCCGAGAACGTGGCCGCCTTCGTCGCCGAGCCGCTCCAGGGTGCGGGTGGCGTGATCATTCCGCCGCCCACCTACTGGCCCGAGGTCCAGCGCATCTGCCGCGAGTACGACGTGGTGCTGGTCGCCGACGAGGTCATCTGCGGCTTCGGGCGGACCGGCAACTGGTGGGGCTCGGAGACCTTCGACATCGTCCCCGATGTCATGCCGATGGCCAAGGGCCTCTCCTCGGGCTACCTGCCGATCGCCGCCGTGGCGTTCCACGACCGGATCGCCGATGCGCTGGCCGCGTCCGGCACCGAGTTCGCCCACGGGGTCACCTATCACGGCCACCCGGCGGCAGCGGCCGTCGCCCTCGAGAACATCCGCATCATGGCGGAGGAGGGGCTGCACACCCGGGCGGCGGGGCCGATCGGCGATTACTTCCGCGAGCGGCTGATGACCCTCGCCGACCACCCGCTGGTCGGCGAAGTGCGGACCTGCGGGCTCATCGCCTGCCTCGAGCTCGTCCAGGACAAGGCCGGCCGCAAGACCTGGCCGAGCGAGCGCAAGGTCGGGCTCACCTGCCGCGAGCACTGCTTTCAGAACGGTCTGGTCATGCGGGCGATCCGCGACGGCATGGTGCTCTCGCCCCCCTTGATCATCAGTGAGGCCGAGATCGACGAGATCGTCGACAAGGCGGCGCGTGCTTTCGATCTGACGCTCGCGGAGCTGCGGGGCTGACGGCGGCGACTGCATGGACCTGACCCAGATCAGCCTCGTTCTCCTGCTCGGGGCCATCCTCGCCGGCTTCGTCTGGGGCCGGTTCCGCCACGACGTCGTCGCCTTCGCCGGGCTGCTCACCGCGGTGCTGATCGGTATCGTCCCGGCCGACAACGCTTTTGCCGGCCTCGGCCATACCGCAACGGTCACCGTGGCGCTGATGCTGGTCCTGACCAAGGGCCTGACCGACAGTGGGGCGACGAGCCAGCTCGTCGAGTTCCTCGGCCGGTTCACCGCGACCATCACCCGGCACATCGCCTCGCTCGCCGGGGCCACGGCCCTGCTCTCGACCGTGATGAACAATGTGGGTGCGCTCGCCCTCACCATGCCGATCGCCATGCAGACGGCGGCCCGCACGAACCGCTCGCCCTCGCTGCTCTTGATGCCGATCTCGTTCGCGGCTCTGCTGGGCGGGCTGGTCACCCTGATCGGCACGCCGCCCAACATCATCGCCGCCTCCTACCGGCAAGGCGAGATCGGGCAGAGCTTCCACATGTTCGACTTCACCTGGGTCGGCCTGCCCGTGGCCGTCGTCGGTATCGCCTTCATCACGACGCTCGGCTGGCGGCTGTTGCCCAAGGATCGCCAGCGCGCGGCGGGCCTCGAGGCGTTCTTCCACGTCGGCGACTACGTCACCGAGATCCGGGTCGCCGAGAAGAACCCGCTTTTGGGTCAGACCATCGGCGAGGTGGCCGACAAGTTCGCCGAGCTCGACGTCGCCATCCTCGGCCTCTTGCGCAACGAGCGGCGCGTCCCCAACGTCCCCCGGCGCTTCAACCTGATGGCCGGCGACGTGCTGATCGTCGAGGCCTCGCCCGACAACCTGCCCAAGCTGATCGAGCGCTTCCAACTGGCGATCGGTGGCCAGGCGCCCACGCCGGTCAGCCTGCTCAGCAACGAGGACGTGCGGCTCGCCGAGGTGGTGATCAAGCCGGGCTCGGAGCTCGACGGCCGCTCGCAGGGCCGTGCGCGGCTCGCCCAGCAGTTCAACGTCAATCTTCTGGCGGTGGCGCGCGAGGGCAGCCCGACCCGCGACCGGCTCGACTGGATCGTGCTCCGCGCCGGTGACGTGCTCTTGCTGCAGGGCGAGACCGCGCGTCTCGCCGAGGTGACGCGGCTGCTCGGCTGCCTGCCGCTCGCCGAGCGCCGCCTGCAGGTCGGCCAGGGCACGAAGGCCGTCCCGACCCTGGTGATCTTCGCCGCTGCCGTTCTGCTCACCTCGCTCGGCCTGCTGACCCTGCCCATCGCGCTCGGCTGTGCGCTGATCGGCATGATCCTGCTCGGCGTGATCCAGGTGCGCGAGCTCTATGATGCCATCGACTGGCCGGTGATCATCCTCTTGGCCTCGATGATCCCGATCGGCGATGCGCTGCAGACCACCGGGCTCACCACCGTGATCGCCGGGACCATAGCCGGCATCTCCGCCGACTACGGCGCCGTCGCCGCCCTGCTCGTGGTGTTTCTGGTGACCATGCTGGCGACCGACCTGCTCAACAACGCCGCGACCGTGGTCATCATGGCGCCGATCGGCATGGGTGTGGCGGAGGTTCTGGGTGCGAACCCCGACATTTTCCTCATGGCCGTCGCGATCGCCGGCTCCTGCGCCTTCCTCACCCCGATCGGCCATCAGAACAACACGCTGATCATGGGGCCGGGCGGCTACAATTTCGGCGACTACTGGCGGATGGGCCTGCCCTTGCAGGTGATCATCGTCGCGACGGCGATCCCGCTGTTGCTCTTTTTCTGGGGGTTTTGAGGGTCGCGGCAAAAAAAGGCCGCGGGCCCGTTTCGGGACACCGCGGCAACGTCGCCCGTCGAGACGGTAGAGGCGAACCGTCTCGAACCCTCCGGGCCAACTCAAAAGGCTTCGAGCGGCTCCTCGGGCTCGCCCAGCACCACGGCCTGGATCGTATAGGCGAAGATCGCCGTCCCGATCGCACCGAGGACGAAGATCAGCGCCACCAGCATCAGGTCGACCGGCCCGCCGATGTCGCGAAAGCCGGAACTGGTGATCCACTGCATGAAGAGGATCGCCGCGATGCCACCCAGCACGCCCACGACCTGGGCGCGCACCAGCCGCTTGCTGTCGAGGCCGCGATCACGGATCAGCACCCAGACGAAGCCGGTGGTGACGAGCACGATCGCCAGGACGAGCAGCCAGAACAGGAGCGGCCCGAGCATCTCGATGAAGACCGAAACGAACACCGTGATATCGAGTTCTTGCATCGTCCCGTCTCCTCAGGCCTGACCGCGCAGCATCGCGACATAGGTCGGCTTCAACGCCGTCTCCTTCATCACCCAGCTGATCCACAGCTCCTCCAAGGGTGCGATGACCCCGGGGAACGAGGGGGTGAGATTGTTCTCGTAGTCGAACTCGATCAGCATGGCGCGACCGATCTTGGTGATCAGCGGGCAGGAGGTGTAACCGTTGTAGGCCGCCTCGCAGGGCCGGCCGGCCAGTTCCTCGACCAGATGCTCGACCGCGACCGGCACCTGCCATTTCACACTCGCCGCCGTCTTGCCCTTGGGCACGCCGGCGACGTCGCCGACCGCGAAGACGTTGGGGTAGCGGACATGGCGGAGACTGGCACGGTCGACCTCGACCCAGCCGTCGTTCGCCCACGGTCCGTCCTGCCAGGGCAGCGGGCTGTTCCTGACCGCCTCGGCGGCGCGCATCGGCGGCACCACGTTGAGGAAATCGTAGGGCATCTCGGTGAGCCCCTCCGCGGTCTCGAAGATCGCCACCTTGCGACCGGGCTCGATCGCCCGGATCGTATGCAGAAACCGGGTCTCGATGCCCCGGTCGGCGAAGAGCATCCGCACCTTCTCCGCGACGATCGGCACCGAGAAGAGCGAGGTCTGCGGGCAGACGTAGTGCAGTTCCGCGCGGCCGCGATTGCCGCGCCGGCGCAGCACGTCGTCGGTGATGAAAGTGTACTTCAGGGGTGCGCCGGCGCACTTCATCTCGGTCTCGGCGCGGAAGAAGAGCCCGACCCCGCCCCGGTCGGCGAAACGGGACATTTCGGCGTAGGTGGCGGTTGCCGCCTCGGGGCTGGCATAAACGCTGCCGACGCCGTCCTTGCCGATGCGGTCGATCGACATGCCCTCGATGGCGTCGTAGTCGAGCCGCAGGCCGGTGGCGACGAAGAGGTAGTCGTAGGGCACGCGCGTGCCGCTTTCGGTCACGACATGGTCGGCGTCCGGGTCGATCTCGGCGACCGCTTCCTCGATCCATTCGACACCGCGCGGCACGAACTGGGCCGTGGTCGAAACCGCGTAGCTCTCGGGCTTGAGGCCCGCGGCGACCAGGGTGAAGCCGGGCTGGTAGTAGTGCGCCTTGCGGCCGTCGATGATCGTGATCGTCGCCCCGTCGAGACTGGCGCTCAGCCGGGCTGCGGTGGCGAGACCGGCGGCACCGGCACCGGCGATGACGATCCGGGCACTGGTCTGCACGGCGGCAGCCCGCCCGGCACCCGGGCCGAGGAACCAGGCTCCACCGAGGCCGGCAGCCGCGGCCAGCTGGATGAAGCGCCGTCTGTCGGTGCTGTTGGTGAAGGCTTCGATGGCCTCGCCGGCACGCCGGCGTGCATTGTCGATCATGTTCGACCTCCCGTTGCGCCACAACCCCTGCCGTGGCCTGTCGCGGCGCGCACACTTACACAGTTGCCTAAATTATGGAATTGATCTGCATCAATGAGTGGCAGGCTGCGGCAGTCGACCGCAGCCAATAAATTTCCAACACCTCGCGTTGTTTTGTCGCAACAGTGTCTCCGGCGGCCCAACCAGCAGGTGTCCGGCCCGCTCGGCGCACGGCAACATATGGAAATTTCGTCATTTTCTCGATCGGGAGCGATTTTTCGGCGGGCCGGAGCGAGGCCTCGGCCGTGCCGCGGTCGGCGCGCCTTCGGTATGCCCTGCGCGTTTTAGACCTGTTTCAAGCCCCCGTGTCGAAGTTAAGAAGGGCGCACCGGGTCGAGGAGCCTCGATCTCCGCGACCGATCGGCCAACACGCACTCCCAGGGGAGGTGAAATGCGGCAAGACAATACCGACGCGGTGGCCTACTGGTCCGCCAACCTGAAGCTGATTCGCAATATCCTCATCGTTTGGGTGCTCGTCTCGTTCGGCGGCGGCATCCTGTTCCGGCCGCTGCTCTCGGGCATCGCGGTGGGCGGCACCGATCTCGGCTTCTGGTTCGCCCAGCAGGGCTCGATCGTCGTGTTCATCGTGCTGATCTTCTACTACGCGTTCCGGATGAACGCGCTCGACCGCAAATTCGGCGCCGACGAATAGACCGGCCCTGACGGAGAACGCGTATCATGGAACTACAGACCCTGATCTATCTCGTCGTGGGTGCGACCTTCGCACTCTACATCGCCATCGCCATCTGGGCCAAAGCCGGCACCACCGGTGAATTCTACGCCGCCGGACGTGGCGTCCCGCCGGTCATGAACGGCATGGCCACCGCCGCCGACTGGATGTCGGCCGCGTCCTTCATCTCGATGGCCGGCCTGATCGCCTTCGTCGGCTACGACAACTCCAGCTTCCTGATGGGCTGGACCGGCGGCTACGTGCTGCTCGCCTGTCTGCTCGCCCCGTACCTGCGCAAGTTCGGCAAGTACACGGTGCCGGAGTTCATCGGCGACCGCTTCTACAGCCAGAGTGCCCGCGTCATCGCGGTCATCTGCCTGATCGTGGCTTCGGTCACCTACGTCATCGGCCAGATGACCGGCGTCGGCGTCACCTTCGCCCGCTTCCTGCAGGTCGATGCCGCTACCGGCCTCTACATCGGTGCGGCGATCGTCTTCGTCTACGCCGTGCTCGGCGGGATGAAGGGCATCACCTACACCCAGGTGGCCCAGTACATCGTGCTGATCACCGCCTACACCATCCCGGCGATCTTCATCTCCTTGAACATCACCGGCAACTTCCTGCCGCCCTTGGGCTTGTTCTCCAACATCAGCGGCACCGAGGTGCCACTGCTCGTGCGCCTCGACCAGGTGGTCACCGATCTCGGCTTCAACTCCTATACCGGCCACCACACCAACACGCTGAACATGGTGCTCTTCACCCTGTCGCTGATGATCGGCACGGCCGGCCTGCCGCACGTCATCATCCGCTTCTTCACCGTGCCCAAGGTGGCCGATGCCCGCTGGTCCGCCGGCTGGGCGCTGGTCTTCATCGCCTTGCTCTACCTGACGGCGCCGGCCGTCGGTGCGATGGCCCGGCTCAACGTCATGAACACGGTGCAGCCCGGCCCGGTCGGTGCCGAGGACGGCAGCCTGCTCTACGAGGAGCGGCCCGACTGGTTTCAGACCTGGGAGCAGACCGGCCTGATCCAGTACGAGGACAAGAACGGCGACGGCCGCATCCAGTTCTACAACGAGAGCAACACCGACTTCGCCCAGATGGCGCAAGAAGAGTGGGGCTGGCAGGGCAACGAGCTCAACATCAACCAGGACATCCTGGTGCTCGCCAACCCGGAGATCGCGCAGTTGCCGAACTGGGTGATCGCGCTCGTCGCTGCCGGTGGTCTGGCGGCGGCGCTGTCGACCGCCGCAGGTCTGCTGTTGGCCATCTCCTCGGCGATCAGCCACGACCTGCTGAAAGGGATGCTCGCCAAGAACATCTCCGAGCAGGGCGAGCTCTGGGCGGCGCGTATCGCGATGACCTTCGCCATCGTGCTGGCGACCTATCTCGGGCTCAATCCCCCGGGCTTTGCCGCGCAGACGGTGGCCCTGGCCTTCGGCATCGCCGCTGCTTCGATCTTCCCGGCACTGATGATGGGCATCTTCTTCCCGCGCATCAACAATGTCGGGGCCAGCCTCGGCATGCTCTCCGGTCTGCTGTTCACCGTCGTCTATATCTTCATCTACAAGGGTTGGTTCTTCCTGCCCGGGACCAACCAGTTCCCGGATACGGCGGAATACTGGGTGTTGGGCATCTCGCCCTTGTCGATCGGCAGCATCGGGGCGCTGGTCAACTTCGGTGTCGCCTACTTCGTCTCACAGGCGACCCAGGAGCCGCCACAGGAGATCCAGGAGCTGGTCGAAAGCGTCCGCGTGCCGCGTGGCGCCGGTGCCGCCACGGACCACTGATCGCCACCGCGGGCCGGGGTGCCGGTTGCCGGCACCCCGATCCCGAAACCCTTGACGTGACCGCTGGACCCCGCTCCGATGAGTGGGGTCCCTCTTTTTGCGGAAGGACGGGCAATCGTGCGTCCGACCGCCGCAACAGCAGACAGACGCAATGCGCCGCATGACGGAAGCGACTGCCGATATCAGAGGCTTTCTCGCCCAGCATCATCCGTTCGATCTGCTGGCCGAGAACGCGCTGATCGAGCTGATCGAGGCGAGCGACACCCGCCGCCTGGCGGCCGGTGCGGTGCTCTACGAAAAGGGAGCACCGGTCACCCATTTCTCGATCGTGCTCGAGGGCGAGATCGACGCCGTCACCACCGACGGCGAGACGATCACCCGCTTCACCCCGGGCGAGGGCATCGGCGCGCGCGGTATCCTGCGCGACGGCAAGGGGCCGAACCGGGCGGTGGCCGGTGCCGACACCCGGCTGCTCGAGCTGCCCAAGCAGGTCTTTCTCGACTACCTCGGACGCTATTCCGAATTCGCCCGCTTTTTCGAGCGGCTGCGCAGCGGTGCCGACCGCAAGCCGATCTTCTCGGCCGACGGTGGCGATGCGCTGATCACCAACCACCTGGCCGATATCATGACCGTCCGGCCGATCAGCATCGCCCCCGATGCCACGGTGCGGGACGCGGCAGCGCTGATGCACCGCAATACCATCTCGTGCCTGCCGGTGACCGAGGACGAGCGCCTCGTCGGCATCCTGACGACGGGCGATCTCGCCGGCCGGTTGATCGCCAAGGGTCTCGGTGCCGACACCCCGATCCGCGCGGTGATGACCGAGGAGGTGCTGACGCTGCCACCCGACGCCCTGGTCTTCGACGCGCTCCTGGTGATGGGCGAGCGGCAGATCGGCCACCTGCCGATCGTCGATCAGGGCCGGCTCGTCGGCATCGTCACCCGCACCAACCTGATCCGCCGCCAGTCGATCTCGGTCACCTTCCTGGTCGGCGACATCAACAAGGCGACCCAGGTCGAGGACATCGCCAAGGTGGTCGACGAGGTGCCGCAGCTGCTGGCCCAGCTGGTGGGGGCCGGGGTCGAGGCCTTCAAGGTCGGCCAGCTGGTGACCTCGGTCACCGATGCCGTGACCAAGAAGCTGCTGGCCATGGCCGAGGCCGAGCTCGGCCCGCCGCCGGTCCCCTATCTCTGGCTCGCCTGCGGCAGCCAGGGCCGGCGCGAGCAGACCGGGGTGTCGGATCAGGACAACTGCATCATCCTCGACGAGAGCTATGACGCGGCCGCACACGGCGACTATTTCTTCAAGCTGGCCCGGCTGGTCACCGACGGGCTCGATACCTGCGGCTACGTCTATTGCCCGGGCGAGATGATGGCGACCACCCCCAAGTGGCGGGTCAAGGGCAGCACCTGGCGCCGCTATTTCCAGGGTTGGATCGCCGAGCCCGACCCGATGGCGCAGATGCTCTCCTCGGTGATGTTCGATCTTCGGCCGATCGCCGGCATGACCGAGCTGTTCTCGGGGCTGCAGCGCGAGACGCTCGAATCGGCGCGCAAGAACAGCATCTTTCGCGCCCACATGATCGCCAACTCGCTCAAGCACGTGCCGCCGTTGAGCCTGTTTCAGGGCTTCGCCCTGATCCGCTCGGGCGAGCACCGCAACACCGTCGATCTCAAGCTCAACGGCGTCGTGCCGATCGTCGACCTCGCCCGGGTCTACGCCCTCGACGGGGCGATCGAGGACGTCAATACCCGCGACCGGCTGCTCGCGGCGAGGCGTGCCGGGGTGCTGAGCGAGGCGGCCGCGGCCGATCTGATCGACGCCTACGACCTGATCTCGCGGATCCGTCTCGAGCATCAGGCCCGCCAGGTCAGGGAGGGCAGGAAGCCCGACAACTTTCTCGCGCCGAGCACGCTATCGGCGATGGAGCGCAAGCACCTCAAGGACGCCTTCGGCGTGGTCAAGTCGACCCAGGCCGTGCTCCGCTCGCGGAGTGCCTGAACCGTGGCAGTGCCCGAGGTCCGGCCCGAATTCCGGCCCGAATTGCGGCCTGAGGTCCGCCCCGAATTCCAGGGAGTGCCCCGGGCATGATCTGGACGCTGATCGGCACTCTGATGGTCGGCGTCGGAGCCGCCTCTGTCGTCTACGTCGTCCTGCGCGCCCTGCGCTGGCCGGTGCCGGGCTGGGTGCTGCCGGCGGCCGCCGGTGCCGGGATGCTCGGTTTTCATCTCTGGTCGGACTATGCCTGGGCCGACCGGACCGCGGCCGAACTGCCCGACCACGTGGTCGTCGCCGAGCGCTACACCTCGCGCAGCATGTTGCAGCCCTGGACCTATCTGGTAGCCAAGGTCGACCGCTTCGCCGCGGTCGACACCGCTGCGATCCGCTATCATCCGGCGGTGGACGACATGGTCATGGCGACCGTCCATCTCGTCACCCGCTGGTATCCGACCGTCACCACCCGGCAGCTCTACGACTGCGAGACGCCGCGCCGGGCCGATATCGGGGCGGATTTCGCCGTCGACGAAGAGGGTCGTCCGATCGATCCCGATTGGGTGGCGTTGCCACCCGACGATCCGATCCGCAGCGTCGCCTGCGATCCCGAATACAGAAGGCCGAACGGCCCGACTTGACCGAGGCAAGAGTATCGATGCTCAGGGAGCTGAAAAAATGGCCAGTCAGACAATTCTCGTCGTCGACGACGAGCCGGGTATCCGGCTCTATTTGAAGCGCCTGCTCGGCAATGCCGGCTTCGTCGTCCGGACCGCGGCCGACGGCGACGAGGCGGTGGCGGCGATCGAGGCCGACCCGCCCGACCTGGTGATCCTCGACGTCATGGTCGACGGTCGCGACGGCTACGAAATCTGCGAGACGATCAAGAAGAATCCGGCGCGCGCCGGGATCAAGGTCGTCATGCTCTCGGCCAAGAGCCGGTCGATCGAGATCGAAAAGGGCATGGCCCTCGGCGCCGACGCCTATCTCACCAAACCTTTCTCGATGGACGAACTCAGGGACACCGTGCGTGGCCTCCTGAACGGCGTGCCAGCGGGCGAACCCGGGGGCTGAACCGGTGCTCGAGCGCCTGAGCTTGCGGCTGCGGGTTTTTTTGTTCTTCGCGTTCATCGCGGTAGGCGGCAGCGTGGCGATCGTTGCCGCGATGATCTATCTGGGTCGCAGCGGTGAAACGCCGACGCTCGACGATCTGGTGCTCCTGGGTGCTGCGGGAATCGCCGGGCTCTGGTGGCTCACCGCCTGGACCTGGCTCCAGTTCGACGCGCACGTGGCCAAGCCGATCGTCGCCATCTGCAATTACCTGAAGGCGGTGACACATGCCGATGCGGCCGGCGAGATCAAGGCCGGCACGGCCCGCTATCTCGGTTTTCTGGAGCCCGCTGCCCGCGAGATCACGGCGAGCCTGCGCGAGACCCGGCGCGAGGTCGATCGTACGATCGCCGCCGCCACCGCCGAGAGCGAAGCACAAAAGCAGTATCTGGCGACCATCCTGCGCGACTTGCAGCAGGGCGTCGTCATCTGCAACCGCCGGCACGAGGTGCTGCTCTACAACCAGCGGGCGCTGGAGATCCTGCACGTCGCGGGGGATATCGGTCTCGGCCGCTCGTTTTTCGCGGTCGTTACCGATCAGCCGTTCCGCCACGCCCTGACCCGTCTGGAAAACCGGTTCCGGAGCGGTCGCCACGTCGACCACCCGGACGGTCTCTCCGCGCTGGTCATTGCGGCCACCCGCAGCGGCAACTACACGCTCAAGGGCCGGGTCTCGCTGACCCTCGGCAAGGCGGGCCCCGACGAGGACGAGGCGCCGATGGGCTACGTCGTCATCTTCGAGGACGTGACCGACGAGCTCGCCGCCGGCATCTGGCGCGACCGCTTGTTGCACGACGTCACCTCGGACATGCGGCAGCGGATCGCCAATCTCGCCATGGTGGGCGATCTCTTGACGCTGGAGGAGGCGATCGACGCCGAGGAGAAGGCGGCCGCCCGTACCACCATTCAGGAGGACGGCCGGGTGCTCGCCGAACGGCTCGACCGGCTCGACCAGATTTCCTCCGATCTGCTCTCCTCGGCCTGGCCGATGACCCAGGTCCACGCCGAGACCCTGTTGGCGCTGATTCGCGAACGGCGCTCGGAGGGCCGCGACCTGCGGATCGATACCCGGGGCGACGATGTCTGGCTGCATTGCGACAGTGCTGCCATCGTCGAATTCGTCGATCGCCTGCTCAACCGCATCGCGGTGTTCGCCAAGCCGCGAACCTTCGAGCTCCACCTCACCGCCTGCGAGCGGCGGGCCGATCTCGATCTCGTCTGGGAGGGCGAATCGGTGCCGGTGCGGGCGCTCGAGACGTGGCTCGACGAGCGGCTCGACGAGGGTCTGGGGTCGATGACCGGCACCGATGTGCTCAGTCGCCACAAGACCGAAATCTGGTGCGAGCCCGCTGGTCGCGGACGCTGGCGGCTGCGGCTGCCGCTGGTCACGGTCGCCTTCGACACCGCCCGCGGACCTGCCGGAGTACGGCTCGAGGCGCGGCCCGAGTTCTACGATTTCGATCTTTTCGCGCGCATCGAGCGGGACTCGGTGGCCGAGACACCGCTCCGCGATCTCACCTATGTCGTCTTCGATACCGAGACCACCGGGCTCGAGCCCTCCAAGGGCGATCAGATGGTGCAGATCGCCGGGGTGAGGATCGTCAACGGGCGACTGCTGCGGGGCGAGCTCTTCGAGAGCCTGATCCACCCCGGCCGGGCGATCCCGCGGCTGAGCTCCGAGGTGCACGGCATCACCGACGCCATGGTCGCCAATGCCGACCCGGTGACCACGGTGCTGCAGCGGTTTCACCGCTTCGTCGGCGATGCGGTCCTGGTCGCCCACAACGCGGCCTTCGACATGAAGTTCTTGACGCTGCAGCAGCGCGAGGCCGGCGTCGACTTCGGCAATCCGGTGCTCGACACCGTGCTCTTGGCGGCCGCCGTCTTCGGGGCCGACGAGAGCCTGACCCTCGACAGCCTGGCCGAGCGCTTCGCCATCAAGATCGCCGCCGAAGAGCGCCATACCGCGTTGGGTGACAGCCTCGCCACCGGTCTCACCTTCCTCAAGCTGATCGACCTCTTGCAGGCCGGCGGCGTCACGACACTGCGCGAAGCCATCGAGATCTCGGAGCAGCAGGCCGCGATCCGCCGCGCCCAGGGCAAGTACTGAAGGCCCTGTGCGGCCGGCGAGAACGCGCGCGGTTGTCCGCCGCCTCGGAGCCGTCTCGGGCAGGCCCTCCCGGGGCGAAGCGCTGCTGCCGGACCACCGCGAGGGAACGGCGAGACCTCGCTCCCGGCGATCGCCCGCCGGCCGTCCCGCCGGCGGCAGCGGGATCGTCGCGAGGAAGTCGACCAGTCGGCGGCGCGACGTCGACGAGGCGCCCGACACGGCGCTTCTCGAGGGCCGCGCTTTTCTTCCATCGGCTCGGCCGAACGGTGCGCCGGGATGCGCAACGCGCGTAGCGCGAACGTGCGGCCCAGCCTGTTCGGCACGGCTTGGTCGATCGCGACAGCCCGGTCGAACACATCCTGTTCACGGCGCCTTTCTCTCGCTCGGCGACGGCGTCCTCGCCGCGCTCGAGGCGACCTCACCGATGGCGACGGCGACAGTGGGGCGACGGATGGGCATCCTGCGATCGCCGGCGGCAGCACCGACAGCCGCAATGTCCGGTACACCACGGTCGGCAACGCCGTCGTCCCTAACCATGAGCCTGGGCAGGGGCTCGTCGGCCTAACGGTGCACGCGGTGGGCGAGCGGTGCCAGCAGCCGCTCGATCTCGAGGCCGAGGCCGAGCAGGCGCTCGTCTTCGCCGCCGGGGGCGGTTGCCATGAAGCTCGTGGGCAGCCCGTCGCCGTCCCGTCCCGAGGGCAGGGCGAGGCCGCACATGCCGAGGAAATTGGCCGGCATCGTGTTGCGCAGGCTGCGCAGGTTGACCGCATGGAAGTGGTCGTCGTCGGCCTCGAGCGGCGCGATCGCGGGTGCCGTGTGCGGGGTGGTCGGCATGACCAGAAGGGCGTCGCCCAAGAGTGCCCGAAGCTCGGCTTCGAGTGCCGTCCGGGCGGCCGACAGGGTCAGCACATCGAAGCCGGTCATCCGCTTGCCGCCCAGGATCCGGGCGGTCACCCGGCGGTCGATCCGTGCCACCAGGGGGCCGTCGATGACGCGGTGGTGGGTGCGGTAGGCTTCGGCGGCGACCAGTGAGCCGTGCCCGGCGGTGAGCTCGGCGAAGCGGTCGAGTGGTGGCACCGGTCGCCGCTCGATCAGCGCACCGGCAGCGGCGAGCGCCTCGAGGGCGGCTTCGAACGCCGCCTGGACCGGCGCATCGACTGCCTCGGTGAACACCCCGCCCGGCACCACCAGCCGGGTGCCGGCGAGAGGCTGCCGGCGGACGGCGCTGGTCACGGTACCGCGCAGCACCATGTCGACGGCCACGCAGTCCTCGACCGTGCGGCCGAAGGGGCCGACGCTGTCGAGGCTGGGTGCCAGATCGAAGACACCGCTCTTGTCGATCCGCCCGTAGCTGGGCTTGAAGCCGACGATCCCGTTGAAGCTCGCCGGGATGCGCACCGACCCGCCGGTGTCGGTGCCGATCGCCACCGGGACCAGGCCCGAGGCCACCGCCACCGCCGAGCCCGAGGACGAGCCGCCGGGGGCGTGGCGAACGGCGCGGCCGTGGGCGTTGGCCGGGGTGCCGAAATGCGGGTTGAGGCCGAGTCCGGAATAGGCGAACTCGGTCAGGTTGACCTTGCCGAGGCAGACCATGCCGGCGGCGGCGGCGAGGCGCGCCACCGGCGCGTCCTCGGTCGCGGGCGGTGCCTCGCGATAGAGGGCGGAGGCGGCGGTGGTGGGGGTGCCCGCGATGGCGACCAGGTCCTTCCAGGCGATCGGCACGCCGTCGAGCGGCGAGGCGGGCCGCCCGGCGCGCAGCCGGTCGCGCGCGGCGCTCGCCTCGGCCAGCGCCCGCTCCCCGGTGACGGTGATGAAGACCGGCTCCGGATCGGCGGCGATCCTCGCCAGGCAATGCTCGGCGAGGGCTACCGGATCGGCCTCGCCGGCCGCCAGGGCCCGCCCGATCGCCACTGCCGACCACCCGGCCAGCGTCTCGACATTCACCATCGTGCCACCTTCTGTGCCGATCTCCCGACACCCTCCGCCCTGCGGCCGAAAACGAGCCGCGTCAAGCTCGCGCTGTCCGAGGTCGTGCCGCAGCAGCACTGGTGGCGCTACGCCGCCGCGGGCCCGACCGCGAGGCGCCGCCAGCCGTCCGAGCCGTGCCGCGGCGTTCGCCCGGCACGGTCAGCCGCCGCGGCCTCACAGCTGGTAGGCGAGGCGCAGCCCGCCCCAGTGCCGCCCGGCAACGCTGATCGGCACGTCGACCTCCTTCATCCGGACCTTGTGCCCCCCGCCCATGTCGCGGTGATAGGCTTGAATGAGGAACGGCCGCTGGTTGCGGGCGGCGGCGAGACCGGCGCGGTCGTCGAAGATCCGGCGATTGCGCGCATTGGCTGCGTTCCAACCCGGATCGCCGGGCCGCTGCGGCTGCGAGAAGGCCTCGTTGTGCACCGGCAGCCAGCCGTTGCGGTCGACCGCAGCGCAAAAGACGATCGCCGGATCCTCGCCCAGCGGCGGCTCGATCAGCGCCGGCAGGCAGCTCTCCAGAAAGCCGATCGCGCGGGTGGTGAGCTGTTGCGGGTCGGTGTCCGGCACCGGCCGGTAGTCGGTATCGAAGAGCTCGTCCGCGGCCACCAGGCCGGCCTCGATACCGCGGGCAAAAGCCGCCTCGATCTGCTGTGCCACGGCGCTCGCGCGATCGACGAACCGCGCCTCGGCGGCCTTGATCGAGGCCAGCAGACCCTGCAGCGCCGTCTGTGCCGCTTCGTCCGTGTCGACGAAGGCGAAATGGGCACCCGTGTCGCTGAACCGGAGCAGCTTCGCCGGGAGCCGGCCTACCGACGGCAGCCGGAGCTGGACCCGGGCCCCGGGCGGCAGCGCCTCTAGGGCCTCGGCCGCGAGCAGCACGCCGCCTTCGGAAAGGTCGATGGTCTCGGCGACGCGGCTCTCGGGCTCGCCCTCGAGCGTCACCTCGATCGCCACGGGCAGCCGCTCGCTCGCCCGGCGATCGGCGAGGATGGATTGGCGCAGCGAGACGGCGAGCCGGCGGCGCAAGTCGACCAGTGCCGTGCCGGTGCCGCTGACGTGAAGGGCGAGCTTGTCGGCGACCGCCACGACCGACGTCGTCTCGTCCTTGATCGTCTGCATTTCGGCGGCCATCGCCTGCGCCTCGCCCGCGGTTTGCAGCGCACTGTCGGCGATGCTGCGATTGGCCGTACCCTGCTCCTCGACGGCGGCCGCCGTCGCGGTCGCCGCCTCGCCGATTTCGACCATCACCCGATCGATGTCCTCGACCGAGCCGAGGGTCGCAGCGACCACGTCACGCATCGCGGTGATCCGCTCGCTGATCGTGACGGTCGCCCGGCGTGTCTGATCGGAGAGTGCCTTGACCTCGGCGGCGACGACGGCGAAGCCGCGCCCGGCGGCACCGGCGCGGGCCGCCTCGATCGTGGCGTTGAGGGCCAAGAGATTGGTCCGTGCGGCGATCTCCTCGATCAAGGTGACGACACCGCTGATCTGCTCGGCTGCGGTCTGCAACTCGCCCATCTGGGCCCGGGTCGAGGCCGTGGCCCGGGCGGCGGCGATGCCGACATCCCTGGAGCGGCTCGCCTGGCGGGCGATCTCCTGGCCGCTCGCCGCCAATTCCTCCACGGCCGCCGCGACCGCCGTGGTGTTCTCGCCGGTCCCTTGCGCTCGGGTCGCAGCGGCGATCGCCCGGTCGCCCATCGCCTCGAGCGCCCGGCGGGTAGCGACGGCATCAGCCTTGGCCGCCTCGGCTTGTGCCACCAGCCGGCCGAGCATCACCTCGAGATCGGCCTCGATCTGATCGCAGGCCTCGGTCAGCAGCTTCTGCCAGCGCGCGTCGGCGGCATCAACGGCGTCGCTCGAAACGGGCTCACCCTTTTGCTGTCGTCTCAGCCAACGCATGTTCGATCCTCGCTGCTCGTCTGCGGGCGAGGATGACAGCCATTGCTTAATTTTCGGTTGCGCGACGAGCGCCGCACCGGCGGCTAGTCGAACAGGGCCCGATGCGCCTTGCGCAGCTCGCTTTTCTGCACCTTGCCCATGGCGTTGCGCGGCAGCGCGTCGCAGATGACGACCCGCTTCGGCCGCTTGTAGGCGGCGAGCGTCGCGCGGGTCGCCGCGATGACCGCTGTTTCGTCGGGCGGGTTCGCCGGCTCGCTCGAAACGACGACGGCGACGACGGCCTCGCCGAAATCCGGGTGCGGCACCCCGATCACCGCACTTTCCGCGACACCCGGCAGTTCGTTGAGCACGTCCTCGACCTCCTTCGGGTAGACGTTGAAGCCGCCGGAGATGATCAGGTCCTTGTCGCGGCCGACGATGGTGAGGTAGCCGTCCTCGCTGAGCCTGCCGAGATCGCCGGTGATGAAGAAGCCGTCGTTGCGAAACGCGCTCGCCGTCTTCTCCGGCTGGCGCCAGTAGCCCTTGAAGACGTTGCGGCCCTTGACCTCGATGCCGCCGATCTGGTTCGGGCTCAGGGGCGCGCCCTCGGCATCGACCACCCGAACCTCCACACCGGGCAAAGGAGGGCCGACGCTGCCCGGCCGCCTTTCGCCGCCAAGTGGGTTGGAGGTGTTCATGCCGGTCTCGGTCATACCGTAGCGTTCGAGGATGGCGTGGCCGGTGCGCGCGGTGAACTGCGCGTGCGTCTCGGCGAGAAGCGGGGCCGAGCCCGAGATGAAGAGCCGCATGTGACGAGCCGCCTCCCGGGTCAGCCGCGGGCTGGCGAGCAGACGCGTGTAGAAGGTCGGCACGCCCATCAGCACGGTGGCCGTGCGCATCAGGTCGATGACCTCGTCGGCGTCGAACCTGGGCAGCAGGATGATCGTCGCACCCGTCGCGAGGCCGATGTCGAGGGCGACGAAGAGGCCGTGGGTGTGAAAGAGCGGCAACGCATGGATCAGGACATCGTCGCCGGTGAAGCCCCAGGCCTCGATCAGCGCCTGCGTGTTCGACCAGAGATTGTCATGGGTCAGCATCGCCCCCTTGGAGCGGCCGGTGGTGCCCGAGGTGTAGAGGATGGCGGCAAGATCGTCCGGGCCGGCGCTGCTGACCGCGGTCGAGGGCTGCCGGGCGTCGGCGCCCGCGCTCAGGGTCCCGCTGCCGTCGGCATCGAGGGTGACGAGCCGGCCGCCGCGCTGTTCGACGAGCGGGGTCAGCGCGGCCGCGTTCGCCGGATCGGCCACCATGACCCTGGGCTCGGCATCGCCGATGAAATAGTCGAGCTCGGCCATGGTGTAGCCGACATTCAGCGGCAGGTAGACGGCACCCGCCTGCAGGGCAGCCAAGAACACCGCGACGTTCTCGTGGCTCTTCTCCACCTGAACGGCCACCCGATCGCCGGGTGCGACACCCAGAGCCGCAAGCTCGGCCGCCATCTGCCCCGCCCGCTGCAGGAGCTCGCCACGGCTGATCGCCCGGCCCTGCCAGATCAGGGCCGGGCGCCCGGGCTCGCGCAGCAGGCTCGCGCGCAGTCTGGTGAAAAGGTTGGCGGTCATCCGGCGGATCCCATCATCGTGTCCGGCAGCCAAGTGGCGATGCCCGGAAAGACGCAGAGCAACAGGATCGCGAGGACCATGCAGCCGACATAAGGCAGCGAGCCCTTGAGGATGGTCTGCAGCTTGATCTCTGGGGCGATCGAGTTGATCACGTAGAGATTCAGGCCGACGGGCGGGGAGATCAAGCCGATCTCCATGTTGATGGTCAAGATGACGGCGAACCAGTAGGGGTCGAAGCCGGCCGCCAGGATCACCGGCAGGAGGATCGGGGCGACCATGACGATGACCGCGACCGGCGGCAGGAAGAAGCCGCAGACCAGGAGGAACAGGTTGATGTAGAAGAGCAGCAGCCAGGGATTGACGTCTACGGCGATGATCGCATTGGCCACCGACTGGGTGATGAACAGGCTGGAGAGCATGTAGCTGAAGACGCCGGCAGCACCTACGATCACCAGGATCATCACCGATTCGCGCGTGCTGTCGCGCAGGATGTCCCAGAGCCTGGCCGGCTGGACCAGGCGATAGATGACGATGGCCGTCAAAAGACAGGCCACCGCCCCCAGGGCCGCCGTCTCGGACGGGGTCGCGATGCCACCGTAGAGGGCGTAGAGGACGGCCGCGACAATGACGAGGAAAGGAAGGACGCGGGGCAGGATCTCCAGCTTCTCGCGCCAGGAGTAGCGGACGGTCGCCAAGGCCGTGCCGCTGCGCCCGGACCACCAGGTGCCAAACAGCGACCAGGCCATGAACAGGCCGGTGAGCATCAATCCGGGCAGCAGGCCGGCCAAGAAGAGCCGGCCGATCGAGGTCTCGGTCGAAATCCCGAAGACGATCATCGTCACCGAGGGCGGGATCAGGATGCCGAGCGTCCCGCCCGCCGCGATCGAGCCCGCCGCGACACCGTCCGGAAAGCCGCGCTCGCGCATCGCCGGGATGCCCATCTTGCCGATCGCGGCACAGGTGGCGGGCGAGGAACCCGAAAGGGCGGAGAACAGCGCACAGGCACCGAGATTGGAGATGACGAGACCGCCCGGGACCCGGGTCATCCAGCGGTCCAGCGCCAAGAAGAGGTCCGGCCCGGCGCGCGACGAGGCCACAGCACCGCCCATCAGAATGAACATCGGGATCGAGAGCAGGGCGAAGCTGTCGAGCTTGCCGAAGAAGAGCTCGGGGACGAGCGAGAGATCGCGCAAGCCGGAAAAGGCGAAGAGAAAGCCGATCGAGACGACCAGGAGGCCCATCCCGATGGCGATGCCGCTGAAGAGCACCAGGGTGGTGACGACGGCGACCACGATGCCGAGGAGGACGGGGTCCACGGGCTCAGTGCTCCCGGCGCGAGGCGAGCGGGCTCGGGGTCTCGCTCGGCAGCCCGAAGGGCGTGTCGCGCCCGGTCAGGCAGGCCAGGAGATCAGCGAGCAGCTGCAGGAACATCAGGCCGAAACCGACGGGAACGGCCGAATAGGGGATCCACAGCTGCGGCCGCCAGATCGAGGAAGAGCGCCAGCTGGCGACATAGGCCTGGTGGACGAGCTCGACCCCGTAGAAGACCACGAGTGCGCAGACGGCGAGGCCGAGGCCGACGCAGCCGTAGTAGAGGGCGGCTCGCGCCCGCCGGCCGAGATAGAGCGGCAACAGATCGACGTTCACGTGGCCGCGCCGGCTCTGCACGTAGGGCATGCCGACCAGGGTCGAGGCGATCATCAGGTAGATGACGAACTCGGTCTGCCAGACCGTCGAGGCGTTCAAGACGTAGCGCATGAAGACCAGCTGGCAGACGACCAGCACCGAGACCGCGAGTGCTCCTGCGGCGAGAAAACCGCAGAGCAGGGAGACGCGGCGCATCGTCGTGATGAACCGGTCGATCGGGATGCTGGGTGACAGCACCGGCGGGCGATCGGGCTCCGACATCCTGGCCTCGCTCGAAACGGCGGGGCGGCAGCGGCACTGCCGCCCCCGATGCTGGCGATCGGTAGCGGCCTACTCGACCGCGAGGGCGAGGTCCAAGAGCTCGCGACCGTCGGGGGTGGTCTCGACGAACGACGCGAAGGCGGTTTCCTCGGCGACCGCCAGCCAGGCCCGGTAGTCCTCCTCGGTCATGTAGGCGATCTCGACCCCGTTCTCCTCGAACACGCGGACCGCCTCGTCGTCCTCGAGGGCTGCCTGCTCGGCATAGTGCGCCTCGGCCACCTCCGCGGCTGCCCGCAAGGCCTGCTGCTGCTCCTCGCTCAGCCCGTCCCAGGTCTGCTTCGACATCAACAGCGGCTGGTACATGAACCAGAGCGCGTAGTCGCCCGGCGGCGTGAAGCAGGCGACCTGCTCGTAGAGCCGGAACGAGACGAAGGACGAGGAGGAGGTGTTCAAGGCATCGAGCACGCCGGTCTGCATCGCACTATAGACCTCGGAGCTCGGCATCGACGAGATGGCGGCGCCGGCACCGGCGAGCATCTCTTCGAAGGACTGCCCGGCCGCCCGGGTCTGCAGGCCGGCCACGTCGTCCGGCTGACGGATGCACTTCTCGCGCGCGGCGAAGCCGCCGGCGAGCCAGCCCTTGACCAGCGTTACCACGCCATTGTCGTTGAGGATCTGCTCGATCCGTTCCATCAGCTCGGACTCGTTCAGCCGCTGCGCATGGGCGTGGTTCTTCACCAGGCCCGGCATCAGCGTCAGGTTGACCTCGGGATGCCGGCCGGCCGCATAGGCCAAGGGATAGACGATGCCGTCGACCTGGCCACGGGTGAGCGGCGTCCACTGCTCGTTCGCCTTGAACAGCGAGGCACTCGGGAAGATCTGGAAATCGATGCCGACATCGGCGGCCTCGACCTCCTGGGCCACGATCTCGATGATCTCGTGGCGGATATCGGATGTCGACCACTGGTGCGAGATGCGCAGCGTCTGGGCGTCGGCGGACGTTGTCGCCGCCACCGCGAATGCGGCGCCGACCAAGAGCGTGCGAGCAAATACGGTCATCTGGAGCCTCCGATCGGTTTTTTCGGTGGGCCGTGCGCGGCCTCTGTTCGGTGAGTGCCAGAGTCGGCGTCGACCGCCAAGCTTTTTTTGTATACCAAGTGTGATCGTCAGCATACCAGAGGCGTTGTCTGGTATCCATTCGGCTTGCGCAGGCGCACGGTCCGCCTATTTTTCGGCGGCGCGGCGGTGGTTGGGAGAGGCATGGCGGGAGAGCGGCAGAACCGGGCGACGGCGGTCATGCAAGCGCTCGAGCAGGATATCCTGGCGGGCGTGCTGAAGCCCGGCGACCGGCTCGACGAGCGGCAGCTGGGCGAGCGGTTCGGGCTGTCGCGCACGCCCATTCGTGAGGCCCTGCTGCAGCTCACGGCGAACGGCCTCGCTTTGAGCGAGCCGAGGCGGGGCACCGTCGTGGCGGCGATCACGCTCGGCGAATTGATCGAGATGTTCGAGGTGATGGTCGAGCTCGAAGCGCTCTGCGCGCAGCTCGCCGCCCGGCGGATGACGCCCAGCCAGATCGAGCGGCTGGCAGCGCGGCATGCGGTGGCGCAGCCCCTGGTCGAAGCGGGTGACCACGACGGCTACTACCTCGCCAACGTGCAGTTTCACCAAGCGCTCTACGCCGGTGCCCGCAACGCCTTTTTGGAGCGGCAGACGCTCTATCTCAGCCGGCGGCTGTCACCCTATCGCCGCCTGCAGTTGCGCCGCCCGCGGCGGCTGGCCACCTCGAACCGCGAACACGGCCAGATCATCGAGGCGATCCGCAAGGCCGATAGCGATGCCGCCGCACGGATCATGCGCGAGCACGTCACCGTCCAAGGCACCGGCCTCGTCGACCTCTTCGCCATGTTCTCGGACAGCGGCGCCGACGGCGCCGATCCTCGAGACGACGCGGGCCAGTAGCGGAAGCGCCTGGGGAGGCGCTGCCTCCCCCGATTCTCGTCCTGCCTACTGGGCCGCCACCGTCGATTCGGCGACGCGTTCGGCGAGATAGGGCACGGGTGCGGCGGCGATCACCAGGGCCAGCGCCAGGGTCGCCGCCAGTGTCACGCCCCAGGCGACGAACAGCCCGGTGTTGGTGTGTTGCTTCGGCCGTTCGATCGTCGCCATCGTCAATCCCGCTCCATCGACCACGAATGCTGCCGTTGGCTTCCCGTCCTCGACGAGGATGCCGGCAGCGCGTTAAGAAACGATTACGCCGTCCGGCACCCTGTCGCATTCGGGTGCCAGGAGCGGCCGAAGATGCAGCCGACTGCCCTCGGGTGCATGCTGTCGTTTGACCGTTCATCTGCCGGATATTAAAGCCACAATGCAAGCACCACTTCCTATCAGGCTGACAAAAAACGGCTTTTTTGTTATGCTGGCGCCGATGACCGGGGTCAGCGACTGGCCGTTTCGGCGGATGGTCGCGCGGTTCGGGGTGGGGCTCGTGTTCTCCGAGATGATCGCGAGCCCGCATCTTCTGGCGGAGAGCCGCAAGACCCGCCGCCAGCTCGTGGCGGATGCCGCTGCCCGGCCCTGGGCGGTGCAGCTCGCCGGGCACGACCCGGCGACCATGGCCGAGGCGGCACGGCTGGTGGAGGGCGAAGGGGCCGATATCGTCGATCTCAATTTCGGCTGCCCGGCCAAGGAGGTGGTCGGCAAGGCGGCGGGCTCGGCCCTGATGCGCGATCCTGGTCACGCGGGGCGGATCATGGAAGCGGTGGTCGAAGCGGTCGATGTCCCCGTCACCTTGAAGATGCGCCTCGGCTGGGACGACGATCAGCGCAATGCACCCGAAATCGCCCGGATCGCCGAAGATTCGGGAATCCGCCTTTTGACCGTCCACGGCCGCACCCGCTGCCAGCTCTACAAAGGGTCAGCCGACTGGCCGGCCATCCGTACGGTCAAGGAAGCGGTGCGGCTACCGGTCGTCGCCAATGGCGACATCACCGATCCCACGACCGCCCGCCGGGCGCTCGAGCTCTCCGGCGCCGACGGCGTGATGATCGGCCGGGGGGCCTACGGCAAACCCTGGGTCCTGGCACAGATCGCAGCCGCACTCGAGGGTCGGCCCGTACCGCCGGCCCCGGCACCTGCCGAGCGTCTCGAACTGATCCTCGAGCATTACGGGCTGATGCTGGAGCTCTACGGCCGGCACGTCGGCAGCCGCAACGCCAGAAAGCACCTCGCCTGGTATCTCGCCGACCTGCCCAACGGCCGGGCGCTCGCGAGCGAGGTCAACCGGCTCGACGAACCGGAAGCGGTCTGCGAACGGCTGCGGGAGATCTTCGCGGAGCCGATCCCGCTGGCGGCTCAGCCAAGAGCAAGAAATGGGGGAAAGATGATCTTCCCCACCTCCATCGGTTTTTGTCGGCAGAGTATCTAGTCGGGCTGGGCTGTGCCGGCGCGTCGGACTTGGGCGCGGGCTTCGGCGACCCAGGCCACGAGCAGGCTGTAGCCCAGTGCCAGGACCACGGGGCCGACGAAGAGACCGAGAATGCCCGAGGTCAGGACCCCGCCGATGGCACCCATGAAGATCACCAGCATCGGCAGGTCGACCCCCCGGCCGAGCAGCATCGGCTTGAGGATGTTGTCGCTGACCCCCACCAGCACGCACCAGGCGAGAAACAGCACGGCGCCGGTCGTCTCCATGACGGTGAACTGGTAGATGACGACAGGGACGAGGACCAGCGCCGGGCCGATCTGAACGACGGCGAGGATCAGGCAGACCAAGGCCAGGAGCCCGGCTGCCGGCACGCCGGCGACGACGAAGCCGATCCCGGCGAGGATCGACTGGACCAGGGCAACGCCCAGGATACCCTTGGCAACACTGCGGATCGTCTTGGTCGCGAGCTCGGCATAGGCGCTGCCGCCGGGCCCGGCGAAGCTGGTCGCGAGCTCGCCCGCCAACCGCTCGCCGCCGCGGGCGTTCATCACCAGACCGGCGGCGATGAAGATCGCGACCACGAACTGGAAAAAGCCCACCAGAATCGTCCCGACGAAGCCGAGCAGCCAGCGGCCGACCAGCGCCAGCTGTTCCTCGACCGTCGCGAGCGCCTGCTGCAGATTGGTCGAGGCGAGCTGCCAGAAGTGGAAGATCGGCTGACCGATCACCGGCCAGTCGGCCACGGCGGCCGGCGGCGGCGGCACGTGCAGGGTGCCGGCTGCGAGCCCGGTGGCGAGCGCCCGGATCCCGTCGATCAGCGTGCCACCCAGCAGCGTCACAGGCGCGACCAGCACGACCAGCCCGAGCAGCGCATAAAGGGCGCCGGCCAGCCCCCGCCGCCCGCCGGTCAGCGATTCCAGACGCGCGTAGAGCCCGAAACTGGCAACGGCGATGATGATCCCCCAGGCCACCGGCACCAGGAACGGGCGGACGATGCTGAAGCACCAGACGATGAGGAGCAGCAGCACGCCGATCCGGATCGTGGCCTTGAGCGCTCGGGCCACGAAGACGTTCTCGTCGTCGACCGCCTGCCGTCTGTCCACGCCGACTACCTTTCGTGCCAGAAGCGTCACCTGCGGGTTCGCTTACCAGCCCGATCACCGGCTCACAACGACCGGCAAGCGGCCCGACCGGCTAGCCGATGCTGACCGCCCGCCCCGAGGCCAGCGATTCGTAGGCCGCATCGGCGAGCATCAGCGCGCGGCGGCCGTCCTCGAAGCCGACCGGCATCGGCCCGCCCGTCTCGACCGCCTCGACGAAAGCCTGGATCTCGGCGTTGTAGGCCTCCTGGTAGCGCTCGATAAAGAAATGCAGGATGGGGGCCTTGGCCTCGGTGGCCTCCGACCCCCACCGCTCCATGGTGTGCGGGCGGCGGTTCTCGGCCTTGACCATGCCGGTCTCGCCCACGGCCTCGATCCGCTGGTCGTAGCCGTAGGTGGCGGCCCGATAGTTGGTGATGCAGGCCTGCCGGCCCGACGCGGTCTCGAGCAGGATCATCGCCGTGTCGTGGTCGTTCAGGTCCCGGACCTCCTGGGCGATCAGCGCCCGGGCGAAGCAGGCGACCTTCACCGGCTCCTCGCCCAAGAGGTAGCGGGCGAGATCGAAGTCGTGGATGGTCATGTCGCGCAGCAGCCCGCCTGCGACCTTCATGTACTCTACCGAGGGGATGCCCGGGTCGCGGCTGGTGATCGTCACCTGGCGGAGATCGCCGATCTCGCCCGCCCGGATGGCGTCGTGCACCGCCTTGAACGAGGGATCGAAGCGGCGGTTGAAGCCGATCATCACCCGCGGGTTCTTGCCTTCGATCCGCTGCCAGCAGGCCTCGACCCGACCGATGTCGAGATCGATCGGCTTTTCGCACAACACGGCTTTGCCGGCTTCGACCGACCGCTCGATCAGGTCGATATGGGTGTCGGTCGAGGACGCGATCAGCACCGCGTGCACGGCGGGGTCGGCGAGCACCTCCTCGATGCTGCGCGCCGCCACGGCACCGTGCCGTTCCGCCACCTCGGCTGCGGCATCCTCCACCACGTCGTAGACATGGGTCAGCGACACCTTCGGATGATGGACCAGATTGTCGGCGTGCATCCGGCCGATCCGGCCACAGCCGAACAGGGCAAAGTGCATCATCGTGATCCTCCCCATGCGCACGGTTCAGGCTTGGATAGTTTGTTCCGCTTGCCTGTGCAAATGGAATGTACGTTTCATTGCCACTTCACCTCCGCTGCCGACGGCTGTATGGTCCAGGGCACAACCGAGCGACAAGCGGGGAGGGGTGCGATGCAGACGATCCGGCTGACCATGGCACAGGCACTGGTCAAGTATCTGATCAATCAGCGGATCATGATCGACGGCCACGAGCAGCCGCTGTTTCCCGGGGTGTTCGCGATCTTCGGCCACGGCAACGTCACCTGTCTCTCGGAAGCCCTGGAAGCCGTCCAGGACGAGCTGCCGACCTGGCGCGGCCAGAACGAGCAGAGCATGGCGCTCGCCGCCATCGGCTACGCCAAGGCGAAAAAGCGCCGGCAGATCATGGTGGCGACCTCCTCGATCGGCCCCGGTGCCACCAACATGGTGACCGCCGCCGCCGTCGCCCACACCAACCGGCTGCCCTTGCTCATTCTCTCCGGCGACTATTTCGTCAGCCGGGTGCCCGATCCGGTGCTGCAGCAGGTCGAGCATTTCGGTGACCCGACCATCTCGGTCAACGACGCCTTCAAGGCGGTGACCCGCTACTGGGACCGGATCACGGCACCCGAACAGATCATCCAGTCGCTGCCGCAGGCGGTGGCCACCATGCTGGATCCTGCCGATTGCGGCCCGGCGTTCATCGGCTTGTGCCAGGACGTTCAGGCCGAGGCCTACGACTACCCCGCCCGCTTCTTCGAGCCCAAGGTGCACCGCATCCCGCGGCCGCGGCCCGACAGCCTCGACCTGAAGGCCGCAGCACAACTCTTGAAGGCGGCGAAGAAGCCCCTGATCATCGCCGGCGGCGGGGTGCGCTGGTCCGATGCCGAAGGGCTCCTGGCCGACTTCGCCGAGAAGCACGGCATCCCGGTGGGCGAAACGCTGAACGGCCGCACCACGCTCCTCCACGACCACCCGCTGAACGTCGGCCCGATCGGCATCATGGGCGCTGCCTCGGCCAACGAGCTCGCCGCCGAGGCCGACGTCGTTCTCGCCATCGGCACGCGGCTGCAGGATTTCACCACCGGCTCCTGGAGCTTGTTTCCGCCCGATGCGCGGTTCATCGGCCTCAACGCGGCGCGCTTCGATGCGACGAAGCACCAGAGCCTGGCCGTCGTCGGCGACGCCAAGGTGAGCCTCGAGGAGTTGGGCGCTGCCCTGGGCGACTGGCGGGCGCCGGCCTCCTGGCGCGAGCACGGCCGGGCGCTCTATGCGAAGTGGAACGCCTATGTCGACCAGCGCAGTGGGCCGACCAACGCGGAGCTTCCCACCTACGCCCATGTCGTCGGGGCCGTGAACCGCATCGCCTCGGAGCGCGACCTGGCGCTGACCGCCGCGGGCGGCATGCCGGGCGAGCTCTCGATGAACTGGAAGGCCAAAGGGGTCGGCACGTTCGACTGCGAGTTCGGCTTTTCCTGCATGGGCTACGAGATCGCCGGCGGCTGGGGGGCGGCGATGGCCGACCCGTCGCGCGACACTTTCGTCATGGTCGGCGACGGCAGCTATCTGATGATGAACTCCGACATCTATTCGTCGGTGCTGGCCGGGCACAAACTGATCGTGGTCGTCTGCGACAATGGCGGCTTTCTCGTCATCGACCGGCTGCAGCGGGCCAAGGGCATTCCCTCCTTCAACAATTCGCTCGATACCTGTCGGACGGCGTCCGGTGCCTTTCGCGTCGACTTCGCCAAACACGCCGAGGCGATGGGTGCCATCGGCGTCGTGGTCCGGGGGATCGGCGAGCTCGAGGAGGCCGTCCGGGCGGCCAAGCAGGCGGACCGCACCACCGTCATCCACATCGCCATCCACCCGACCGACTGGACCGGCAACGACAACAGCTGGTGGGAGTGCGGCACGCCCGAGGTGAGCGAGCGGGAGAGCGTGAAGGCCGCGCGCCACGACCACGTCATGGGCAAGAAGCGCCAGCGGGTGGGAGTCTGAGCCATGTCGCAAAAGAGTGGGGCCATCCGTCTCGGCATCGCCCCCATCGGCTGGTCCAACGACGACCTGCCGGAGCTGGGCGGCGACATCACCCTCGAGCAGTGTCTGCGCGAGGCCAAGCAGGCGGGCTATTCGGGGGTCGAGAAGGGCGGCAAGTTCCCGATGGACCCCAAGGTGCTGAAGCCGCTCATGGCCGAGCACGGGCTGGACCTGGTCTCCGGCTGGTTCTCCGGCCGCCTCTTGGAGGTCACCGTCGACGAGGAGAAGTCGCGGATCAAGCAGCAGCTCGAGCTCTACCAGGCGATGGGCTGCCCGGTCATGGTCTATGCCGAGACCGTGGGCACCGTGCAGGGCAAGCTCGACACACCGGTCTCGCAGCGTCCGAAGCTGAAGCCCGACCAGATCAAGCGCTACGGCGAGAAGCTGACCAAGTTCGCCGAGTTCCTGGCAGCGGAGCACTGCCCGATGGCCTTTCACCACCACATGGGCACGGTGATCGAGACCGAGGCGGAGGTCGACCTCTTGATGGAGAACACCGACCGGGCGGTGGGTCTCCTGCTCGATACCGGGCATCTGACCTTCGCCGGCGGCAACGTCACCGAAACCACCGAGCGCTGGGGCTACCGCATCAACCACGTCCACACCAAGGACATCCGCATGGACGTGCTGAAGCAGCTGAAGGCGGAGGACTGGAGCTTTCTGCAGGGTGTCATCGAAGGGGTCTTCACCGTCCCGGGCGACGGCGGCATCGACTTCGCCGCCTTCATGAAGTCGCTGAAGACCATCGACTATGCGGGCTGGGTGGTGGTCGAGGCCGAACAGGACCCGAAAAAGGCCAATCCCCTGCAGATGGCCGAGATCGGCATGGCGGCCCTGCAGGAGGCAGCCGCCGGGGCGGGGATCGAGATCGAGGGCTGAGGGGAGGCGGGGAGCCATGAGCTGCATCGACCATGTCGGTCTGGTGGTTGCCGACTTCGCCCGCTCCAAGGCCTTCTACGAGCAGGCGCTGGCGCCGCTCGGCATCAAGGTCATGATGGAGTTCGACCAGGGCGGCCGGTTCGCCGGCTTCGGTGACAGCCACCCGTTCTTCTGGATCGGCGACCAGGGAACGGGTACGGGCTCGACCCATGTCGCCTTCGCGGCCGCGAGCCGCGAGGTGGTCGACGCTTTCCACGCCGCCGCTCTCGCCGCCGGTGCCGTGGACAACGGTGCGCCGGGTCTGCGTCCCCACTACCATCCCGACTACTACGGCGCCTTCGTCCTCGACCCCGACGGCCACAATATCGAGGCGGTCCATCACGGCCCCGCCGGCGCCTAGTTGTAAGTCCGAGACCGAAGAGTCCGTCGAGCCATCCCCTGCCTCCCCGGCCGGCGCGCGGCACTGCCGTTGAGCGTACCCGGTACCCTTAATGCCCGTTAACCACGCCGCCCTCGCCGATTTCGCAGCAACCCGAAGTCACGGTGAGGGCGGGGAGGATCATCCTCCCCGCATTGCGTCCCATCATCAACGGCTCGGCCGGTCGGCGCGCGCCGGTCGGCCGAGGGGAGCGAGTGTCTTGGACGCTCCACTAGCGCTGCCCGGACTGGCGCCGCCGCGGCGCCACGCCTGGACTTGCCCGTCTTGACGTCGAGGCGAGGAAAAGCATGGCTGTCGGCTCCTCCCACGCGGAACGTCGGCTGGCCGCGATCATGGCCGTCGACATGGCGGGCTACAGCCGGCTGATCGAGTTGGCCGAGGCGGATGTCCTCGGCCGACAGAAGCGCTACCGCCGCGAGCTGATCGACCCGACCCTCGAGCGCTTCGGCGGTGCCATCGTCAAGACCACGGGCGATGGGCTGATCGCCGCCTTCTCCAGTGTGCAGGACGCGGTGCGCGCGGCCTTGGCCATCCAGGAGGCGATGCAGGAGCGCGAAGGCGCGGCCGACGAGGCCCGGCGCATCCTCTACCGCATCGGCATCAATCTCGGCGACGTCGTCTTCGAGGAACGCCTTTTCGATATGGCGGCGACGATGATCCGCCAGGGCTGGGGCGCACCGCATCGCGCCTATCGCCGGTTCTTCACCGAGACACTGATGCCGGACGCAACGCCCGACTAGGTAGCACGCTTCGACGAACTGCAGCGCAATTGCATCACGCCGGAGAATGCCGAACGCATCCGGCGGATGAACGCCGAGGTCGACGTCGCGGCACCGGCGGCAAAGGTCCAGGCCCCGACCCGGGTGCTGCACTGTCGCGACGATCGGACGTGCCCGCTGAAAGAGGGGCGGCGAACGGCCGCCGCAATCCCCAATGCCCGCTTCGCCGAACTCGAGGGCGCCGATCATGCGCTCTTGGCGGACACCCCGGCGTTCGAGCAGTTCTTTCGTGAGGTGGCGCCGTTCGTCCAGCGCCACGCGGCCGGCTGAAGGGTGCCGGGCATCAAGCCGTGCCGGTCACCTCGACCTGCTCGTGCTCGACCAGTTGCTCGAGCCCCTCGGCGCTGATCGGGTGCAGCTGCTCGCGGCCCACCGGGAGAAGGAGATAGCGCTCGATCTCGTCACCCGATGCGTCGTTCTCGACCGGCCCCACGGCCAGGGCGCGATACGCGCCCGCCGGCAGTGCCATCTCGACATCGTCGAAGGTCTCGGTCAGATTCTCCGCCACGTGCAGCATCGAGCCGTTGTCGATCGCCATGCCTGTCTCCCATTCTTTTTGAAATGCGACACGTCTATAGCCGATGCGACAAGGATAGTCTACAACCCGGGGTTGATGTGAGCGGGAAAGCCCTGCTCGCCGGGCTGCCGATGTACGATTCGCCGGCGCTGCGGCCTGCGACCGACGCCTTTTGGACCGTGGTTCGTGAAGCACTTGTGGCGCGCGGCATCGACGGCGTGCCGGCCGAGCTCACCCGCGACATCGCGCCCGAGGACTTGTGGACGCACCCGGACCTGCTGCTCGCCCAGGCATGCGGCCTGCCGCTCGTCACCCTGCTCGACGGGCGGGTGCGGTTCGTGGCGACCCCGGTCTATACGGTCGAGGGCTGTGACGGCGGCGATTATCGCAGCTGGCTGGTGGTGCGCGAGGACGCACCGGTTGCCGGCATCGCCGATCTCGAAGGCGCCATCGCCGCGGTCAACGCCGCGCATTCCCAATCAGGGGCCAACGCGCTTCTCGCGATGACCGCCGCGATCGCCTGCGGCCGGCCGTTCTTCGCCGCGATCGTCGTGACCGGCGCGCATGCCGCCTCGCTCGAAGCGGTGCGCCGTGGCCGGGCCGCTTGTGCTGCCATCGACTGTGTGACGTGGCATCATCTGGCGCCCGAGGCGAAAGCCGGCTTGCGCCTGCTCGCCGCCGGGCCAGCCGCGCCCGCCTTGCCGTTCGTCACGGCGGGCCGCACCAGCGATGCCACGCTCGACGCCCTGCGCTGCGCCCTGGACGAGGCCGTCCACCGGGCACCGGATGCCTGCCGCAGCCTGGCCCTCGGCGGCTTCGCCATCGACCCTGCCGCCTACGACCGCATCCGCACGATGCGGGCGCACGGCCTGCGCCACGGCTGTGCCCGATTGGCCACGCTGATGCAGGATCCGACAGCCGGGCTCTGACGCCCGCGCAAACGAGCCATGCACAGGCGTTCGTTGTGCCTAAGGCGGCGATGGCCACGTCTGCTGCAGTGCAACACGGACCTTTCGATATTCGGGACCTGCGACCCATGGACGACCTGCGACTAGCCGCCGACCCGGCCCGCATCAACGCCGCCATCTGCGAAGCCAGACGACTGCGCAACGCGGTCATGCGCGATCTCTTCAAGGCCCTCTTCGACGGCCGCTTTCTTGCCCTCGTCACCGGCAAGCGCAAGGCAGCGGCGGACGATCTGCCGAGCGGCAGCGCGCCACAGGGCTGAGCGCCGCCAACGCCCCTGGCCCCGGCACCCCGGCCCTGCTAATCCTCTCCCTCTGACGACCAACGACAAAGGGGAGGGCAGGGCATGGCCGACACGAGCAGCCTCGCCGGCAAGATCGCCGTGGTCACCGGCGGCACACAGGGCCTGGGCGAGGCGACCGCTCGCCTGTTCGTCGAACGCGGTGCCGCCGGCATCGTCATCTGCGGCCGCAACGCCGAGCGCGGGGCGCTCGTCAAGGGCGAGCTCGAGACCCTCGGTGCCGACACCGTCTACGTCCAGGCCGACCTCGGCAATCTCGACGATGTCCGCCGGGTGATGCAGGCCGCCGACGACGCCTTCGGCCGGGTCGACTGCCTGGTCAACGTCGCTGCGATCACCGACCGCGGCACCATCCTCGACACCAGCCCAGAGCTCTACGAGCGGATGTTCGCGATCAACGTCCGCGCCCCGTTCTTCCTGATGCAGGACGCGGCCATCATCATGCGCCGCGAGGGCATCGAAGGGACGATGGTCAACATCCTCTCGATGTCGGCCCACGGCGGCCAGCCCTTTATCTGCGCCTATTCGGGCTCCAAGGCGGCGCTCGCCGGCCTCACCAAGAACGTCGCCTACTCGCTGATGCCCGACCGCATCCGGGTCAACGCGCTGAATATCGGCTGGATGAACACCCCGGGCGAGCACGCCATCCAGAAACGCGAGCACGCTGCCGCCGACGACTGGCTGGACAAGGCCATGGCCGCGCAACCCTTCGGCCGTCTCCTGGAGCCGACCGAGGTCGCCAAGGCGATCGCCTTTCTGGCGTCGGCCGAAAGCGGCATGATGACCGGTGCGGTCGTCGACTTCGACCAGTCCGTCGTCGGCTGCTACGACTCGGCACCCCACCCCGCGGCACGGCTGTAGGAAGACAGTCGGGGAGGATGATCCTCCCCGCGCCCCTCCGTTGGTTCGGGTCGGCGCGGGGTGGCGCCAACTGGCATTCAAGGCACGTGTCGTTCGAGCGGGGAGCGGCCGGGACTTCGCATCCGCTGCCCGGGGTGCTAGCAAATCCTACGTCATCGAAACCAGGGCCGGGCATTATGAAGGGCTCGTGTTGTTTCACTCTCGTCCGTGACCCGGAAAGCCGTCGCGCCGAGCCCGCATGACGCGCACGTCGCCGCCGATCGACGTCTTCGTCTCCTACAAGCGCGAAGACCGCGAGACGGCAAAGGCGCTCGCCGAGGCCTTGGCCTTGCGCGGCTACAGCGTCTGGTGGGACGTCGATCTTCTGCCGGGTGATCGCTTCGCCGACGAGATCATGGCGGTGATCAAGCGGGCCAAGGCGACGATCGTGCTCTGGTCGAAGGCGTCGGTCGCCTCCAGCTTCGTCCGTTCGGAGGCCAGCGTCGCCGACGGTCTCGAACGGCTGATCCCGGCCCGCCTCGACGAGTGCGAGCTGCCGCTGCCGTTCAACATCCTGCACACCCACGACCTCACCGGCTGGCACCCGGGTGCCGACGAAACCCTCCTCGCCCCGCTGTTCGACGCGCTCGAGGCACGCACCGGCAAGGCACCCGCTGCACCCGAGCCGCCAGTCGCATCCACCGCCAACCTGCACCGGCAGGATCAGGAGGCGGTCCTCTGGCGTTCGATCAGCGAGCAGCACGAGCCGTCGGCCGAGGAGTATCGCTTCTATCTGAAGACCTACCCAAACGGCACCTTCGCCGATCTCGCCCGCCTCCGCCTCGCGAAGCTGAAGCCGGGGCCGCTGAAGTGGCTCAACAAGAAGATCATCGGCCTCGGTGCCGTGGCTGGCGCCATCCTCGCCATCATCGGCCTGGGCACCGACCTGGTGTCTCGCCTCGGCTTTGGTGTCGACGAGTCGCAGCCGGAAACGGCGGCGGAGACCGCCACACCGACGCAGGACGTGCCCCCGACAACGACCGATGTCGAAACGGCGGGCAGCCCGGTCACCTCCGACCGCGATCTGCAGCCCGGCGAGACGTTCAACGACTGCAACGACGAAGGCTGGTGCCCGGCGATGGTGGTGGTGCCGGCCGGTTCGTTCATGATGGGCTCGCCGGCGGGCGAGGAGGGTCGACGCGACAACGAAGGACCGCAGCATCGGGTGACGATTGGCGAGCCGTTTGCGCTCGGCGTCTACGAGGTGACGTTCGACGAATGGGACGCTTGCGTTGCAGATGGCGGATGTAACGGTTATCGGCCGGAAGACATGGGTTGGGGCCGTGGCCGCCGGCCAGTGATCAGTGTCTCCTGGGACGACGCTCGAGCCTATGTCGATTGGTTATCCGATCGGACCGGCGAGGCCTATCGCCTGCCATCGGAAGCGGAGTGGGAGTACGCGGCGCGAGCCGGGACGAAGACGCCGTTCCATTTCGGGTCAACGATCTCCACGGATCAAGCAAACTATGACGGTGACCACGCCTACGGCGCGGGACGACAGGGCATTGATCGGCAGCAAATGATGCCGGTGGGCTCGTTTCCGGCGAACGCGTTTGGCCTGCACGACGTGCACGGCAATGTCTGGGAGTGGGTGGGCGATTGCTGGAACCAAAGTTATTCGCGTGTTGGAAGGCCAGACGACGGCACGGCCTGGACGAGCGGCGATTGCGGTCTGCGGGTTTTGCGCGGCGGTTCCTGGAGCAGTGTTCCGAGGTTCCTCCGTTCCGCCGGTCGCGTCGCGTTCGAGCTCGGCCACCGGATCAACTATCTCGGTTTCCGGGTTGCAAAGACGCTCCGCTGAAGACGGAGCCTCCAGCGGTTTTTTCGGAGGCACGCCCGGTTCGTGCCGTTGCCGCTACCCACCGCCCGAAAGTCGTGATGGGGCGTGGGGAGGATCATCCTCCCCACATCCCGTCACTTCGGCTCTTCAGCCGACCCGGTCGGCGTTCACCGGGCTGCCGCTTCTCGGGGCCGGCGGGGTTTCGGGGGTGGGGTCGATGGCGAGTTGCAGGTGGAGCTTCTCGATGTGCGGGAGGTCGGCGGCGGCGCCGGCGAGTTGTCGTTCGAGGGTGCGGGCTTCGGCGGTCGAGGCGACGCTGCCGACCGGCAGGACGACGGTGACCTCGACCCCTCGGTCGAGGTAGTCGAGCCTGAGGCCGAGCCGCCGCGCGGCCGCCGGGATGTCTGCCCAGGCGCGGTCGAGGGCGGCCTCGATCTCGGGGCGCAGCGGGACGTTGCGGGCCGCGGCACTCTCGGCGTGGCCGGCGGGCTCGACATGGACGACGACCTGGTTCAAGGCGTCGACCCGCTCGACCAGCCGGTCGCTCACCGCCTCGCTGATCCGATGCGCCTCGCTGATCGAGATCAGCGGATCGACGAGGACGGCGACATCGGCCAGCGCCACCGGCCCCGATTGCCGGGTGCGCAGCTGGCGCATGCCGCGCACGCCGGGCACCGCCATGATTTCGCGCGCGATCTCTGCCCGGCCGCCCTGATCCAGGCTGGTATCGACCAGTTCCGCGAGCGCCGGCCGGCCATGGCGCCAGGCGACGTGAGCGAGCATCGCCGCGATCACGATGGCGGCCACGGCGTCGAGATAGGCGAGCCCGGCCATCGCCCCCAGAATGCCGAGCACGGCCACTCCGGAAGAGAGCGCGTCCGAGCGATGATGCCAGGCATTGGCCGCGAGCAGGGCCGAGCGGGTCCGCCGGGCGACCTTCATCGTCCAGCGATAGAGCGCTTCCTTGATCGCCAGCGAGGCGATGGCGGCGCTCAGCGCCAGGATGCCCGGTGCGCCCAGCCGCTCCGGCCGGAAGAGGCCGAGCAGCGCGTCGATCGCGATCCCGGCCCCGGTGATCAGCAGCAGTGCCGCGACGAAGACGGTGGCCAGCGTCTCGAAGCGGCCGTGGCCGTAGGGGTGATCGACGTCGGGGGCGACGGCGCCCTGGCTGATCGCCACCAGGACGGCGATGTCACTGAGCAGATCGGAGAGCGAATGCGCGCCGTCCGCGACCAGCGCCTGCGACTGGCCGAGCAGGCCGAAGAGGATCTTGCCGAGGCCGAGCGGCAGGTTGACCCAGAGCCCGAGCCAGCTGACCCGCCTCTTGGCCCGCAGATCGGCCGTGCCCTTGTCGTCGTCGCGCGTCATCGCGTCTCCACCCTCGATCACCCGCTCGCCGAAGCTTCGCTGACCTATACCAGCAGGCGCATCGGCACCAGGGCAAGCCGCCGGGCCCGCTGCGCGTGGTCGCTCAGCGTATCGCCAAGGGCCGCTTGCGGCTCGGCGGCGGGAAGTCGCGCGCCAGGGTCTCGAGGTCGTCGGTCGTGAGCGCGAGGTCGGCGGCCCGGCGATTGGCCGTCACGTGGTCGAGGGTCGCCGCCTTGGGAATGGCGATCACCCCGTCTTGCGCCAGGAGCCAGGCAAGCGCGATGGCGAAGCGGTCGACGCCGTGGCGCAGGGCCACCTCGTCGAGCGCCCCACCCCGGGGCAGTCGGCCCTGCTCGATCGGGCTGTAGGCCATCACCGGCAGGCCTCGCTCGCGGCACCAGGGCAAAAGATCCCACTCGGGTCCGCGGCGGGTGATGTTGTAGAGGATCTGGTCGGTGGCACAGTTCGCCCCTCGGTCGACCTGCCGGAGGTCCTGCATGTCGGCGGTGTCGAGATTGCTGACGCCCCAGTGACGGATGTGGCCGGCTTCGCGCAGCCGCTCGAAGCCCTCGACCGTCTCGGCGAGCGGGTAGCTGCCGCGCCAGTGCAGGAGGTAGAGATCGATCCGGTCGGTGCCGAGCCGCTTCAGGCTCCGCGCACAGGCAGCGGCCACGCCTTGCCGGGACGCGTTGTGCGGGTAGACCTTGCTGACCAGGAAAACCGCGTCGCGCCGGCCGTCGATCGCCTCGCCGACGACCTCTTCGGCGCCACCGTCGGCATACATCTCGGCCGTGTCGATCAGGGTCATGCCGAGGTCGAGGCCGGTGCGGAGGGCGGCCACCTCGGCCGGCCGTCGGTCGAGCCGCTCGCCCATGCACCAGGTACCCTGACCCAGCGCCGGCACCGTCTCGCCGTCCGGCAGCGTTACCGTGTGCATGATGCTCCTCTCGGCGGTGGTCGACCGCCCCCTCCTAGCGAACGGCGCCGGGCGTCGTCAGGGGTTTTCTGCACCCGCTGTGGCCTGCCTCGGCTCGCCCGCCGGAGGCTGGAAAAACCCCGGCCTTACGATGGGCGGAAAACGCGGCATGGTCCCTCACAGCAGAAGACGCGGGCCGCGAGGCGGTCGAGAGGCCCTGAAGATGCCGCGTCAGACACGATCCAGCCAGCAGACCCGAACCCCATCCTCACCGGAGACCGACGATGCAGACCATCAAGCTCACCGCCGCCGCCCTGACCCTCTCGCTCTTGGCCGCCGCCAGCTTCGGCCCCGAGGCGCTGGCCCAGCAGGGCGGCGTGCAGGTCGGCGGCAACGCCAACAACCTGACCCTCGTCAACCGCAACACCAATGCCGCGATCGGCGCCAATGCCGAGGCGCGGACC
>Ga0081527_100146_pt1 | contig 57858 bp, 58 predicted proteins | sample HotLakmasection5_FD_70992 | JGI IMG/M metagenome (GOLD analysis project Ga0081527, IMG submission 70992) | Hypersaline microbial mat communities from Hot Lake, Washington, USA - Section #5 (SPADES assembly) (version 2) | ecosystem: Environmental > Aquatic > Non-marine Saline and Alkaline >... | reverse complement strand
GCACCCCAGGCGGCCCTCCGCTGGCCCCCCTGCCACAGCTCGGGCGAGATCAACCGCGCCTTCTTCATCCCCGGCCTCTCCGCACACCCGGGCTCGGCCGACGTCACCCACCGGTTGTTCAACCACCGCGCCGCCGACGGCATCGCCAATCCCCTGGACATCCCGAGCCTGCGCGGTCTCGCGGCCACCGCACCTTATGGCCGCGACGGCCGCTTCGCCTCGCTCAGGGAGTTCACCCGCAACGTGATCGTCGGCGAATTCGAGGGGGCGGAGCCCTCGCCCCTGGTCCTCGATGCCCTGGTGGCCTACCAGCTGCAGTTCGAATTTCTCGAGAACGACCGGCTCGGCCCGGCCGGCCGCTTGACCGAAGGGGCCGATGCCGCCGCCCGCCGCGGCGAGCAGCTGTTCCGCACGCCTCATCCGGGCATGGACGGGATGAGCTGTGCCAGCTGCCACCTGCCGTCGGCCCATTTCACCGACAACCGGATCCACGACGTCGGCACGGGCGGCAGCTTCGTCACCCCGACCCTCCGCAATGCCAATTCGACGCCACCCTATTTCCACGATGGCCGGGCCGCCGACTACGCCGCCGTCGTCGCGCATTTCGACACCACCTTCGGGCTCGGCCTCGGCGACGGCGAAGCGGCCGACCTCGTCGCCTATCTGGAGGCGGTCGGCCACGGCGAGGAGCCCTTCGAGCGCCAGGATTTCGCCTTCGACCTGCGCGAGGCGCTGATCTTCGCCGGCACGCTCGAGACCAGCATCGCCGATCAGGATGTCGCCGTCGTCGACCTCACCGTCGACACCGTCAGCCGTGAGCTGCGCGAGATCCGCGAGCGCTGGCCCGCGGCCGCCGACCGGCCGATCCGGGCGATCCTCGCCGACTGGACGCTCGGCATGCGCCGCATCGCTCTCGCCGCCGGCCGCGGCGACTGGGCGGCGGCGGCCGAGCAGCTGGCCGCCTGGCAAGCAGCGGTCGAGGCCGAACGCCCGCTGGTCGCCGCAGCCGAGCCCCGGTCGCTCTATGCGCCCGAGCGTCACGCCCGGCATCTGGCGGCCCTGGCCGGCCTCGCTGCGATGGCCGAGGGCGAGCCGCCCTCGCGCTAGCGGTCCGGTCCCCTTATGCTGACCGCCGTCCAGCAGGGGAGCCGCGCCGTGCCGTCCGAACCCGCCGTCTATCTCGCCGGCCCCGAGGTCTTTTTTCCGGATGTCGAGGACGTCGCGGCACGGCTGAAAACGCTCTGCGCCGCCGAGGGCCTCAGCGGCCTCTTTCCGACCGATGCCGAACGGCCGACCGGCGACCGCATCTCAACCGCCAGAGCCATCTATCTCGGCAACGTGGCGCTGATCGACCGGAGCCGTGCCGTCGTCGCCGACATCCGCCCGTTCCGCGGGGCGGGCATGGACCCCGGCACGGCCTGGGAGATCGGCTATGCCGTCGCCAAGGGCCTGCCGGTCTTCGCCTACAGCGCCGATCGCAGGGCTTATGCCGAACGCGTCGGCGCCGAAGGCCACGGCCCGCGCGGCCCGGTCGACGCCGACGGACTGCTGATCGAGGATTTCGGCCTGGTCGAGAACCTGATGATCGCCGAGAGCGTGGTCGCGGTCGATGCCAGTGCGGAGGCGGCGATCGCCCGCTGTGCGGCAGCCCTTCGCAACAAGCAACGAATCGACTAGATTGACGGCAGTCGAAGGAAGGGCTTTCGCGTCGTGGCCACCTCTCTCTACGAAACCGACTTCGTTGCCTGGACCAAGGAGCAGGCCGCCGAGCTCCGCCGGCTACGCGACGCGCGGATCAATACTCGGCTCGACCTCGATCAGCTGGCCGAGGAGGTGGAGGACTTGGGCAGTGAGCGAAAGTTCGCCTTCGAGAGCTTGATCGAGGTGATCATCGAGCACCTTTTGAAGCTGGCACACTCGCCGGCTGTCGAGCCCCGCAAGAAGTGGATGATCAGTGTCCAGAACGCCCGCCGTTCGGCTGCACGACGATCGACGGCCACGCTGCGTCGGGAGGCGGACGACACTCTCGATCAGCGCTTCGCGGCCGCCCGTGCCGCCGCGGTCTTCTCCATGCAGGTCTACGACGAGCACGACGCCATCGAGTCGGTGCCGACGACCAACCCCTACAGCCTCGACGAAATCCTCGACCCCGACTTCTGGCCGCCCGAGCCTCAGGCGCGGCCCTGACCGCGAAACGCCCAGCCGGTCAGCCGCTTCTCGACGAGCGCGAAGATCGCGTACATCCCGACCCCCATCACCGCCACGACGATGAGGCCGGCGAAGACCAGGGGGACGCGAAAGCTCGAGGAGGCCTGCAGCATCAGATAGCCGATGCCGCGATTGCCGGCGATGGTCTCGCTGATCACCGAGCCGACGAAAGCCAGCGTCACCGCCACCTTGAGGCTCGCGAAGAAGTACGGCATCGCCCGCGGCAGACCGACCTTCAAGAGGATGTCCAAGGGCCGGGCCCCGAGCGAGCGCAGCACGTCCTTGAGCTCGGGCTCGAGCGTGGCGATGCCCGTGGCGACATTCACGACGATCGGAAAGAAGCTGATCAGAAAGGCCGTCAGCACCGCCGGCACGGCACCGATGCCGAACCAGATGACCAGCACCGGCACGATCGCCACCTTGGGGATCGCGTTGAAGCCGACGAGGATCGGATAGAGGGCGGCATAAGAGAGGGCCGAAGCGCCGGTCAGGACACCGAGCAACAGGCCGAAGACGACGGCGATGGCAAAGCCCACCATGGTCACCCAAAGCGTGAACCACGCATTGAACATGATGGCGTAGAAATACTGAAAGATGGCGCCGATACTGGCCGACGGGGTCGGCAGGATGAACTCCGGCACGGCAAAGAGCCGGCAGCCGATCTCCCAGACGAGGAAGAGCGCAACGGTCGCGATCCAGGGGGCCAGCTGCAGCTTGGTCGTCTCGCTCAACGGGCTCTCACCTCGCTGATCGCATCGCGAAGCTCGTGCACGATGTCGACAAAATCGTGGTCGAAGGTCTGCTCCAGCGTCCGCGGCCGCGGCAGCTCGATCGACTTGGTCATGACGATCCGCCCGGGCCGCTTGCTCACCACGTGCACGGTATCGGCGAGATAGACCGACTCGCGAAGATCATGGGTGACCAGGATCACGGTGAACCGGCGGTCCATGAAGAGCTTCTGCAGCACCCCCCAGAGCTCCTCGCGGGTGAAGGCATCGAGCGCTGCAAAGGGCTCGTCGAGCAGCAGCAGTTCCGGCTCGTGGATCAGTGCGCGGCAGAGATTGGCCCGCTGCTGCATGCCGCCAGAAAGCTGGTAGGGCGCATGGCCGGCGAACTCGTCGAGCCCCACCGTACGCAAAAGCTGCATCGCCCGCTCGATGTGCTCTTTCTTCTTGCGCCGGAAACTGGCCCGGTGGTCCTGGCTGACCTCGAGCGGCAAGAGCACGTTGTCGAGCGTCGTTCGCCAGGGCAGCAGCGTGGCGTTCTGAAAGGCGATGCCGATGCCGTGCTGCGGCCCCTTGACCTCGTTGCCGTCGAGCCGGATGCGCCCGCCCGACGGCAGCTCGAGGCCGGAGACCATCTTGAGGAGGGTCGACTTGCCGCAACCCGAGGGTCCGACCAGGGCCACGAACTCGCCCTTCTCGATGGTCAGCGAGCAATCCTGAACGGCGAGCGTGCCGTCCGACCCGCCGTAGCGCAGCGAGACGGCATCGATCCCGATGAAGCTCACCGCGGGGCTATCCGCTCACGCAGCCTCAGGGCAGCTGCCGCAGCTCGGCATCGGGCAGGAAATCGTCCGTCCAGATATCGTCGACGGTGGGCGGGTTCTCCAGCCCGAGTGCCGTCGCCAGCTGATCGATCGAATTCGCCAGCCGCTCGCGGTCGACCCCGCCGAAGCCGTGCTCGCGGGTGTAGTCGGTGTCGATATTGACGTCGATCGCGAGGCCCAGTCGCCGCACCTCCAGCGCCTGGTCGATCAACGGATCGTACTCGGCGACCATCGCCACGGCTTCCTCGCGGTTCTCGATGATGAACTGCATCGCCTTGGCGACCGCCCGGTTGAAGCCGGCGATCGCCTCGGGATTGCTTTCGATGAAGTCACCGGAGGCGATCACCGCATTGCCGTAGAAGTCCATGCCGTGATCGGCATAGAGCATGTAGACGATGTCCTCCTCGGCGACCCCGCGCGACTGCAGGTCGAGCATCGAGGAGAAATAATGGCCGGAGATGACGTCGACCTCGCCCTGGATCAGCATCGCCTCGCGCAGGGGCGGGTCCATGTTGACCCGCGGCACCTCACTCTCGTCGATGCCGACCTCGGCGGCGAACGCCGGAAAGAGCTTGTAGGAGGCGTCGAAGACGGGGGCACCGAGCCGCTTGCCGACCAGATCCTCGGGCGTTTCGATGCCGGAGGACTCGAGCGTGTAGAGGCCGAAGGGGGCGGCGTCGTAGACCATGAAGACCGCCTTCACCTCCTGATCCGGGTTCTGCACGGTGAACTCGACCAGGGCGTTGATGTCGGCAAAGCCCATCTGATAGGCGCCCGACGCCACCCGGGTGACCGCACCCGCCGAGCCGCTGCCGCTGTCGATGGTGACGCTCAGCTCCTCCTCGTCGAAATAGCCCAGGGCATTCGCGGCGATGATCGCCGAGGTCGGGCCCTGATAGGCCCAGTCGAGGGTGAAGTTGATGCTGGTCCGGGCGACGGCGGTGCCGCCCGAGAGGCCGAGCACGAGCCCGCTCGCGAGCCCCAGCGACATCACGTGGTTGCGCATCTGCATGAGGACGTCATCCCTTGCTGGCCGGCCTGCCCGCTTGCTGCTGCGGGAAGCGCCGGCGATCGGCGGTGGCGGATTCTCGGCCCGAGTGCCGCTGTTGCGGCTTGCGCTGCAACAAAGGCGAGAACCCCTGCCCTGACAAGAGCGAAATGCGGTCAGATCCGCCGGATCAACCAACACCAGAGGAGATCGGGGACCGTCCAGGCATCGCGGGTCGCGGCAGCGGCGGCGCGCGGCCCTTTGGTCTCGAGCCTGCGGATCTGCCGGGCGGTGAGCCGCGCCGGCAAGAGGCTCGGCAGCACGCGCCGGGCGAACGGGCCGGCAGCAGCGGCCGCCGCCAGATGCCGCCGCGCCCGTTCCAGGATCGCCGCAAAGACGCGGGCCAGCGCTTCCTCGTTGCGCGCCGCCAGAATGTCGTTCCGATCGATCCCCTCGCGCTCGACCAGATCGGCCGGCAGCAGCAGCCGGTCCTGCGCCTGGTGAAACCCGATCGCCCGCAGGATCCCGACGAGCGCATAGGCGTTGCCGCCCCGCCGCGCCGCCTCGATGACCGCAGCATCGCCACCCAGTGCCTCTGCCATCAGCGCGTGCAGGGCCCCGGAGGTCGCCGCGACATAGCTCTCGAGCGCCTCGAGATCGTCCGGCTGCAAACGCTCGAGCTCCGCCTCCCGGGCATCGATCAGCGCGGCGAGTGCCGGCGGTCGCAGCCGACCCGCGGCCAGTGCAGCGGCCAAGGGCGGCAGCAGCGGATGCAGCGTGTGGCCCTCACCCCGGGCCGCCCGGGCCACCGCGTCTCGCCACCACTGGTAGCGGATCATCCCCGCCATCGGCTCGCTCACCACCTCGGGGATCCGGGCGAGTTCGGCATTGAGCAGAACCAGGGCCGCCATAATCGGCCGGTCGGCGGGCTCCGCCAGGGCGACGGCGAGGGTCCGGTCGGGATCGAGCTTCTTGGCTTCGTCGATGAGCGGGCGGTCGGTCGCGGACATCGGCCTCGTACGGTCGGGCTTGCGGTGGTCGGGGTTAGAGGAACGGCCGGCAGCAAACGGGCGGTTTGCCACCCGAGCCCTTCCTTTGCCGGCCCCGAGGGCTTATGTAGCGCCTAGATCGGAACCGTCCGAGCGGTGCGCCCGTTACGGATGCGGCAAACAACCGAACAAGGCGAGGATATCATGACCTTCAAGCTGTCCGACCTGCCGTACGATTACGAGGCCCTGGCCCCCTACATGTCGTCGCAGACGCTGCATCTGCACCACGACAAGCACCATCAGACCTATGTCACCAACCTCAACAATCTGATCGAGGGCACCGACCTCGAGGGCAAGAGCCTGGAAGAGGTGGTCAAGGCTTCCTACGGCGATCCGGCCAAGCAGGGCATTTTCAACAATGCCGGCCAGCACTGGAACCACGAGCTCTTCTGGCGGGTCATGAAGAAGGGCGGCGGCGGCAAGCCCGGTGGCGAGATCGGCCGGCGGATCGACGATGCCTTCGGCAACTACGACAGCTTCGCCGAGCAGTTCAAGACCGCGGCCGCAACGCAGTTCGGCTCGGGCTGGGCTTGGCTCGCCGTCTCGGGCGACACGCTGAAGGTGCTCAAGACGCCGAACGCGGAGAACCCGCTCGTCCACGGCATGGTGCCGATCCTCGGCATCGATGTCTGGGAGCATTCCTACTACCTCGACTACCAGAACCGCCGGCCGGAATACGTGGCCGCCTTCCTCAACAACCTCGTCAACTGGGAAGAGGTCGAAAAGGAGTTGCAGAACGCCGTCGGCTGACGCGACCGCGCAGGCGGTCGGTCGATCGATCGACGTCGACGAACAGGTTTCGACCGAAAGGGTCGCAGCGATGCGGCCCCGCCTGCGCGAAAAGGACCAAACTCGCATGTTCACCCTATCGGCCATCCGCTCGACCATCGCCCCCCTGGTGCTGATCGCCGGCCTCGCCGGCTGTGCGGCGACCCAGACGTCGATCGCCAAGCGGGACCTCGACGTGCAGACGAAGATGAGCGACACCATCTTCATCGAACCCGTCGCCGCCGACCGGCGCACCGTCTACATCAGCGTGCGCAACACCTCCGACAAGCCGGACTTCGCGGTCGAGCCTGCCATCCGCCGGCAGATCGAGGCCGCCGGCTACCGCATCGTCGACGATCCCGACGAGGCACAGTTCATGCTGCAGGCCAACGTGCTGCAGGCCGGCCGCAACAGCGAGACCGCCGCCGCGGCAGCCGGCGAAGGCGGCTTCGGCAGTGCGGTCTCCGGGGCCGCGGTGGGTGCGGGCTCCGGCTACCTGCTCGGCCAGGCCGGCGGCAGCGATGTCGGCCTGACCATCGCCGGCGCCCTGCTCGGCGCCGCCGCCGGGACCATCGCCGACGCCTACGTCCAGGACGTGACCTATACGGTGATCACCGATATCCGGGTCTCCGAGCGCGCCCCGAACGGAGTCGTCGTCAGCCAGTCCGAGCAACAGAGCCTGGGCCAAGGCTCGGGCGGCACGGTCACCCAGGCGTCGAGCACGATCACCGACTGGAAGCACTACCAGACCCGGATCGTCGCCACCGCGAACCAGGCCAATCTCGACTGGCCCGATGCCGCCCCCTCCATGGTCGACGGCCTGACCCGCTCGATCGGCGGCATTTTCTGAGGATGCGGGGAGGATGATCCTCCCCGCGCCCCACCGTTCCTTTGCCGCGGTGCTCATCCCGGGCGACATCGCCAAGTCCCGAGGGGGTGTCGGGGGAGATCATTTCCCCCGCATTTGTGGTGACCTACGCACCTTCACCGACGAACGGATTGCTCAGCCGCTCCTGGCCGAAGGTGGAGCCCGGCCCGTGGCCGCAGATGAAGGTGATGTCGTCGCCCAAGGGGAAGAGCTTGGTGCGGATCGCGGTGATCAGCGCGTCGTGGTCGCCATAGGGGAAGTCCGTGCGGCCGATCGAGCCGTTGAACAGCACGTCGCCGACGATCGCAAAGCGCGCCTCCTCGTTGACGTAGACGAGGCTGCCGGGGCTGTGGCCCGGACAGTGATAGATGTCGAACGCCTTGCCGGCGATGGTCACCGTCTCGCCCTCGTCGAGCCAGCGATCCGGCTCGACCGGCGCCGCCTCGGGGATGCCGTAGGCGACGGCGTTCTCGCCGAGGCTGGCCAGCAGGAAAGCGTCGTTCTGCTGCGGCCCGACGATCGGCACGGCTGCGCCCTGCCGCTCGGCGAGCAGCCGGTTCAGGGCCACCACCCCGCCCGCGTGGTCGATATGGCCGTGCGTCAGCAGGATCTGCTCGACGGTGAGACCCTGGGCGTCGAGCATCTCGACGATCCGCGGCGCATCGCCGCCCGGATCGATCACCGTGGCCAGCTTCGCCTCGTCGTCCCAGAACACACTGCAATTCTGCTGCAGGGCGGTCACGGGAATGACGGTCCCGTTGATGGTCCCCAAACGGCACCTCCTCTCGGTTCAAAAGACGATCACGTTGCGTAGTGCCGTGCCCCGGCGGACGTCGGCGATCGCTTCGTTGACGGCAGACAAGGGGTAACGGCCCGAGATCAGCTCGTCGAGCCTCAGATCACCCCGGCGATAGAGCGCCTCGAGGCGCGGGATTTCGATGTCGATCCGGCTCGAGCCCATTTTCGAGCCGAGCACCCGCCGACCCGACGCCGCGAGCATGCCGGGGTCGAGCTCGACGGTCACACCGCTGGGCGGCATGCCGACGATCACCAGTGTCCCGCCCGGGCGCAAGAGCTCCAGCCCCTGCTCGATCGCGAGCTTGCTGCCGACCGAGACGAAGACGAAATCCGCACCCCGCCCATGAGTGAGGTCCCGCACCGCGGCCTTCGGGTTGTCGATCATCGGGTCGAGCACCGCCGTGGCGCCGAAGGCGATCGCCATCGCCCGCTTCTCGGCGACGAGATCGAGGGCGATGACCGGTGCAGCACCCACCAGCCGTGCCCCCTGCACGCTGTTCAAGCCGACCCCGCCGGCGCCGATCACCACCACCGAGGAGCCCGCCGGTACTGCCGCGGTGTTGCTCACGGCACCGACCCCGGTGATCACCGCGCAGCCGAGCAGTGCCGCCACGTCGAACGGCAGATCCTGACCGATCCTGGCGAGCTGTGTCTGGTCGACCAGCACCTGTTCGGCGAAGGCCGCCGTGCCCATCCCCTGGTGCAACGGCCGGCCCGCGGCATCATGCAGCGGCGTGCGCTGCGCCAGCGGAAAGTCGTGCTCGCAAGCCGTCTCCTCGCCCCGGGCACAGTAGAAGCAGTGCCCGCACGCGCGGATCAAGGTGACCACCACATGATCGCCCGGTGCGAGATCCTCGACCTCGGGCCCGCAGCGGCTGACCACGCCGGCGGCCTCGTGCCCAAAGATCGCCGGCAGCTCGCCGCCCCAGGCGCCGTCGACGAAGTGGATATCGCTGTGGCAGATCGCACAGGCCGCGAGCTCGACCAGAACTTCCCCCGGGCCCGGATCGGCGAGCCTGACCTCCTCGACCACGAGTGGTTCGTTGAACGCCCGACAAACTGCAGCCAGCATGGCACGCCTCTCGACCCCTGGACGCCCGAAGCGGCGTCCGCCCTCCGTCATAGCGTGCCCGCCGAACGACACCAGGGGGTCGAGGTGCGGCGGCAGCGGAAAAACGCGTGTCGCCACGGCGGCCGATCACGGCTTCGGCGAGAGCCTGCTGGACGGCAGACGAGTAGAGAGTCAATGTCGGGCGGGGACACGGGAGGCGGTGATGACGGTCAAGAAGATCATGGTGCCGATGCGCGGCGAGCCGCGCGAGACGGGCGTTCTGGATCACGCGCTGGCGCTCGCCCGGTGCTGTGCTGCGCATATCGACGTGGTGCACGCGCGGCCGCCCGCGTCCGAGCTCCTGTCGCAGAGCATGATGGTGACGCAGGCCACCCGCCGCTCGGTGCAGCAACTCGCCGAGCAGGAGGCGAACGAACGCGAGCGCCGGGCCCGGCAGCTGTTCGAGGCCTACTGCAAGGCCCACGATCTGCCGCAGGCCGGCACACCTGCCGAAGCCGCCGGCCAAGTGACCATCAGCTGGCACGAGCGGCCGGGCAGCCACAACACGGTCGTCGGCTTGTGGGGCCGGCTCGCCGACGTGGTGGCCATCGCCCAGCCGCGGCGCGACGGCGATCCGCGGCACGACCACCAGACGGTGGAGGCCGCCCTCTTCCACTCGGGCAAGTTGGTGCTGCTCTGCCCGCCGGTCCCGGTCGGCCCCAGCCTGGGCGCGCATATCGCCATCGCCTGGAACGGTGCGACCGAAGCGGCCCGGCTGGTCACCACGGCGATGCCGCTCCTGCAGAACGCCGGGACCGTGAGCATCCTTCAGGTGAAGGACGGCAGCCCGGAGCTCTCGGCCGCGGACCTGATGGACTACCTCGCCTGGTGGGGCATCGAGGCCGGGGTCCACGAGTTCCGCCACGAACGCAGCATCGGCCGCGAACTCTACAGCAATGCCGCGGCGATCGGCGCGGACGTGATGCTGATGGGCGCCTACGGGCACAGCCGCAGCCGCGAGATCATCCTCGGCGGGGCCTCGCGCGAGGTGATCGACGGCAGCGACCTGCCGGTCCTGCTCTCGAAATAGCCGGGCCGGCGCTAGGCCGTCTCCTCGGGCCGCTGCCGGAACTTGCGATAGAGCAGCTGGAAGAGCGGCAGGAAGAGGAGCAGGAGGGCCGCCACCGTCAGCGGCCCCGAGATCGCCCGCTCGAAGAAGATGAGCATCGAGCCGTCGCTCATGATCAGGCTCTGCCTGAGCGCCTGCTCGGTGGGCGCACCCAGCACCAGGGCCACGACCAGCGGGGCGAGCGGGAACTCCAGCTTGCGCAGGATGAAGCCGAGCACGCCGAAGATCAGCACCAGCCAGACATCGAGCATCGAGTTCTGAATGGCGAAGGCGCCGACGATGCAGAGCACCACGATGATCGGCGTCAGGACCGCATAAGGGGTACGCAGCATCAGCGCCAGGACCGGCGTCGCGGTGAGGCAGATGAGCACGGCTGCCACGTTGGCGACATAGAGGCTGGCGATGAACCCCCAGACGAAGTCGGTCTGCTCGAGGAACAGCCGGGGACCGGGGATGAAGCCCCACATGAAGATCCCGGCCATTAGGATCGCCGCCGTGGGCGAGCCCGGAATACCCAGCACCAGCATCGGCAGGACCGACCCCGTGCCGGCCGCATTGTTGGCGGCCTCGGGCGCCATCACCCCCTCGATGGCACCCTTGCCGAACCTCTCGGGGTGCCGGGAGAGCTTTTGCGCCACGCCATAGGACATGAACGAGGCGGGCGTCGCACCGGCACCCGGCAGCACGCCGGTGAAAAAACCGAGCAGTGAGGAGAAGACCACGAGCCAGATGTGGCGGAACATGGCCTTGATCGAGTCGAGGACGTCCTGAAAGCCGAGCTTGGCTGCCCGCGTCATCTCCTCGATCTGCACCTTGTAGCGCTCGGATGCGTTGTAGAGCACCTCGCCGAGCCCGAAGAGGCCGATGGTGATCGGCACGAAGTGAAAGCCCTGCATCAAGGCGATCGTGCCGAAGGTGAGCCGCGGCTGGCCGGTCACCACGTCGAAGCCGACGGTCGAGAGGAGAAAGCCCGCAGCGATCATCACCGCCGCCTTGGCCGGCGCGCCACCGAGCCCGATGAACGTGCCGAAGGCGATCAACAAGACGGCGAACATCTCCGGCGGGCCGAAGCTCAAGGCGATCTCGGCGAACGGCAGTGCGAAGAACGTGAACAGCACGGCGGCGATCAGCGCCCCCACGAACGAGACGACGAAGCCCGCCGACATGGCGAGTGCGGCCTTGCCCTGCATCGCCAATGGTCGGCCGTCGAACATGACCGCCACCGACCAGGGATTGCCGGGTACCGCGAACAGGATCGAGGTGATCAAGCCACCGTACATCGCCCCCCAGTAGATGCCGGCGAGCATGACGATCGCGGACAAGGGCTCGAGATAGACGGTGACCGGGAGCAGAATGGCGACACCGGTCGTCCCACCGACCCCCGGAATGACGCCGACCAGCAGCCCGAGGACCACGCCCAAAAGGACGAAGCCGAAGCGCGCCGGATCGGCGATCTGCGCAAAACCGATGGCCAGAAGGTCGAGCGCTTCCATTCAGGTCCCCAGGCAGGCGGGCAACAGGCAGTGACAGGAGTTCAGAACGGCAGGATGCCCTGGCGGTACCAGGGGCTCATCGGCATCGCGATATTGAAGCCGTAGCGCAACATCAAATAGAGCCCGGCCGGCACCGACAGCCCACCGAGCAGGGCTTGCCACCAGGGGAACCGCCCGTACCACGCCATGAAGCCGAGGACATAGAGACCCGACGTGAGGTAGAGGCCGAGGGTCGGCGTGAGGGCTATGGCGAGGCCCGCTGGCACCCCCACCTTGAGCAGATCGATCCACTCCTCCGAGGCCTCGAAAAACGGCCGGGTCGCCGCCTCGCGCCAGGCCGAGACCGCGGCCGCGGCGAGCCCGATGGCCATGATCAGGGCGAGAGCGAAGGGAAAAAAACCGGATTCCGGGCCGCGCTCGCTCCAGCCTGCACCCAGCCGCACGCCTTCCATCATCACCATGACCGAGAGTGCCAGAAGCAGCAGGCAGACGACGATTTCCACCGTCCGGATGGTCAAGAAACTGCGCATGCGGATCGCGCCCCGGCTACTCGAACGTTAGTGTCGTTTGCCGATCGAGAGGCACCCGACCGGCCCAGCTCGGCCGAACTGTGCCGTGTGCCCCGGGTCGGCCGGGGCACAGGCGGGCAACAGACGTCTACCGGAGTTCGAGATCCGGGCGGAGTTCCCAGCCGAAGACTTCGGTCATCAATTCGGCGTGGTTGTTCTCGAAAGTGACCAACCACTCCTCGTAGGTCTCGGGACCCATGAAGATCGGCATCATCGCGTTGTTCTCGATGAACTCCTGCCATTCCGGCGTCTCCCAGACCTGCCGGAAGAGATCGGCATACCAAGCGACCGCCTCGGCCGGCATGTCGGGCGAGCCGATGATCCCGCGCATCTGGTGCAGCCCGTGCTCGAGGCTCAAGAGATCGGCATAAGTGCCGTCGCCTTCGGTGCCGATGCCGAGCTCGTAATGCGTCGGCACATCCGGAAACGCCTCGAACCGCTCTTCGGCGAAGGCGACGATCGGGATCAGCCGCTCGGGGTAGTGCGGCATCGCCTCGGCCGGCTGGTTGACATTCATGTCGTGCTGCTGGCCGGCAACCGCACTCGCCACGTTGCCGCCGCCACTCTCCGGGACGTAGCGGAACGGCTCGCAGCCGGCCGCCTCCTGGAGCAGCGTCAGCTGGATTTCGTCCTCCTGCATCGCCCCGGTCCCGACCCCGGTCATCCGATCCGCCCGGCAAGCGGCGTGGAAGTCCTCCCAGGAGGCGTAGCGTTCCGGATTGACCCAGAGCAGGAACGGATCGATCACCAGATTGGCGATCGGCGTCAGGTCCTGCGACGGGTACATCACCGGAATTTCCTGCTGCAGCGGCGTGGTCACGAGGCTGTTCAGGGTCGGCGTGATGAAGTGCGGGTCACCCGCCTGCATGTAGAGATGGGTCATCGCGACCGCACCCGCCCCACCCGGCATGTTCACCGGCGTGATCGGCACGGGCGACAACTCGTACTTGTCGATGATGCTGATCCAGAGCCGTGCATAGGTGTCCGAGCCACCGCCGGCCGAGGTCTGGATCACGAATTCGATCGGCCGCTCGGGCTCCCAGTCGGCGAGTGCGACAGCCGGAAGAGCGAGAGCCACGGCAGCCCCGGCGACGAGGCTACCCTTGAACATCGACGGAAAGGTACGCTTCACGAAAGACCTCCTGATGCTGGACGCGGTATGGAACTGCGTTTCGTCTCGTTGTCGACCCGGCCGACCGGCAGCCGACCGACGGCCGTCGGCGCGTTCACCGGCGAGCCGACCCCCGGCTGTCACCGCGGGCCTGTGATAAATAGACGACCGCGCCGCGACCGCAAGTCGCGGCGCGGGGCTTCTCGAGATGTGGAACGCGCGGCTGCCGAGGCGCGCGCCGGGGCGGCACCGGCCGCGCTGTCCCGGGTCCCTGCCCCGGATCTCTGAGGCCGTCAGATCGCGGTGTAGCCGCCGTCGATCAGAATGTCCTGACCGTTGATCAGATCGGCAGCCGAGCTGGCGAGGAAGAGCACGAGATCGGCGACCTCGATCGGCTTGCCGAAGCGGCCGGCCGGGGTCTTCGCCTTCATCGGATCACCCTTGGCGGGATCACCCCAGACCTTCTCGCCCATCGGCGTCAAGATGACGGTCGGGCAGACACTGTTGATTTGAATGTTGTGCTTGGCCCACTCGGCGGTCATCACCTTGGTCAGCATGTTGAGGCCGCCCTTGGACGCACAATAGGCGGCGTGCGCCTCGAGCCCCACCACCCCGGCTTGACTGCTGATATTGATGATCTTGCCGGCACCCTGCGCGATCATCTTGGGGGCGAGAGCGCGTGCCAGGAGGAAGGGGGCGCGAAGATTGACCGCCATGGTGAGGTCCCAAGCCTCGACGCTCGCCTCGAGCAAGGGATCGACCAGGGCGATCCCGGCATTGTTGACCAGGATGTCCACCGTCCCGAACGCCTCGAGCGCGGCCCGCGCCGCCGCCGCCGCCCCCTCGGCGGTCGAGAGATCGGCGGCGATCGGCACCGCCCGCCGGCCGGCCGCCTCGACCGCGCGCACGGCCTCCTGCAGCCCCTCGGGGTCCCGCCCGACCGCGGCGATATGCGCCCCCGCATCCGCCAGCACCCGGCAGATCTCGAGCCCGATGCCCTTGGTGGCACCCGTCACCATCGCCCGCTTGCCGACGACTCCGAACCGATTGGTGAAACTGCTCATCGCTGCCTCCCTTTCGGCTGCCTCGCTTTCGGCCGCCTCGCTTTCGTCTCGCATCGGACAGCCTAGCGGATCGGCAGCCGGCCAGCCAGAGCATGACCGGCCGTACCATGCGGCCCGCGACTTTAAGCCGATATTAACCCTGATGCGCTAGCGTCCCTCGCGTTCGAGCCGACCAGCCGAGGATGTCCACCATGGCCGCGAGCCTGCCGCCCTTGTTCCAGCTCCTCTCCGCCAAGGCGAGCTTTCTGCAGAGCCGCCACGCGGTGCTGGCGCAGAACGTCGCCAATGCCGACACCCCGGGCTACCGGCCGAAGGACCTGGTCGAGCCCGATTTCGCCAGTGTCCTGAAGCCGTCGGCGTCGGCTGTGACAGCTGTCCACTTGGCGCGCAGCCGGCCCGACCATCTCGCCGGCCTGCCCATCCCGCCGCTGTCGTCCCGCCGCCAGCGCCTCGACGGCTTCGAAATGGCACCCACCGGCAACGCCGTGATCATCGAGGAGCAGATCCGCCTGATGGGCTCGGCCGAGCGCGGCTACCAGCTCGCGACCAGCATCTACGGCAAGTATGTGGGGCTGATGCGCACCGCCATCGGCGCCGGCGCCGGCCGCTGAGCCACCGCGCCTCGAGGAGCACCGCTCGTGAATCAGGAGTACCGCCCGTGAATCTCGAAACCTCGCTCAAGATCGCCGCCGCCGGCATGCACGCGCAAGCCGCCCGGGTGCGCGTCACCGCCGAGAATCTCGCCAACGCCCAGTCGACGGGGCAGACGCCGGGGGCCGATCCCTACCGGCGCAAGACCATCAGCTTCGGCAACGTGCTCGACCGGGCGACCGGAGCCGAGCTCGTCGAGGTCCGCCGCTACGGGGTGGACAGCGCCCCCTTCGACCGGCGCTACGAGCCGTCGCACCCGGCCGCCGACGCCCAGGGCTATGTCCAGTACCCGAACGTCAGCGCACTGGTCGAGCTCATGGACATGCGCGAGGCGCAACGCTCGTTCGAGGCGAATGCCTCGGCACGGCAGCAGGCCAGCGAGATGCTGCAGCGCACCCTCGATCTCTTGCGCTGAGGTCCTGAGCGATGAGCATCGGTGCCACGACCCAGGCCCTTGCCGCCTATCGCGCCGCCGCCGGCGAGATCAACGGCAACACCGCCGCCAACGCCGCGAGCACCGGCTTCGACGCGCTGCTGAAGGCCGAACTGCAGCAGGCGCTCGGCGCCCTGCAGCACAGCGAAGCGACCAGCATCGCCGGGATCACCGGCAACGCCAGCATCCAGGAGGTGGTGGAGGCGATCACCGCCGCCGAGCTCTCGCTGCAGAAGGTGACCGCGGTCCGCGACCGGGTGATCAACGCGTACCAGGAAATCATGCGGATGCCGATCTGAGCGGCACCGCCTGATCGACACCGCACCAGCAGCCGAGGAAGCCCGTCCATGTTGGAGGAGACCGCGATCCAGGACATCGCCCGGGAGGCCATCTGGGTGATGATCCTGGTCGGCGCACCGGTGATGTTGGTGGCCCTCGTCGTCGGCCTGGTGATCTCGCTGCTGCAGGCACTCACGCAAATCCAGGAAATGACCCTGACCTTCGTGCCCAAGGCGCTGGCCATGTTTCTGGCACTCCTGGTCGCCACACCGTTCATGCTCGCCACCCTGTCCGACTTCACCCTCGAGGTGTTCGCCAAGATCGCCGGCAGCCATGTCTGAGCCGGGGGCGCGACGCGGGCGTCCGGTGCACGCGCGATGATCGCGCTCGACAGCTTCGTCGCCCACGAGATCCTGGTCATCGGCCTCGTCTTCTGCCGGGTCGGGGCGGCGCTGATGGTGCTGCCGGCCTTCGGCGAGCCCTACGTCCTCTCCCGCGCCCGCCTCGGCATCGCCCTCGCGATCGCCGTGCTGGTCGGCCTGCCGATGAGTGCCAGGCTCACCCTGCCGCCGCCCGAAGCCTTGAACGTCAGTCTTCTGGTCGTGGCCGAAGTGGCGTGCGGCCTCCTGATCGGCGCCATCATCCGTCTCGTCATGTTCGCGATCCATTTCGCCGGAGCCCTGATCGCGATGCAGTCGGGCCTCGCCGCCGCCGCCTTCTTCGACCCCCAGGAGGCGACCCAGGGCACGCTGACCGGCAATTTCCTCGCCACGCTGGCCTTGGTCATCATCGTCGTCGCCGACGCGCATCTGTTGATCCTCGAGGCGCTGACGGCGAGCTTCGCGCTGATCGAGATCGACCGGGTTCTCGATATCGGTGCCCTGGTCGAGATCCTGGTGCGGCTCGGCGGCCGGGCGCTCGAGACCGGGCTCAGGATGGCCGCCCCCATCGTCCTCCTCAGCCTGATCTTCTATCTCGTGCTCGGCGTGCTCAATCGGCTGATGCCGTCGTTTCAGGTGCTCTTCGTCCTGATGCCGCTGCAGATCGCGCTCGCCCTCGGCATCGTCATGCTGTCGCTCGGCACGGTGATCGAACTCGCCGCCGGCCTCTTGACCAGCAGCGTCGCCTGGCTCGACCCGGCCTAGGAGGCGCGCATGGCCGAGGATCAGGACCAATCGCAAAAGACCGAGGAGCCGACCCCGAAAAAGCTCGAGGACGCCCGGCAAAAGGGTCAGGTCGCGAGCTCCAAGGAGGTCGGCAACTTCCTCCTGATCGGTTCGGCGACGCTGACCCTCGCCGTCGCCCTGCCCGCGATCATGCGCGATACGGCCGGCGCGATGAGCCACTATCTCCGCCACGCCGGCGATCCGAGCCTGAGCGGCCCAGCACTCTCCAGCGGTATGCTGCGCGCCGTCGCCATTCTCGCTCTCGCCCTCGCGATCCCGCTCGCCGTCAGCACCGCGGCCGCGATCGCGGCTGCAGCCCTGCAGAACGCGATCTTGTGGAGCACCGAGAACCTGCAGCCGAAGCTCGAGCGGATCTCGCCGATCGCCGGCTTCAAGCGCCTCTTCTCGCTCAAGTCGGTGGTCGAGTTCCTCAAGAGCCTGGTCAAGATCACGCTGGTGACGGCGATCGGCCTCGCCGTCGTCTGGCCGAACCTGGAGCGGCTGGTGGCCTCCGGCTACCTCGAGGTCGGCGCCGCGATGGGCTTCTTGTGGGAGACCTCGCTCTGGGTGATCGCCGCGATGGCGGCCTCGCTCACCGTCGTCGCCGGCCTCGACTATGCCTATCAGCGCTTCGAGTTCATGAAGCAGATGCGGATGTCCAGGCGCGACGTGCAGGACGAGCACAAGCAGAGCGACGGCGATCCGATGATCAAGCAGCGCCTGCGCCAGCTGCGCATGGAAAAGGCCCGCCAGCGGATGATGGCCGAGGTGCCGTCGAGCACCGTCGTGGTCACCAACCCGACGCACTTCTCCGTCGCCCTGCGCTACGAGAGTGGGGTGACCGCCGCCCCCAAGGTGGTGGCCAAAGGGGTCGACGAGGTGGCGCTGAAGATCCGCACGATCGCCGCGGAACACGACGTGCCGATCGTCGAGAACCCGCCCTTGGCCAGAGCCCTCCACCGCAGTGTCGAGCTGGGGGCCATGATCCCGCCCGAGCACTACCAGGCCGTGGCCGAGATCATCGGCTACGTGCTGCGCCTGAAGCCCCTGGACCGCGGTTCCGGGGCGACGGCCGCGGGCATACGTGAAGGCGTACCCTAACGGCGGCTAACCAATTGGCGAAACCGGATTTTCATCAGCGTCGGTCATTCTGCGCACGTCACGGCGCCCAAGCGGTCGGGTGCCCGTACAAGTCGGAGAAAACGCCATGCGCCACTGGCTCTGTGCCGCCGTCCTCGCGTTCCTGCCGTTCACCGGAGCTCAGGCGACGCTGCCGGTCGCCCTCTTCAAGACCGCGGAGATCCGCGCCGACAGTCACGACGGGCTGCGCCAGTGGCAGGCGGTGCTGCAGCGGATCGAGCGCGAGATGCCGGTCTACGCCGCCTGCCGCAAGGACCCGGGCGCCTGTCCGAGCCGGGGTGCGCAGCTCTGGCAGGAGCTCCTGCTCGAGCTCGAAGGCCGCCCGCCGGGCGAGCAGGTCACCCGGGTGAACCGCTTCGTCAACCAGTGGCGCTACCGCCCGGACCGGCGGCTCTACGGCACCTCCGACTACTGGGCATCGCCGTTCGAGTTCTTCGCCAATTCGGGTGATTGCGAGGACTATGCGATCGCCAAGTACGTCTCGCTGCGCCTGCTCGGCGTCCCCGACGACCGGCTCCGCCTCGCCGTCGTCCAGGACGAACTCCGCGATCTCGCCCACGCCGTCCTCGTCGTCTACGAGCGCGATACCGCCGTGGTCCTCGACAATCTGACCAATGCCGTGCTGCAGCACGACCGGGTGACGAACTACACCCCCTACTACACGGTCAACGCCACCACCCGCTGGGCGCACGTCCCGCCGAGCCGGATCGCGATGCCGGCTGTCGGCGCCACCGCCAGCACCCGCTGAGTCCATCCGGGCCCGGCCGAACATCGGCGCCATCGGGCCCGCAGCCGGGCTTGCCCGGCCGCTACCGACCGCCCGGCCGCATGGCAGGGTTCGGCGGCTGCGCGCCGCCCGGCCGGCTCCACAACTTGCGGCCCCCGACCAGCCCTGCCGCCAGGATCCGCCGCAGCCGCCGAGCCGGGCTGCGGCGGCCGCGCGCTTGCGCTCGATCGCCGGCAATGCCAACCTCCGTGGCGGCCCGAGGAGGGACCGGAGATGGCGGCCGAAGAAATGGGCGAGACGAGCGAAGCGGGCCGGCCGATGCCGACGCGGCGACAGGCGCAACCCGGACCGCCGACACCCCGGGGGGCCGGCACCTGGGGGAGCGACGACCCGACGCGGCGGCTGCCGCCCCGGCCCCGACGGCTCGGCCGGACGAGCCACGCCGACGCCGACGCGGTCGGACGGCCGGCGATGTCCTCCGGGTTATTGAGCAACGCGCTGCGGGCCCCAAATTGAGGTGAGCCCGATCGCGCTCGCCCGGGCGACAGCGGGGCCATGCCCGATCATCCGCTGCTGTACGGCTCACGGCGGCATCACCTCCCTGCAGCCGAGCCGGACGAGCAGCCGGGCCGGACCATGCGGCACCGCAACAGCCGACCCCCGAGGGTAGAGGAGACCCGATGTTCATTCAGACCGAGACGACGCCCAACCCCGCGACCCTGAAGTTCCTGCCCGGCCGCACCGTGATGGACGAGGGCGTGGTCGACATCACCGATGCCGACAAGGCGGCCGAGTTGTCGCCGCTCGCCGCCCGACTCTTCGCGATCGAGGGGGTCAGCGGGGTCTATCTCGGCAAGGACTTCATCTCGGTGACCAAGGAGGGCGCCGACGACTGGTACATGCTGAAGCCGGCGCTGCTCGGGGCGATCATGGAGCACTTCATGTCCGGCGATCCGGTGCTCAGCGATGGGGCCGATATCGACGACGGCATCCGGGTCGACGAGAGCGATGCGACGGTCCGCCAGATCAAGGAGCTGATCGATACCCGGGTCCGGCCGGCGGTCGCCCAGGACGGCGGTGACATCGTCTTTCAGGGCTTCGAGCGGGGCATCGTCTACCTGCACATGCGCGGCGCCTGCTCCGGCTGCCCGAGCTCGATCGTCACGCTCAAGAGCGGCATCGAGAACCTGTTGAAATACTACGTCCCGGAGGTGGTCGAAGTCCGCGCCGTCTCCTGAGTCGGCACGCGATCGACCGGCGGCGAGGCGAACCTTGCGGCTTCTGGCCTTCGATACGGCCGCGGACGGCTGCTCGGCCGGCGTTTTTTCGGACGGTCGGCCGATCGCCGTGCGTTCCGGCACCGGCGGTCCCGGCCATGCGGAACGGCTGCCGCGACTCGTCGAAGCGGTCCTCGCCGCGGCCGCCACCGGGCTCGACGATCTCGATGCCCTGGCCGTCACCGTCGGCCCCGGCAGCTTCTCCGGTATCCGCACCGGCCTCGCCGCCGCCCGCGGCCTGGCCTTGGTGACGGGACTCCGCTGCTTCCCGGTGAGCACGCTGGAAGCGCTGGCCGCACCGCTGCTGGACCGCGCACCGGCACCGCCGGTCGCAGCCCTGCTCGATGCCCGGCGCGGCGAGCTCTTCCTGCAGCGCTTCAGCGACGAGGGCACCCCGCGTGAAGAGCCGCGAACGCTGCCGCCCGAAGCCGCCGCCGGCGAGCTCGCCGGTGCCTGGCGACTGGTCGGCAACGGTGCCGCCGCCGTGCTGCCGCATCTCGACGGCCGCCGGGTCAGCGTGGTCGAGGGCCGGCTCGATGCCACGGCGGCGGCGCTCGCCGCCGAACGGGCGCATCGCCGCGGCCGCGCACCGGTCCGTGGCTTCGACCTCCACCCCTGCTATGCCCGCGATGCCGATGCCCGACCCGGCGCCGGCCGGCCCCTCCTTCGCGTCGAGGCCTGAGCCGGTGCTGTCCTTCAAGAGCGAGCCGCAACTGACCATCAAGCCGGTGGGTGCCTTCGACCTCGGCCGGCTCGCCCGGCTGCACAAGAATTGCTTCGAGGAAGGCTGGAGCCGCGCCGACCTCGCTCATCTGCTCGCTTTGCCCGGCGGCTTCGGCCTGATCGCGCGGCAGACCGGCGGCAGCTTCGCCTCGCTCGACGGCTTGCGCGGCATCGGCTTCGCACTCCTGCGCGTCGTGCGCGACGAGTGCGAGCTCTTGTCCTTGGGCGTCGTCCCGGCGCAGCGCCGGCGCGGGGTGGCGGCCGCCATCCTCAAGACGAGCATGCAGAACTGCTTCGATGCCGGTGCCCGGACGATGTTCCTCGAAGTCGCCATCGACAATTTGTCGGCGCAGGCCCTCTACGAACGGTTCCTGTTCAGCCGGGTCGGCACCCGCCCCGACTATTACGCGCGACCCGACGGCAGCCGGATGCACGCCTACACGATGCGCGCCGATCTGCTCGAAGCTCTCGCCAGCGGGACGGCTGAAGCCTCCTGAACGGCCGCTCGGCGCCCGCCCGAAAAACGCCTGGACGGATCCTCAGGCCTTCACCTCGATCCAGACGTCGTAGACATCGTCCGCCAGTTGCTCGGTCGCGCGCACCGCATGGCCGTGATCGAGCGCCGCCCGCGGCACATTGGCCAGCGGTTCACCGCCGGCGAGCCGCACCCGCAGCAGTTCCCCCGCCCGCATCGTCTCCAGCTTCACCTTGGTGCGGACAAACGTCATCGGGCAGCTGTCCCCGGTTATGTCCAACTCCGCATCTGCCTTCATGCCGCTACTTGTCCCCTTTTTGCTGAGCCCTGGCGGAAACTTCGAAAAAACCGCAAATGCCTCTTGCATCCGCCGATGGGATAAATATATTCCGCGCGTCATAGCTTTCTATGCTTCGGCGAAAGGACAACCAGAGAATGACCGAACAATTGAGCCAAAATGAGCTGCTGTCGCTGACTACCGAGATAGTCGCCTCGCACGTCTCGAACAACACCGTCGCCGTCAGCGACCTGCCGCAGCTCATCCGGCTCGTGTATACCGGGCTGGCCGAGCAGGGCCAGGCGCAACCGGAGCCCGAACCGGAAAGGCCGGTGCCGGCGGTGCCGATCAAGAAGTCGATCCAGCCGGATCACCTGATCTGCCTCGAAGACGGCAAGAAGCTGAAGATGCTGAAACGGCATCTGAAGACGCGCTACGACATGACGCCCGAGGAGTACCGGCGCCGTTGGGGCCTCAGCGACGACTACCCGATGGTCGCCCCGGCCTATGCCGAGCAGCGCAGCAGCCTGGCGAAAAAGATCGGCCTCGGCACCAAGCCGCGGGCGCGCGGGCGCAAGGCGGCCTCCTGAGGCGAAGGGAGTGGCGCCTTCGTCGCCGCAGCGTCGTCGGTCCGGCGGGTACGGCCACTCCACTCCGAAGCGAAGTACCAGCGGAGCAAGAACGGGCGGCGTTCATCGTCGCCCGCTTTTGCGTCCCGCGACGCTTCATGTTAAGGTTTTGGCAACAAATGGCTGTTAACAGCACGGTCACAGGTGACACAGCGAGAGCCGCCCGGCATCATCGCCGGCATCAGGGCCGGCATCAGGGGTTGTCGCCGGAGCGCAAGGGACGGTCGCTGTGGCAGGCCGCGGAGGAACTGTTGCCGGCTCGCGAGGATCGATGGCTGGTCGCATCGTCGACCGATCGGAGCGACGAGTCGGACGATCGGAGCAATGACGGAGAACGTCGAGGTGCCTTGCTGAACAGTGCAACCGATCCGACGAGGCGGCGGCCGCCTGCCCTGCGCCGTGCCGTGGCGTGCGGCAGCGCGCTTGTCCATCGGAACCTCTTCTCCACATGACGGCGCACGAGCAAACCATGCTCGGCGGGGGTGACGCCGCAACCGTCGCCGACCCGATGAACGACAGCGCCACCTGCCGACCGCGAGCCGTGCCGAAAAAGCTTCATATCAAGACCTACGGCTGTCAGATGAACGTCTACGACAGCGAGCGGATGGCCGGCCTTTTGGCACGGCACGGCTATACGCCCGTGGCCGATCCGGCCGCGGCCGACCTGGTCGTGCTCAACACCTGCCACATCCGCGAGAAGGCGGCCGAGAAGGTCTATTCCGAACTCGGCCGGCTGCGGCTGCTGCGCGACCAGCGGCGTGCCGCCGGCGCCGGCGAACTGCAGCTGGTGGTCGCCGGCTGCGTCGCGCAGGCCGAGGGTGCCGCCATGCTGGAGCGTGCCCCCTTCGTCGACATCGTCGTCGGGCCGCAGAGCTACCATCGCCTGCCCGAACTCCTCGCCCGGCGCGAGCGTGCGCGCGGTGGGCAGCTGGACACCGATTTTCCGGTCGAGAGCAAGTTCGACCTGTTGCCCCAGTCGACCGAGCCGTCGCCGATCTCGGCCTTCCTCACCATCCAGGAGGGCTGCGACAAATTCTGCACCTTTTGCGTTGTACCGTACACCCGGGGCGCCGAAGCGAGCCGGCCGGTCGCCGCCGTCGTCGCCGAGGCGAAGCGCCTGGTCGCCGGCGGGGCGCGCGAGATCACGCTGCTCGGCCAGAACGTGAACGCCTATCACGGGGCAGGCCCGGACGGCCGCAGCTGGAGCCTGGCCCGGCTGATCCGCGAACTCGCCCCGATCGACGGCCTCTGGCGCTTGCGCTACACCACCTCGCATCCGCGCGACATGGACGACGAACTGATCCGCGCGCACGGCGAGGTGCCGCAGTTGATGCCGTTCTTGCACCTGCCGGTGCAGGCGGGCTCGGATCGGGTGCTGCAGGCGATGAATCGTGGCTACACCGCCGCCGATTTCGAACGGATCGTCGACCGGTTGCGCGCCGCGCGCCCGGATATCGCCCTATCCTCCGATTTCATCACCGGCTTTCCCGGCGAAAGCGACGCCGATTTCGATGCCACCATGGCGCTCGTCCGGCGGGTCGGCTTCGCCCAGGCCTTCTCCTTCAAGTACAGCCCGCGGCCCGGCACCCCCGGCGCGGTCATGCCACAGCAGATCAAGGAGAGCCTGCGCGGCGAGCGGCTGGCCCGGCTGCAGGCCCTGCTCGAGACCCAGGCTGCCGCTTTCAACGCCCGGACCGTCGGTCAGACCCTGCCCGTCCTGTTCGAGCGGCCGGGCCGGCATCCGGGACAGCTCGTCGGCCGTACACCCTATTTGCAGGCGGTGCATGTCGAGGGACCGTCATCGATGCTCGGTACGATCCGAGCCGTCGAGATCGCGGCAGCCTTCCCGCACAGCCTCGCCGGCCGGCTCGCCGACGCGGCACCGGCCGCCGATCCACCCACCCGCGCGACCCCGGGCAACGCCCGTGATCGCGCCCGGAACGAGGAGACGTTCGTCTGACCACCATCGCCCCGCTCGCCGACTTCGAGGGCTCGAGTCATCGGGTCCGTTTCGACGATAACGCGACATGCGCCGCCCTGTTCGGCCAGCATCATGTCAATATCGCGCGGATCGAGCAGAAACTCCCGGTCAGCATCGTCACCCGTGGCAACGAGATCTTCATCCAGGGCGAGAGCGACGCCGAGGTCGAGACGGCAGCCGCCGTCCTCAACCGTCTCTATGCCCAGCTGCAGAGCGGCCGCGAGGTCGGCCGGGACGACGTCGACGCGGCGCTCCGCATGGTCCGCGGCAACGGCAATGGCGAGAATCGCGGCTTCGCGCAGGAAATCCGCACCGACCGACGCTCGATCACCCCGCGCTCGCCGAACCAGGCCGCTTATCTGAAGGCGCTCGAGGAGCGCGATCTCGTCTTCGCCCTCGGCCCCGCCGGCACCGGCAAGACCTACCTAGCGGTCGCCGCCGCCGTCTCCTTCATGCGCCAGCGGCGGATCGAGCGGATCATCCTCTCGCGCCCCGCGGTCGAAGCCGGCGAGCGGCTGGGCTTTCTCCCGGGCGACCTGAAGGAGAAAGTCGATCCCTATCTCCGCCCGCTCTACGACGCCTTGCAGGACATGCTGCCCGAGGGCAAGCTGCAGACCCGGATCGAGCAGGGCATGATCGAGATCGCACCTTTGGCCTTCATGCGCGGGCGCACGTTGAGCCACGCTTTCATCATCCTCGACGAGGCGCAGAACACGACACCCTCGCAGATGAAGATGTTCTTGACCCGGCTCGGCGAGGGCTCACGTATGGTGGTCACCGGTGATCCGACGCAGATCGACCTGCCGTCCGGAGCACCTTCCGGGCTCGCCGATGCGGTGGCGAAACTACAGGGGATCGGCGAGGTCGCAACAGTGCGCTTCGACCGCTCGGACGTCGTGCGCCATCCGCTGGTAACCAAAATCGTCGAGGCCTACGAGAACGAGACGCCGGCCCCGTCGGCGTGAACTTTCGCAACAGGAGACCGATGGCGCCTGGTCGGCGCCCTTGCAACGACAATGGAAAGTGACACTAGCCCATCTATCGAGGTGGCGGTCGGCAACAGCGCCTGGCGCACGGCCGTCACCGACCCCGAAGCCCTGGTTCGCACCGCCGCCGCCGCGGCCTTGCGCACCGCCCCCGAGCCCGTCGCGGCACCCGTCGAGATCGGCATCAGACTCACCGACGACGCCGAGGTGCAAGCCCTGAACCGCGCGTATCGCGGCAAGGATCGGCCGACCAACGTCCTCTCCTTTCCCGGCGACGATCCGACCGGACCACGGGCCCCTGGCCAGCCGCTGCTGCTCGGCGACATCGTCGTGGCGCTCGAGACCACGGTCCGCGAGGCGGCCGAGGCCGGCCGCACGGTCGAGGCGCATCTCGGCCATCTCGTCGTCCACGGCGTCCTCCACCTGCTCGGTCACGACCATCTGGTCGACGCCGCAGCCGACGCCATGGAGGCGCTCGAGACCCGGGTGCTCGCCGATCTGGGCTACGCCGACCCCTATGCCGACAGCCTGCCGGTGCCCGACGCGCCGCGGCCGGAAGCGGCCGGAGCCGTCGCCGCAGTTGCCCCCGGAGCCGTCCGATGAGACAACTCGCCCGTACGCCGCAAGCGAGCCCCTCGATGCTCGAAGGCCTGCTGCGCCGGCTGCGCGAACTCGCTTCCGGCGAAAGCCACAATGGCGGCCTGCGCGAAACGCTCGAGGACCTCTTGGAAGAGCCGGACAGCGGCACCGGGCCCGAGCAGTTCACCGCCGAAGAGCGGGAACTGCTGCTCAACGCCTTGAGCTTCGGCGAGCTTCGCGTCGAGGACGTGATGGTGCCGCGGGCCGATATCCGGGCGATCGAGATCGGGGCCTCGCTCGGCGAGATCGTCACCGCGATGCGGGCGGCCGGGCACTCGCGCCTGCTGGTCTACCGCGACACCCTGGACGACGTGGTCGGCCTCGTCCACATCAAGGATCTGCTGCCGTTCTGGGGCGACGGCGAGCATTTCGTGCTGGCCGAAATCATGCGCCCGGTGCCGGTGGTGCCGCCCTCGATGCGGGTGCTCGATCTGCTGCTGGAGCTGCGCCGCGGCCAGACCCACATGGTCGCCGTCGTCGACGAATTCGGCGGCACCGACGGGCTGGTCACCGTCGAGGATCTGGTGGTCGAGCTTCTGGGCGAGATCCACGACGAGCACACTGCCGAGGAGCCGGCGCAACTCGTCCGCCGCAGCGACGGCGGCTTCGAGGCGGATGCCAGGCTCGAGCTCGACGAACTGGAGCAGGCGCTCGGCTGCGAACTGTTGGCCGAGGAGGAACGCGACGAGGTCGATACGGTGGGTGGTCTCGTCGTCACCATGGCCGATCGCATCCCCGAGGCCGGCGAGACGGTCCGCCACCCGGCGGGCTACGTTTTCCATGTCCTCGAAGCCGATCCACGGCGGATCAAGCGGGTGTTGATCGAGCCGCGGCTGCACGACCGGGGCGCGCCGCAGCCGCCGCCCGACCGGGTGCCGGATCGGTCGGATTGAGCGCCGCGGCAGCATCGGCGCTGGTGGCACCCGGTCGGACTCGGGCCCGCCGCCGCTGGCTGCTGCCGTTCGCCGGGGCAGCGCTGGCGCTGGCCTTGCCGCCGTTGGGGGTCTTGCCGGCGCTGCTGCTGCCGGCCGTCTTGTTCCTCGCACTCCGCGCTGCCGACGGCTATCGGCAGGGCTTCTTGGTCGCTCTGCTGTTCGCCTTCGGCTTTCACCTCGCCGGCCACTACTGGGTCGGCATCGCGTTCTTCGCCGATGCCGAACGGTTCGGAGCGCTGGCCGTGCCCGGCGTGCTCGGCCTCGCCGCGGTCCTCGCAGTGCTGACCGCGCTGCCGCTCGGGCTTCTCGCCACTGTCCGCTGGCGAAGCCCGCTCGCCGCCTCGCTGGTCTTTGCCGCACTTTGGTGCGTGGGCGAGATCGTGCGCGGCCGCTTCGGCGTGCAGTTCCCCTGGAACCCGCTGTCGCTCGGCCTCACCGGCCACGACGCCGCTCTCCAGGTCGTAGCCCTCGTCGGCACGACCGGCGCGAGCTTCGCCATCGCCTGGCTCGCCGCACTCACCGGCGTCGCCTGGCGGCAGACCGGCAGCACCCGCCTGATCGCTGCCGGCCTCGCCCTCCTCTTGCTGGGCGGCGGTGCCGGCTACGGGCTCTGGCGGCTCGGCGCCGAGCTGCCGCTCGCCGCTGCTGCCGATCAGCCCGTGGTGCGGATCGTCCAGGGCAATATCGCGCAGCACCACAAATGGGATCCCGAGCTTCGCCAACGCTGGTTCGAGCGCCACCTTCGGCTGTCGCAAACCCCGGATCCGAACGCCCCTTCGGGATTGCAGCCGGACGTGATCGTCTGGCCGGAAAGCTCGGTGCCCTATTCGCTCGAGGACCATACCCAGGTGCGCGAGCTCGTCGGCAGCGTCGTCCGTCCGGGCGGCCACGTGGTCTTCGGCTCCGATTTTTACGACGGCACGGTCGAGCCGCCCCGCCTGCACAACAGCGTCTACACGGTGGATGCTGCCGGCGCGATCCGGGCGCGCTACGACAAGGTCGACCTCGTCCCGTTCGGCGAGTTCCTGCCGATGCGCGCCGTGTTCGGCCGGCTCGGCCTCGAAGCGCTCGCCGTCGGCAGCGTCGACTTCACACCGGGCGGCGGCCGGGCCACCGTCGCCGTCGACGGCCTCCTGCCCTTCAGCCCGCTCGTCTGCTTCGAGGCGGCCTTCGCCGGGCATGCCACCGACGGCAGCGGCGCGGCGCGCTGGCTGGTCAACGTCACCAACGACGCCTGGTTCGGCATCTCGAGCGGCCCGCACCAGCATGCCGGGATGGCCCGGATGCGCAGCGTGGAGACCGGCCTGCCGCTGGTGCGTGCGGCCAATACCGGCATCTCGCTGGTCACCGACGCCAAGGGCCGGATCGTTGCCAGCCTGCCGCTCGGTGCCATGGGCACGATCGACACGACCCTGCCACCGGCGCTGGCCACACCGCCGCTCGCCGCCGGCATACCGTGGAGCGCTGCGGTGCTGATCGCTTTCGGGCTCGCCGTCGCTGCCGCAAGCGAGACAGCGGCACGACGGCGGCATGGGCCCGCCGACGCCGGGTGATCCCGGCAACGCGCACGACCCTCCGGATTCCGGCCGGTCCTGCAGCCGTTCTGCGCCGGTTCCACTAGCCTCTTCAGCAGGATAGAGGCAGCGAAGCGAGCCCGGAACGGCGGCGAGGAAGGGTGAACACCGAGCGCCGGGCTCGACGCCCCTTCGCAGCCGGCGGATCGAGCGCGTGTCCTGCCGCGTTCGCGTCATCCGCCCACGGTGGCTCGCTCGCCTCTCGGGCGCTGCACGACGAGCTCGCCTTGCCGCTCCGGCTGCGCCCGCATTCGGCGATGCCCGGCCGCGAAAGAACATCTGTGACCAAATGCCTGGCCGAGGCAAGCCGCGGTCATTGCCGCGAAACCCTCGATGTCCAGCCGTCGGGACAAGGGAAATCCCGAAGTCGATCGATGCCTGCATCAGGTCGAACAATCTCGAGCTTCACAAACTGCCCTTTTTTCATTCTCGAATTCTTGCTGCACGCGAGCGCAGGAAAACAACCAACGTTCGAGCAGTACTAGTGTACGTGCGGCGACCGTTTCGTTTTGGTCGAAATCTCGGCCCTCGGTTATCTGTTCGCGCGCGAGGTGGGTCGACCAATGGATAGCGGGGCGCGGCGGGTGGAAAAACTGCAGGTTCTCTATATTGCCGGGGCCGGGCGGAGCGGGAGCACGATCCTGCACAATATTCTCGGCCAGGTGGAGGGCTACTGTGCGGTCGGCGAGATCCGCTACATCTGGGAGCGCGGGCTGATCAAGAACCGCCTCTGTGGCTGTGGCGTGCCGTTCCACGACTGTCAGTTCTGGCTGGCGGTGATGGAGGAGGCGTTCGGCAGCATCGACGCCGTCGACGCGGCGACGCTGTTCGCGACGACCGAGAGCTTTCGTACCACCCACCTGCCGTTGACCCTGCTGCCGGGACGGGCCGAGTCCAGGCTCGCCGCCTTGGCGGACCATCGCCGCGCGCTCGAAAACCTCTACCGGGCCATTCAGCGGGTTTCGGGTTGCCGGATCATCATCGATCTCTCGAAAAATCCGGCTTACGGCTATCTTTTGAGCACCCTGCCGGCACTCGATCTTTCGATCGTCCATTGCCTGCGCGATCCGCGCGCTGTCGCCCATTCCTGGGGCAAGCCGGACATGCGCTTTCAGCCCGGCGACGACAATCCCGACCCGATCCCACCGCGCTCGCCGCTGCGCAGTGCGCTGCATTGGCTGTCCTGGAACGTGGCGGCCGATCTCTTCGTCAAGCCGCGCGTGGCGCACGTCATGACGCTCAAATACGAGACCTTCGTGCGCGAACCGCGGCAGACGATCGAGCGCATCGTCGAGATGGCGGGTGGAGCGGGCGGTGCCCTGCCCTTCGCCGATGCGCAAACGGCCGTGCTCGAGCGGCCGAACCATTCGGTCTTCGGCAATCCCGTGCGCTTTCGCCGCGGAAACGTACCGATCGCCCTGGACGATGCCTGGCACAGCCGGCTCGGCCGTTGGGACAAGGCGCAGGTGACCGCGTATACGGCACCGGCCCTCTGGCCCTACGGTTATTCGCTCTGGCCTTGACGATCATCGTGGGATATGAGGCCTGCGGCGGTGCCGCTCGCCGGAACAGTTCGCGCTCCGGCACGAGCGATCGGTCCGTCCGGGCGTCGAGCCGATCCCGCCGCTACCGGGTGGCTCGGCCATGGGCGGACGGATCGGCGACAAGGCGCCGGAATTTTGCCGATCGGCACGCCTGTTGCCCGGCCGACGCGCTCGGGCATATCGGCACTTGAAGCGCTCTGGCCTCGGCGCTTAGACACACCTGTTGCCAACAAACGGAGAAGACGGCTCATGGTCGCCAACGACTACTTGTTCACCAGCGAATCCGTCTCGGAAGGCCATCCGGACAAGGTCTGTGATCGCATTTCGGACGAGGTGGTGGACGCCTATCTGGCGGCCGAGCCCGAAGCCCGGGTCGCCTGCGAGACGCTGACCACCACCAACCGCATCGTCATCGCGGGCGAGGTCCGGGGGCCCGCCCGGATCACCCACGACCACGTCCGCTGCGTCGCCCGCGAGGCGGTGCGCGCGATCGGCTACGAACAGGACGGCTTTCACTGGCGCGACGCGCATATCGACGTCTGGCTGCACGAGCAGTCGAGCGACATCGCCATGGGCGTCGACAGCAGCGACGGCAAGGACGAGGGGGCCGGCGACCAGGGCATCATGTTCGGCTTCGCCTGCGACGAGACCCCCGTCTTGATGCCGGCCCCGATCACCTACGCGCACCAGATCCTGCAGCTGATGGCCGAGGCCCGCCATGCCGGGCAGATGCCCGAACTCGGCCCCGACTCGAAGAGCCAGGTGACGCTGCGCTACGCCGGCGGCAAGCCCGTGGCCTGCACCTCGCTGGTCGTCTCGACCCAGCACAAGAAATCCGCCTCGACAGAGCAGGTGCGCGAAATCGTCCGCGGTGTCGTCCAGAAGGTGCTGCCCGAGGGTTGGATGCCGCCCGAGGACGAGTTCTACGTCAACCCCACGGGCCAGTTCATCATCGGCGGGCCCGACGGCGATGCCGGGCTCACCGGGCGCAAGATCATCGTCGACACCTATGGCGGTGCGGCCCCGCACGGCGGTGGTGCGTTCTCCGGCAAGGATCCCACCAAGGTCGACCGCTCGGCCGCCTATGCCGCCCGCTATCTGGCCAAGAACGTGGTCGCCGCCGGGCTCGCCAAGCGCTGCCTGATCCAGCTCTCCTACGCGATCGGCGTGGCCAAGCCGCTGTCGATCTACGTCAACACCGACGGCACCGGCGCGGTCGACGAGGTCCGCCTCGCCGAGATCCTGATGGATCTCGACTTGAGCCCGCGCGGCATCCGCCGCCGCCTCGACCTCAACCGGCCGATCTACGCCCGCACCGCGGCATACGGCCATTTCGGCCGGACCGCGACCAACGACGGCGGGTTCTCCTGGGAGCGGACCGATCTCGCGGACGACCTCCGGCGCGCCTTCAACTGAGACACCGCACGCGCCGAACGGCAGCGGGGCCGCACCGGACACGCGGCCTCGTCGGGTGCTCTACGGTCGGCGCAGCGGCCCAGGGCTGGGCCCGAAGGCCAAGGAACGGCTCGACCGACGGCTGCCCGGCCTGGCCCTGAGCTTGCCCGAGACCGGCCTGCTCGACCCGCAGCACCTCTTCACCCCGCCCGCCGCCCGCGTCTGGCTGGAGATCGGCTTCGGCGGCGGCGAGCATCTGGCCCGGCAAGCCACAGCCCACCCGGATATCGGCCTGATCGGCGTCGAGCCCTATCTCGACGGCGTGGCCCGGCTGCTGCGCGAGATCGACGCGCAGAGCATCCGCAACATCCGCCTCTTCGTCGACGATGCCCGCCTCTTGCTCGGCCGCCTGCCCGCCGCCTCGCTGAACCGGATCTTCGTGCTGTTCGCCGATCCCTGGCCGAAAAAGCGGCACTGGAAGCGGCGGATCGTCAACACCGAGACGGTGGCGCGGTTCGCCGATCTCCTCGAGGACGGCGGCGAGCTTCGGCTGGCGACCGACGATCCCGGCTATCGGCGCTGGATACTGGCCCATCTGCTCGCCGAACCGCGTTTCGCCTGGCAGGTGACCGGGCCGCGGGACTGGCGCGAGCGACCGCCGGACTGGCCCCCCACGCGCTACGAGGAAAAGGCGATCGCCGCCGGCAGACGACCGGTTTTCCTCAGGTTCCGGCGCCGAGCCCGCACCGAGACTCTTGCATCCGACGGCAATTGAGCCCATAACAAGCGGAAATCTCGGCTTGGCAAGCAGAGTGGGTTCCGGCCCGCTCTTTTTTGTTTTGGTTCCGCCCTTCCCCGCGGTCGCCCGCAACGGCAGGTGCCGGGAAGGGCCGACGGGCGAGAAGCGCGGGGCCGAGAAGCGACCACGAGCAGGACGACGACGCTTTTGGGGATGACGACGGAACAGACGGGTACCAGGCTCGACGAGATCGTGGCACTTCTCGCGCCGACGCTGCACGATCTGGGCTTCGACCTCGTGCAGGTGCGGCTCACCGGTGGCCAGCGGCGCACCCTGCAGGTGATGGCCGAGCCGCTCGATCACACGGCCGGGATGACCGTCGACGACTGTGCCGAGATCAGCCATGCGATCTCCGCCGTGCTCGACGTCGCCGACCCGATCGACGGTGCCTATGCGCTCGAGGTGTCGTCGCCCGGGATCGACCGGCCGCTGGTCCGGCCGAGCGATTTCGCCCGCTTCGCCGGCCACGAGATCAAGGCCGAGCTCGACCAGCCGCACGACGGCCGCAAGCGGCTGGCCGGCCGGTTGAAAGGCTTGGCGGCCGGCGACGAGGTGGTGATCGAGATCGACGGGGCGGAATGGCGCGTGCCGTTCGAGCGGATCAAGAAGGCCAAGCTGGTATTGACCGACGCGCTGATCGCAGCCGCCCTGAAGGGCGACGCCGGCGCGCCCGAGGTGAGGGAGTAGACCGATGGAGCTCAGCACCGGCATGGGGCGGGCCGAATTGTTGCGGGTCGCGGAAACCGTGGCCCAGGAGAAGGGCATCGACCCGGTCGAGGTGATCGAGGCGCTCGAGCAGGCGGTGCAGACGGCGGCGCGCAAGAAATACGGCCTCGAGCACGAGATCATCGCCGAGCTCGACCGCAAGACCGGCGAGATCCGCCTCTACCGTCAGCTCGAGGTGGCCGAGGAGGTCGAGGATTTCGCCAAGCAGATCAGCCTCGAGGACGCCCGCGACCGCAACCCGGCAGCGCAGGAGGGCGACCTCATCCTCGACCCGCTACCGCCCATCGACCTCGGCCGGATCGCCGCCCAGAGTGCCAAGCAGGTGATCGTCCAGAAGGTCCGCGATGCCGAGCGCGAGCGCCAGTACAACGAGTTCAAGGACCGCATCGGCGAGATCGTGATCGGCGAGGTCAAGCGGACCGAGCACGGCAACGTCCTGGTCGAGCTCGGCCGGGCCGAGGCCATCGTCCGCCGCGACGACCTGATCCCGCGCGAGAGCTTCAGGAACAAGGACCGGATCCGCGCCTATCTCTACGACGTCCGGCACGAGACCCGCGGCCCGCAGATCTTCCTCTCGCGCACTCACCCGCAGTTCATGGCCAAGCTGTTCGAACAGGAAGTGCCGGAGATCTACGACGGCATCATCGAGATCAAGTCGGTGGCCCGCGACCCGGGCAGCCGTGCCAAGATCGCGGTGATCTCGAAGGACAGCTCGATCGATCCGGTCGGTGCCTGCGTCGGCATGCGCGGCTCCCGCGTGCAGGCAGTGGTGCAGGAACTGGCGGGCGAGAAGGTCGACATCATCCCCTGGTCGTCCGATCCCGCCACCTTCGTGGTCAACGCGCTGGCCCCGGCCGAGGTCTCGAAGGTCGTGCTCGACCCCGAGGCGCGGCGGATCGAGGTGATCGTGCCCGACCACATGCAGCACATCGCGATCGGCCGGCGCGGCCAGAACGTCCGTCTCGCCTCGCAGCTCACCGGCTGGGACATCGACATCATGTCCGAGGGCGAGGACAGCGAGCGCCGCAACCGCGAATTTACCGAAGCGACCCAGCTCTTCATCGACGCGCTCAACGTCGAGGAGGTCATCGCCCAGCTGCTCGCAACCGAAGGCTTCAGCACGGTCGAGGACGTCGCCTACAGCGAGGTGGACGAGCTGGCGACCATCGAGGGCTTCGACGAGGAGATCGCCGAGGCCTTGAAGGAGCGGGCCTACGCTTATCTGGAAGAGCAGGAGCAGCTGTTGGCCCAGGAGGCCGAAGCACTCGGTGTCGCCGAGGATCTGCGCGACTTCCCCTCGATCGACCTGAAGAGCAAGGTCGCACTCGCCAAGCAGGGGGTGAAGTCGCTCGAGGACTTCGCCGATCTCGCCGGCGACGAGCTGGTGGAGCTGTTGCAGCGGGAAGCCCCGATCGACGAGGCCACCGCCGGCGAGCTGATCCTCGAAGCCCGGCTCGTCCTCGGCTGGATCGAGCCGGAGGCGGAAGAGGCTGCCGAGACCAGCGAAACCGAGCCGTCCGCGGCACCAGCGGAGACCACATCCTGATCGCCATGCTCGCCACCCGGGCCGTGCACGCAGCCCCCGACACCGCGACCGAACGGTCGGCGGCGGCAGCGCCGGCGCCGTCGACCGACACCATCGTGGCCGGGCCGCAGCGCCGCGATCTCGCCAGCCGCGAGAGCGCCGACTCGCGCACGATGCTGCGCTTCGTGGTCGATCAGGAGCGTCGCTTGGTGCCGGATCTCGCCGGGCGGCTGCCGGGTCGGGGCTTTTGGGTGAAGGCGGATCGAGCGAGTCTCGCCAAGGCCCTGAAGCGACGGGTGTTCGACCGCCAGGCGGGCGGCAGCGTGACGGTGCCGGCGGACCTGCCGGCGTTGGTCGAACGGCTCTTGCTGCAGCGTTGCCTGGATGCGATCGGTCTCGCCCGACGGGCGGGCGAGCTGGTATCGGGCTTCGATCAGGTGCAGGCGAGCCTCGCCGGCGGGGCTCGGGGCGTGCTGCTCGAAGCGAGCGACGCGGCGCCCCACGGCCGGCAGAAGTTGCGGGCGAAACAGGGCGACGGGCCGGTGGTCGACCTGTTTACGCGCGACGAATTGGGCCGCGCCCTCGGCCGCGATGCGGTCGTGCACGCCTGGATCAGAAACGGTAGACTGGCCACGCGCCTCTCGGCGGATGCGGCAAAGCTGAGCGGCTTTCGCCATCCGACACCGAGTGACGGCGACCGCGGCCTCGACGAGCAGCAAGGGACGTAACGAGCAAGATGAGCGACGCCAAAGGGCAGGACCGCAACACGCGAATCGAGCTCGGCAAGGGTACGCCCGGGGGCCGACTCGAGCTCAAAAAGGCCGGTGACCAGAGCACGGTGCGGCAGAGCTTCAGCCACGGCCGGAGCAAGGCCGTGGCGGTGGAGGTCAAGCGCCGCCGGGCGCCGGCGGCACGCCCGGCGAGCGGGACCCCGGCTGGCGAAACCCAGCTGAAGGCGCCGACACCGGCGGCACCGAGCCCGGCTGCCCCTGCCGCCCGGCCGGCCGAGCCGCAGCGCGCCCCGCGCCCGGCCGGCACCGGCCGTGCCGGCGGCGGCCGCGGCCCGATGACGCTGCCGACCCTGACCGACGACGAGAAGCGCTCGCGGCTGCGGGCGCTGACCGAATCGAAGAAGGTCGAGGAGGAGGCGCGCGCCCGGGCCGCCGAGAACGCCAAGCGGGCCGCCGAAGAGGCAGCCCGGCGCCAGGCCGAGGAAGAGGCCGCGGCCAAGCGCAAGGCGGAGGAGGAGGCGCGTCGCCGGGCCGAAGAGGACTCCCGGCGCAAGGCGGAAGAGCAGGCGAGCCGGCTGCTCGCCGACGAGGAACGGCGTCGCCAGGCGCAAGAGACGGCCGAGGCGGCAGCCGCCGAGCCTACCGGCCCGGCACCCGAGGACGTGGCAGCGCTCGAAGCCCGCGCCACCGAAGAGGGCAAGCGGCCGGCCAAGGGAGCCGCGCGTCAGCCGATGCTGGCCGACGAGGAGGAAGGCCGCGGCAAGCCCGGCAAGGGCGACCGGCGGAGCACGCTCCGGCGGACCGAGCGCGACAGCCGGCGCAACGACAAGCGGCTGATCCTGACCACCGACGAGGAGGCCGAGGAGCTCGAGCGCACCCGTTCGCTGGCCGCGCTGAAGCGCCAGCGCGAGCGCGAGCGGCGCCAGCAATCGGCAGCTTCGAGCGAGCCCACCATCCGCGAGGTCGTGGTGCCGGAGAGCATCACCGTCCAGGATCTCGCCGCCCGCATGGCGGTGCGCGGGGCCGAGGTGGTCAAGACGCTGATGCGCAACGGCATCATGGTGACCATCAACCAGACGATCGACGCCGATACGGCGGAGCTCGTGCTCGCCGAGTTCGGCCAAGCCGCCAAGCGCGTTTCCGAAAGCGACGTCGAACTCGGCCTCGAAGGGGCGGCCGACGATCCGGCGAAGCTCGAGCCGCGCTCGCCGGTGGTCACCGTCATGGGCCATGTCGACCACGGCAAGACCTCGCTGCTCGATGCCCTGCGCAAGAGCGACGTGGTGGCCGGCGAAGCCGGCGGCATCACCCAGCATATCGGTGCCTATCAGGTGAACGTCGGCAGCGGTGTCCCGGTCACCTTCATCGATACGCCGGGCCACGCGGCGTTCACCGCGATGCGCGCCAGGGGCGCTTCGATCACCGACATCGTCGTGCTGGTGGTGGCCGCCGACGACGGGGTGATGCCGCAGACCATCGAGGCCATCCAGCACGCCCGGGCGGCCAAGGTGCCGATGGTCGTCGCCATCAACAAGATGGACCACCCCGAAGCCAATGCCGACCGGGTCAAGCAGGAGCTGCTGAGCCACGACGTCGTCGTCGAAGACTTCGGCGGCGAGGTGCTCGCCGTGCCGGTCAGCGCGCTGAAGCGTACCGGCCTCGAGACGCTGATCGAGCAGCTGCAGTTGCAGGCCGAGCTCCTGGAGCTCAAGGCCAACCCCCACCGCGAGGCCAGGGGTGCCGTCATCGAGGCCAGGCTCGACCGCGGCCGCGGCGTCGTCGCCACCGTGCTCGTCCAGAACGGCACCCTGCACCAGGGCGACATCGTCGTCGCCGGTGCGTCCTGGGGCCGGATCCGGGCGATGACCAACGACAAGGGCGAGCAGGTCAAGGACGCGGGGCCGGCCGTGCCGGTCGAGATCCAGGGCCTGGATTCGGTGCCCGATGCCGGCGACGAGATGGTCGTGGTCGAGAACGAGAAGCGCGCCCGCGACATCGCCGACTACCGCCAGCGCAAGCGCCGCGAGCAGCAGCAGCTCAAGGCGACCCCGGCACGGACCTCGCTCGAGGAGATGTTCTCCAAGCTCGAGGCCGGCGAAATCCAGCAGCTGCCGGTGGTCGTCAAGGCCGACGTGCACGGCTCGCTCGAGGCGATCCAGGCCGGTCTCGACAAGCTCGGCAACGAGGAGGCCAGCGTGCGCGTCCTCTACGGCGGGGTGGGGGCGATCACCGAAAGCGACATCACGCTCGCCCAGGCCTCGGACGCGGTGATCATCGGCTTCAATGTCCGCGCCAACGCCCAGGCCCGCGAGATGGCCAAGCGCGAAGGCATCGAGATCCGCTACTACGCCATCATCTACCAGCTCCTGGACGAGATGAAGGCGCTGCTCGAGGGCATGCTCGCCCCCGAGGCCAGGGAGACCATCCTCGGCCACGCCGAGATCCGCGAGGTCTTCAGCGTCTCGAAGATCGGCAAGATCGCCGGCTGCCGGGTGGTCGACGGCCTGATCAAGCGCAACGCCAAGGCCCGCCTGCTGCGCGACGACGTGGTGATCTACGACGGCCAGCTCGGCTCCTTGAAGCGCTTCAAGGACGATGTCCGCGAGGTGCGCGAGGGCTTCGAATGCGGCATGTCGATCGAAGGTTACAACGACATCCGCCAGGGCGACCTCATCGAAGCCTACGAGGTGCAGGAAGTGGCCCGCACGCTTTGAGCATGCGGGGGAAATGATTTCCCCCGCACCCCCTCGCAACTTTGCGCAATCGACTGCCCCCGGGCACCGGCGCAAAGTTCCGGTGGGGCGCGGGGAGGATCATCGTCCCCGCATCCTTCCCTTCGAGAGGCCTTTTCCATGTCCAGGCACAAAGCCGCCGCCGCACCGTCGCAGCGCCAACTGCGCGTCGCCGAGCAGATGCGCCACCTGCTGGCCGAGCACCTGATGCGTGGTGATCTGCACAACCGCCACCTCGAGACCGTCAGTGTCACCGTCACCGAGGTGCGGATGAGCCGCGACCTGCGCCACGCCGAGGTCTTCGTCGCCGAACTCGGCCACGACGTGCAGCCGGCGACCCTCGATGCGCTGGCCAAGGTCGCCCCGGCGCTGGCCGGCAGGCTGGCCCGCGAGATGAACCTCAAATACGCCCCCAAGCTGCGCTTCGCGCCGGATACCAGCTTCAGCCACGCCGCCCGGATCGAGAGCCTGATCGCCGAAGGGCTGAAGCCGCACGCCCGCAAGGACGAGGGATGAGCCGGCGACGCCGAGGCAAACGGATCAACGGCTGGCTGATCATCGACAAGCCCGCCGGCATGACCTCGACCGCGGTCGTGAACCGGGTCAAGCGGCTGACCGACGCGCAAAAGGCCGGCCACGGCGGTACCCTCGACCCGCTCGCCACCGGTGTCCTGCCGATCGCCCTGGGCGAGGCCACCAAGACCGTCATGTACGTCATGGACGCGGCCAAACGTTACCGCTTCACCATCCGCTTCGGGGCGGCGACCACCACCGACGACAGCGAAGGCGAGATCACCAGGGCCGGCGACGCCAGGCCGACCGACGCCGAGATCGAAGCCCTCCTGCCCGCCTTCACCGGCACCATCAGCCAACGCCCGCCGGACTTCGCCGCGGTCAAGATCCAGGGCGAGCGGGCCTACGACATCGCCAGGCGGGGCGAGACGGTCGAGCTGCCCGAGCGCGCGGTGCGGATCGACGAACTCCGGCTGATCGAGCGGCCCGACCCGGACCACGCGGTGCTCGAAGCCACCTGCGGCAAGGGCGCCTATATCCGGGCGATCGCCCGCGACATGGGCGAACGGCTCGGCTGTTTCGGCCACGTCGTGGCGTTGCGCCGTCTCGCGGTGGGACCATTTACCGCAGACGCCGCCGTGCCTCTCGACGCTCTTGTTGAAATCACGGAACATGATACGTTACCGCAAGTATTGGTATCGGTCTCGACGGCGCTGGCCGACATCCCGGCGCTCGCCGTGACCGAGCCGCAAGCAGCGCGGCTCCGCTCCGGTCACCCCATCCGCATCTCACCGCGGCTCGTCATGGGCGAGACGGTCGAAGGCGGGACCATCAAGGTGCTGTCCGATGGCGACCTCGTCGCCCTCGGCCGGCTCCAGGATGGCGAGCTCGCCCCGCTGCGCGTCTTCACCGCCTGAACGGCACACCCGTAACCAGCCGGGGCCGTCACCGAAAAGGACCAGACGATGTCGATCACGCAGGAGCGCAAGCAGGCGCTCATCAAGGATTTCGCCACCCACGAAGGGGACACGGGCTCGCCCGAAGTGCAATGCGCCATCCTCTCCGAGCGCATCGGCAACCTGACCGAGCACCTGAAGACCCACCAGAAGGACTTCGCGTCGAGGCGTGGCCTCTTGATGATGGTCGGCCAGCGCCGCCGCCTCCTCGACTACCTCAACCGCAACGACAGCCCGCGCTATCGGGCCCTCATCGAACGGCTCGGCCTCAGGCGTTGACGCCGAGCCGAGGCGCCCCGTCCCGGCGACTGGCCGCGCTGATCGCGGCGCCACGCCGGCCCGTGCGCTCGCCGGGCCGGCCGCCTGCCGTTGCAGGCCCACGAAAGGTCATGTGAATGTTCAAGACGACGATCAAAGAAATCGAATGGCTCGGCCGCACGCTGCGGCTGGAAACCGGGCGGATCGCCCGCCAGGCCGACGGTGCGGTCATGGTGCAGCTGGGCGAGACCGTGGTGCTCGCCACCGCCGTCGGCGCCAAGTCGCTGAAGCCCGGGCAGGATTTTTTCCCGCTCACCGTGAACTACCAGGAAAAATCGTTCGCCGCCGGCAAGATTCCGGGCGGCTTCTTCAAGCGTGAAGGCCGGCCGACCGAAAAGGAGACGCTGACCTCGCGGCTGATCGACCGGCCGATCCGCCCGCTCTTCCCGTCGAGCTTCAAGAACGAGACCCAGGTCATCGTCACCGTGCTCGCCCATGACGGCGAGAACGACCCCGATATCCTGGCGATGATCGGGGCGAGTGCGGCGCTGACCATCTCCGGCCTGCCGTTCCTCGGGCCGATCGGCGCCTCCCGGGTCGGCCACATCAACGGCCAGTTCGTCGTCAACCCGACCCTCGAGCAGATGAAGGAATCGGCCCTCGACCTGGTCGTCGCCGGTACCCGCGATGCGGTGATGATGGTCGAATCCGAGGCCAAGGAACTGTCCGAAGAGACCATGCTCGATGCGGTGATGCAGGGCCACCGGGCCTACCAGCCGGTGATCGACCTGATCATCGACCTCGCCATGGCCTGTGCGAAAGAGCCGTGGCAGCTGCCCGAGAGCGACGACGAAGCCCTCTACGCCAGACTGAAGGGCGACTACGAGGCAGCGCTGCGCGACGCCTATCGCGAGACCGTCAAGCAGAGCCGGCTCGAGAAGATCGGCGAGGTCAAGAAGACGGCGATCCAGGCGCTGCTCGACGATCCCGAGGATTCGACCGCCAAGCAGAAGCTCGCCGAGCTGTTCAAGCGGCTGGAGAGCGACATCGTCCGCAACGATATCCTCGACACCAGGCAGCGGATCGACGGCCGCGATCTGGTCACCGTCCGCCCGATCGTCGCCGAGGTGGGCGTGCTGCCGCGGGTGCACGGCTCCGCCCTCTTCACCCGCGGCGAAACCCAGGCGCTGGTCGTGGCCACGCTGGGCACCGGCCAGGACGAGCAGATGATCGAAGGGCTGGAAGGCGACATCCGCCAGCACTTCCTCTTGCACTACAACTTCCCGCCCTACTCGGTGGGCGAGGCCGGCCGCATCGGCACCCCCGGCAGGCGCGAGGTCGGCCACGGCAAGCTGGCCTGGCGGGCGACCCATCCGCTCTTGCCATCCAAGGAAACCTTTCCTTATACGATCCGTGTCGTCTCCGAAGTGACGGAATCGAACGGGTCGAGCTCGATGGCCACGGTCTGCGGCACCTCCTTGGCGCTGATGGATGCGGGCGTGCCGCTGCCGCGGCCGATCGCCGGCATCGCCATGGGCCTGATCAAGGAGGGCGACCGCTTCGCCGTGCTCTCCGACATCCTCGGCGACGAGGATCACTTGGGCGACATGGACTTCAAGGTCGCGGGCACCATCGACGGCGTCACCTCCTTGCAGATGGACATCAAGATCGCCGGGATCACCGAGGAGATCATGAAGATCGCCCTCGACCAGGCGCGCGAAGGCCGCGTCCACATCCTCGGCGAGATGGCCGCCTGCATGGGCATGCCGCGCCCCGAACTCAGGGATTCCGTGCCGCGGATCACCACGATCAACATCCCGACCGACAAGATCGGCGCGGTGATCGGCCCGGGCGGCAAGATGATCCGCGAGATCTGCGAGCAGACCGGCGCCAAGATCGACATCAACGACGAGGGCCTGGTCAAGGTGGCCTCCAGCGACGCCATGGCGGCGCAGCGGGCGGTCGACTGGATCAGGGGCCTCACCGCCAGCCCGGAGATCGGCCACGTCTATACCGGCAAGGTGATCAAGGTCGTCGATTTCGGCGCCTTCATCTCGTTCTTGGGCTCGAAGGACGGTCTCTGCCACATCTCCGAGCTGAAGAACGAGCGGGTCGCCAAGGTCACCGACGTCGTCAACGAAGGCGACACGGTGAAGGTCCAGGTCCTCGCCGTCGACGATCGGGGCAAGATCAAGCTGTCGATGCGCTCGGTCGACCAGGCGACCGGCGACATCATCGAGGTCGAGCGCAAGCCGCGACCGGATCGTGAAGACAGGGGGGAACGCGGCGAGCGGGGTGAGCGTGGCGACCGCGAGGGCCGCCGCGACCGCCCGCGGCGCGAACGGGCGAGCTGAGCATCGCCCACGCTGAAGCAGGAAGGGAAACGAGCATGAGCATCGTCAGTCCGCTCGTGGTCGCCGGACACGAAGTCTGGCCGTTGATCGAAGGCGGCAAGGGGGTGGCGGTCAGCAACGGCCGCAGCGCCGGCGCCTGGGCCGCCGCCGGCGGGGTCGGCACCTTCTCGGCCGTCAATGCCGACGTGCTCGACCACAACGGCGACTACGTACCGCTCGTCTTCAATGGCCGGGACCGGCAGGAGCGGCACGAGGAGCTGATCGACTACTCGACCAGGGGGGCCGTCTGCCAGGCCCGCCTCGCGCACGAACTGCGCGGCGGCGAAGGCCGCCTGCACATGAACGTGCTCTGGGAGATGGGTGGCTGCGAGCGGGTGCTCACGGGTGTCCTCGAGCAGGCCAGAGGCCTGATCCACGGCGTCACCTGCGGCGCCGGCATGCCCTACCGCCTGGGCGAGATCTGCGCCAGCTACGGGGTGCACTACTACCCGATCATCTCCTCGGCCCGCGCCTTCAACGCGCTCTGGAAACGCGCCTACAGCAAGGTCTCGGACTGGCTGGGGGCCGTCGTCTACGAGGACCCGTGGCGCGCCGGCGGCCACAACGGCCTTTCCAACAACGAGGACCCGCGCGTCCCGGAGGACCCCTACCCGCGGGTCCTCGAACTCCGCAACCTGATGCGCAAGATGGGCCTGGGCCACGTGCCGATCATCATGGCGGGCGGAGTCTGGCACCTGAAGGACTGGAAGGACTGGATCGGCAACAAGGAACTCGGCCCGATCGCCTTTCAGTTCGGCACCCGGCCGCTCCTTACCGAAGAGAGCCCGATCCCCGAGGGCTGGAAGAAGCAGCTGACGGAGATCGAAAAGAACGACGTCCTGCTGCACCGCTTCAGCCCGACCGGCTTCTACTCCTCGGCGGTGAAGAACCGCTTTCTCCAGGAACTGGTCGAGCGCTCCGAGCGCCAGATCACGATCAGCGACGAGGCCGAGCCCGGTCGCGGCAGCTTTTTCGCCTACGGCCGCGGCGGTCGCGGGGTCTGGGTCAGCGAGCAGGACCTCGGCCGCATCCAGGGCTGGATCGCCGAAGGCTACAGCCAGCCGATGCGCACCCCCGACCAGACGCTGATCTTCGTCACGCCCGAGGGGGCGCGACAGATCCGCCGCGATCAGGCCGACTGCATGGGCTGCCTCAGCCACTGCGCCTTCTCGAACTGGAAGGACCGCGACGACCACACCACCGGCCGGCCGGTCGACCCGCGCTCGTTCTGCATCCAGAAGACACTGCAGAACATCGCGCACGGCCGCGGCGAGCACGAGGACGAACTGATGTTCGCCGGCCACAATGCCTACAAGTTCAAGGAAGACCCGTTCTACGCCAACGGCTTCATCCCGACCGTCCGGCAACTCGTGCAGCGCATCCTGACCGGCCACTGATCGCCCGCGCTTGACGCGTGGGCGATAATGGACCACTTAGGTCCGATATAAGGGGTGGACAACGCCGGCCTTGGAAGGATCATGATGCGACGCTATGCGGAAGCGATGCGGCAGTTGAAGGGGGCGGGTCTGCGGCCCACCCGGCAACGACTGTCCATCTTGAGCATGCTGCTCGACACCGCGCCGCGCCACGTCACCGCCGAGGAATTGTTCCAGGAGGTGCGCCAGGCCGGCATCCCGGTCTCGCTCGCCACCATCTACAACACGCTCAACCAGTTCACCCAGGCGGGGCTGATGGGCGAGGTCGTGGTCGGCTCGGGCCAGTCCTATTTCGACACCGATCCCTCCTCGCATTGCCACTATTTCGACAAATCGACCGGCGAGATCTACGACATCCCGAGCGATGTGGTGACCATCACCCACCTGCCGGAGCCGCCGCCCGGCAAGGAAATCGAGCGCATCGACGTGGTCGTGCGCATCAAGAACAGCAAGAACGGCAAGCGCGGCACCACGCTCGACTGATGACCCGCGGACCGTTGGTTGCCTGCTCGAAAAGGGGATCGAGCGGCCCCCGACACACGTCCTGATTTTCCAGAATAACAAGAAAAAAACTCATTTCCTAGCTTTCAATCACACGCGTTCTTGCCATTCTGCGACACGCGTTCTGCGAAAACGACACGGGGTGGCGGCGAGCGCGTGCGCTCGCGCAAGTCCGAATCACACCGCCCTCCATCAACGGTTGCGTCCTGGCCCGCGCACGAGCTCGGCCGGCGGTCTGCTGCGCAACGGCGATCCCTCGCCGCCAACCGCAAGGAGAAGACATTGGCGACCAATCTTCTGGCGAACGACACCTACGTCAACGAATACACCACCGACTTCGTCGAGAACTGGGACGACCTGATCGGCTGGGACGGCCGCGAAGACAGCGAGTCGCGCTTCTTCCACCGCATTCTCGACGCCTACGGCTTCGAGCACGTCGCCGACATCGCCACCGGCACCGGCTTTCACGCGGTCAAGCTGGCGCAGGCCGGCTTCAAGGTCACCGCCACCGACGGTGCGCCGACGATGATCGAGAAGACCATCGCCAATGCCCAGGCGCACGGTGTGGCCCTCTACGACGTCCGCGTCGCCGACTGGCTCGAGCTGCACAAGACCTTCGGCGACAACGCCTTCGACGCGGTCATCTGCCTCGGCAACGCGTTCACCCACCTGCAGGAGCACGAGGCCCGGCGCGATGCCCTGGCCTCGATCTACCAGGTGCTGAAGCCCGGCGGCATCGTGATGGTCGACCACCGCAACTACGACAGCATTCTCGACCAGGGCTACAACAGCAAACACAAATACTACTACACCGGCGAGAACGTCGACGTCCGCCCGATCCGCATCTCGCGTACCATGGTCAAGTTCGAATACGCCTTCCCGAGCGGCGAGAAGCACTACCTCCAGCTCTATCCCTTGAAGCAGAATTACGTCACCCACCTGTTGGAGGATGCGGGCTTCATGGACGTCACCCGCTACGGCGACTTCGAGCGGCCGTACGACCACTACGACCCGGATTTCATCCAGCAGGTCGCCTTCAAGCCGAAGAAAGCCATCCGCCATACCGGCCCGGCCGACAAGCTGCACCTGACCGAGCGCTACGTGAACGAGACCAAGCGCTACTACGACGGGGCGGCGGATCAGATCTATCGCGACATCTGGGGCGAGAACATCCACCTCGGTTTTTTCGAACAGCCGGGCAGGGAGACCCTGCAGACCGCCATGGCGCGCTCCAACCGACGCATGGCCGAAGGGGCGGCGCTGACCCCGGGCGCCAGGCTGCTCGAGGTCGGCTGCGGCTACGGTGCCCTTGCCCGCTATCTGGCCGCCAACTTCGGCGTCGAGGTGCTGGCCACCAACATCTCCGAGCGCGAGCTCGACTGGGCGGCCGAGCTGACCAGGAAGGCCGGGCTCGATCAGCAGGTCGGCTTCGCCTATGCCGACTTCCACCAGCTGCAGCACGCCGATGCCAGCTTCGCCCAGTACTGGTCGCAGGAAGCCTTCCTGCACGCCGTCGACAAGTCCCAGGTCCTGGCCGAGGCGCATCGCGTCCTCGAACCCGGCGGCCGGCTCGTGTTCACCGACATCCTGGTGCGCGCCGGCACCCCGGACGAGGTCCGCGAACGCATCTACGAACGGGTCAACGCGCCCGAGATGTGGGATGCCGGCGACTACCAGCGCAGCCTGCTCAATCTCGGCTTCGACCTGAAGATCGTCGAGGACTGGTCACCCAATGTCGCCCCCACCTATGCCTGGGTGCGCCAGGAGCTGGAGCGGCGCCGGGCCGAGTTCGAGGACCGGATCGGCAAGGAGCTGGTCGACCGCACCTCCAGGAACCTGAAGTTCTGGATCGACCAGGCCGAGGCCGGAACGATCGGCTGGCTCTACGTGGTCGCCGAGAAGGCCGCCGACTGAGCCTCGGGCACCGGTGCCGCGAGCGGTGCCGGCACGTCGCGAAAGCGCACGAGTCGGCGCCGGTCCTCGTCCCAGAGGGCCAATTCGAGGCAGCCGAGGCTCTGCCACAAGGTGAGGCGGCCGATCGCCCGGAGCGGCGGATGCGCGCGCAGCACCTCGTTCAGCCGGTAGCTCGGGATGCGGCTCGCCAGGTGGTGGACGTGGTGGATGCCGATATTGGCGGTGAGCCAGCGCAGCGGGGCCGGCAGATCGTAGTGCGAGCTGCCGTAGAGCGCGGCGTCGTGGGCGTTCCAGTCGTCACCCTCGTCCCAGGCCGTCTCCTCGAACTGGTGCTGCACGAAGAACAGCCAGACGCCGATGGTCCCCCCGAGAATGACGACGGGAGCGTGTACGGCGAGCACGACCTGCCAGCCGCAGAGGCCGACCAGACCGCCGAGCACGGCGGCGATGCCGAGATTGGTGCCGAGCACGCTCAGCCAGTCGGCGCGGCTGGCGCGGAACGGCGCACTCGGCAGACGCTGCTGGACGACGAAGAGCCAGGTGGGGGCGAGACCGAGGATCACCAGGGGCTGTCGGGACAGCCGGTAGAGCACCCGGCGCCAGCGCGGCAGGCGCTGGAACTCGCGCACGGTCAGCGTTTCGATGTCGCCGGTGCCGCGCCGGTCGAGATTGCCCGAGCTGGCGTGGTGAACCGCATGGCTGCGCTTCCAGTGGCCGTAGGGCGTGAGCGTGAGCACGCCGATGATTCGGCCGAGCCAGTCATTGGCCCAACGGCGCTTGAAGAACGAGCCGTGCCCGCAATCGTGCTGGATCATGAAGAGCCGAACCAAAAAGCCGGCGGTCGGCACGGCGAGCAGCACTGTCAGCCAGTAGCCGACCCCGAGGCTCCAGAGCATGGCGAGCCAGAGCCCGGCGAACGGCAAGGCGGTCAGGGCGAGCTCGACCAGAGCCCGGCCGTGTTGCTGCTCGCGATAGGGTGCGAGAACCTCGACCCAGTCTCTGGCGGGCCCGGCGGCACCGCTCGAGCCGGAAAGCGAGCCGGAAAGCGGGCCGGAAAGCGGGGAAGAGGGCAAAGCGGCAGCGCTGCGGCGATCGTCGCGGAGGCGTTTCACAGTCATCGGGGCTTTCGGGCGCAGGTGGGAACGATCATCGGGTAATCTCGGCCACCGAACGGCATTGCCGCCGGTGCAACCGCTCGTCCCGGCCCGCGCACAGGCCAATGGAGCGCTCCTCGAGGGCATCGCGGCCGGTCCCGCCGTGTTCGGTCGGCAGGGCTTCCGGTCGTCGCTGCACCGTCGCAGAAACCGAAGGTCGCGGTCTTCCGTCGCCGCCTGTCATAGACATGTGTCGCACGCGTCGCCATTCCAATGACAGACGCGTAATCTGGGTTGACGACAAGGCGCTGACGGCTCTGTGAAGCCCGGACCGGTACAAACGCCGTCCCGCCCTTGCTATCTGCCCTGCAGGCGTGGAAGGAGAGCATCGATGTGCCGTGCAAAATGGTTGGCGCCGGGCGCCCTCGTCCTCGGGCTGCTCGCGTCCGAGGCGATGGCCTTCGAGACCGTCCGCGAGGCGGCCCGGGGCCAGACCGTCTATTTCAACGCCTGGGGCGGCTCTCCCCAGATCAACGACTACATCGCCTGGGTCGCCGACGAGGTCGAAGATCGCTTCGACATCGACCTCGTCCACGTCAAGCTCACCGACACCAGCGAGGCCGTCTCCCGCGTGCTCGCCGAGAAGGCCGCCGGCCAGACCACCGCCGGGTCGGTCGACCTGATCTGGATCAACGGCGAGAACTTCCTGGCGATGAAGGAGAACGACCTCCTCTTCGGCCCCTTCGCCTTCGATCTCCCCAATTTCGAGCTGGTCGACACCGCGGGCAAGCCCACCACCCTGATCGACTTCACCGAGCCCACGGACGGCTTCGAAAGCCCCTGGGGCATGGCCCAGTTCGTCCTGATCCACGACCGTGCCACCCTGCCCGAGCCGCCGGCCGACCTCGCCGCACTCGCCGCCTGGGCCGCCGAGAATCCCGGCCGCTTCACCTTCCCGAGCCCCCCCGACTTCATCGGTGCGACCTTCCTCAAGCACGTCCTCCACGCCGCCGTCGACGACCCCGCCATCCTCACCACCGCTCCCGACCCGGCGACAGCCGACGACCTCCTGGCCCCCGTCTGGGCCTGGCTCGACGACCTGCAGCCCGACCTCTGGCGCGGCGGCCGCGCCTTCCCGGCCAATGGCCCCGCCTTGCACCAGCTGTTCGAGGACGGCGAGGTCGACCTCACCATGGCCTTCAACCCGGCCGAAGCCTCCAGCCTCGTCCTCGACGGCCGCTTCCCGGCAACCACCCGTAGCTACACCTTCGCGGACGGCTCGATCGGCAACACCCACTTCGTCGCCATCCCCTTCAACAGCGATGCCGCCGCAGCCGCCCGGGTCGTCGCCGACTTCCTCCTCTCGCCAGAAGCCCAGGCACGAAAGCAGGACCCGCAGCATTGGGGCGACTTCACCGTCCTCGACCTCGACAAGCTCGAAGCCGAGGACCGTGCCCTCTTCGATGCCATCGACCTCCACCCGGCGACCCTGCCGCCGGACCAACTCGGTGAAACCCTGCTCGAGCCTCATGCCGCCTGGATGGACCTGATCGAAGCCGGCTGGCGCGACCGCTACGGCTCGTGAAGCTCGTCGCGCGCGGGCTCCTTTTGGCCCTCGTCCTCGTCCCCACCCTGGCCGGCCTCGTGGGCGTCCTCGCCCCGGCCGTGGGCTACCTTCCGGTCCTCGGCTTCACCGAGCCGAGCCTGGCGCCGCTGACCCGCGTCCTCGCCCTGCCGGGGCTCGGTCAAGCGGCCGCCATGAGTCTCGCGGTCGGCCTCGTCTCGACCACACTCGCCCTGCTGCTCGCCGTCGCGATCACCGCCGGCCTGCAGAGCCGCCGCGTCAGCCGCTGGCTCGAACGGCTCGCCGCCCCGCTGATCGCCGTCCCCCACCTCTCGATCGCGGTGGGTGCCGCCTTCCTCCTCGCCCCCTCGGGCTGGCTGGTCCGCCTCGTCGCCGACCCCCTCGACATGCAGACCCCGCCCGCCTTCGCCTACGGTGCCGGCTACGACCTGCTGGTCCTGGGGGCCGTCCTGGTCCTGAAGGAAACCCCCTTCCTGGTCGCCGTCCTGGTCGCCGTCGCCCGGAGCATCGACGAGCGCCGCAGCCTGGCGCTGGCCCGCAGCCTCGGCTACGGCGACATCGAAGCCCGCCTCAAGCTCCTGGCCCCGGCATGGCTCGCCCGGTCGAAGCTCGCGATCGTCACCGTCCTCGTCTACGGCATCGGTAATCTGGAATTGGCCCTCGTTCTGGGGCCGACGGCGCCGCCCCTCCTGCCCGTCCTCGTGCTCGACCTCATGACCCACCCCGACCTCGCGAGAAGGCTCGACGGGGCCGCCGCGGCCCTCCTGCTGATCGCCACGACCGCCCTCGGCTATGCCGCCTACCGCATCGGCGCAGCACTTGCCGGCCTCGCCTTCGGAGCCTGGCTCGCCACCGGCCCGACCCCGACCCTGACCCGCTGGCTGGCCCGCATCGGCGACCTCGCCACCACCCTCCTCCTCGCCTTCCTGGCGCTGACCTTCGTCGTCCTGGCGCTGTGGTCCCTCGCCGGCCCCTGGCGCTTCCCCGACCCCTTCCCCGCCGTCCTCCACCTCGACCTCTGGCAACGCCGCGTCCCCGACCTCCTGGCGCATGCCGGCACCACGGCGCTGATCGCCGTCACCACCGCCCTGATCGCCCTTGCCGTCGTCCTCCTCTGGCTCGAGACCACCGGCCGCACCACCCTGCCCTCGTGGCTCTGGCTGCCGCTCGTCGTCCCGCAGATCGCGTTTCTCTTCGGTCTGCAGATGCTGATGCTGGTGATCGGCCTCGGCCCGGGCCTCGGGCCCGTCATCCTCGCCCACCTCCTCTTCGTCCTCCCCTACACCGCCCTCTTGGTCGCCGACAGCTGGGCCGACCAGGACCCGCGCTATGCCGCCATGGCCAGAAGCCTCGGCCACGGCCCCTGGACCACCTTCTGCAAGATCAAGCTGCCGCTGCTCAAAGCCCCCCTCGCCCTGGCGCTGGCCGTCGGCATCAGCGTCAGCGTCGCGCTCTACCTGCCGACCCTCTTCGCCGGCGGCGGCCGGGTCACCACGCTCGCCACCGAAGCCGTGACCCTGGCCCAGGGCGGCGACCGCCGCCTCGCAGCCGCCACCGGCATCGTCCTGGCCCTGCTCCCGGCCGTCGCCCTCCTCGCCGCGAGGCGCCTCGCCCGATGACCGGCCTCGTCCTCGCCGACGTCACCATCAGGGCCGGCGGGCAGACCCTGCTCGACGCCTTCGACCTCACCGTGGCTCCGGGCGAGATCGTCACCCTGATGGGCCCGTCCGGTGCCGGCAAGTCCAGCCTCCTGGCCTGGATCGCCGGCACCCTGCCGCCCGGAATCGAGGGCAGCGGCCGCCTCGGCCTCGACGGCCGTCGCCTCGACCAGTTGCCGCCCGAACAACGCCGCATGGGCCTGCTCCTCCAGGAACCGCTGCTCTTCCCGCACATGACCGTGGCCGCCAATCTCGTCTTCGCCATCCCCCGCCACGTCAAAGACCGGAAGGTCCGCCGCGCCAAAGCCGAAGCCGCACTCGCCGAAGTCGGCCTCGAAGGCCTCGGCTCCCGCGACCCCCGCACCCTCTCCGGCGGCCAGAAGAGCCGGGCGGCGCTCGCCCGCTGCCTCCTCGCCGAGCCCGAAGCCCTGCTCCTCGACGAGCCCTTCGTCAGCCTCGATTCCGACCTGCGTGCCGAGATCCGCAGCTTCGTCCTGGCGCGCGCCAGCAGCACCGGCCTGCCGGTGCTGCTGGTCACCCACGACCAGGGCGACGCCGAAGCCGCCGCGGGCCGCATCGTCGAGCCCTGGGCCCGGCCCCGGGAAGCAGCGCGATCGTGAAGACTGTCACGAGCTTGTCATCCTTGCGTGATCGAAGACGCCTAGTGCATCATCCCGCGTACAGGGAGCCCCCGCTCCGGGGGAAGCAAGGAGGACAACCCCATGTCGACCAAGCATCTCGTCGCCGCCAGTGCTGCCGCCTTTCTCGTGAGCACCTCACTCGCCCCGACCGCCGCCGATGCCCAGACCCAGGTCCAGTGGTGGCACGCCATGAGCGGCCAGCTCGGCGAGAAGCTCGACGAGATCGTCGCCGACTTCAACGCCGCGCAGGACGACTACCGGGTCGAGGCGATCTACAAGGGCAACTACACCGAGACGATGAACGCCGCGATCGCCGCCTTCCGCGCCGGCGAGCAGCCGCACATCGTCCAGGTCTTCGAGGTCGGTACCGCCACCATGATGGCCGCCCGCGGCGCCGTCTATCCGGTCGAGCAGCTGATGCTCGATGCCGGCCACGACTTCAGCATCGACGACTTCGTCGCCGCGGTCGCCAGCTACTACACCACGCCGGAGGGCGAGCTCCTGTCGATGCCGTTCAACAGCTCGACCCCGGTCCTCTGGTACAACAAGGACCACTTCTCGGCTGCCGGGCTCGACCCCGAGACGCCGCCCCGCACCTGGGACGAGGTGGGCGAGTTTTCGCGGCAGATCGTCGATGAGGGTGCCGCCGAGTGCGGCCTCTCCTTCGGCTGGCAGTCCTGGGTGCTGGTCGAGAACATGAGTGCCTGGCACGACCAGCCGATCGGCACCCAGGAGAACGGCTTCGCCGGCCTCGATACCGAGTTCGTCTTCCACGAGAACGATGTCGTGCCGCGGCTGATCGAGCAGATCGGCAGCTGGGGCGAGGAAGGCCTGTTCCGCTACGGCGGCAGGCGCGGTGACAGCCTGCCCCTGTTCACCACCGGCGAATGCTCGATGTGGCTGAACAGCTCGGCCTATTACGGCGGCATCAAGGAGCAGGCCGAGTTCGCCTTCGGCGTCGGCATGCTGCCCTACTACGACGACATCGAGGCGGCACCGCAGAACTCGATCATCGGTGGCGCCACTCTCTGGGTGCTGCAGGGCAAGCCGGCCGAGGAATACGAGGCGGTGGCCGCCTTCTTCGCCCACCTCGCCTCGCCCGAGGTGCAGGCCGACTGGCACCAGTCCACGGGCTACGTGCCGATCACCACGGCAGCCTACGACCTGACCCGCGAGAGCGGCTTCTACGACGAGGAGCCCGGCACCAACATCGCCGTCGAGCAGCTCAACCTCAACGAGCCGACGCCCAACTCCAAGGGCCTGCGCTTCGGCAACTTCGTGCAGATCCGCGACGTCATCAACGACGAGCTCGAGGCCGTCTGGAACGGCACGAAGCCGGCCGAGCAGGCGCTCGAGGACGCGGCTGCCGCCGGCAACACGCTGCTCCGTCGCTTCGAAGACGCCAACGCCAGCTGATCGCGCAAGCGGCGCGTGACATCGGCCCCGGCACCGCCCGTGCCGGGGCCGAGCACGCCTGAATACCCTCGGCTATGCTGAAGAACGTCACCTTCGGGCAAAAGTGGATCGCCTACCTTCTGGTGGCGCCACAGCTCGGCATCACCCTCGTCTTCTTCATCTGGCCGGCAGCGCAGGCCCTCTGGCAATCGGTCCGCCGTGAGGACCCCTTCGGCTTCAGCTCGCGCTTCGTCTGGTTCGACAATTTCCAGGCCCTGTTCCGCGACCCCAACTACCTCCACTCGATCCAGGTGACGGCGGTCTTCAGCGTCTCGGTCACCGTCTTCGCCCTGGCCCTGGCGCTGCTGCTCGCCGCCTTCGCCGACCGCGTGATCAAGGGAGCCCTCGGCTACAATACCCTGATCATCCTGCCCTACGCCGTGGCCCCTGCCGTCGCCGGGGTGCTCTGGCTCTTCATGTTCAACCCGACCGTCGGCATCGTCGCCTACGTGCTCGGCGGCTTCGGCATCTCCTGGAACCACTACCTGCACGGCCCGCAGGCGATGACCCTGGTCGTCATCGCCGCCGTCTGGAAGCAGATCAGCTACAATTTCCTCTTCTTCCTCGCCGGCATGCAGGCGATCCCCAAATCGCTGATCGAAGCCGCCGCGATCGACGCCGCCGGCCCCGGCCGGCGCTTTTGGACCATCGTCTTCCCGCTGCTCTCGCCGACCGCCTTCTTCCTCCTGGTCGTCAACATCATCTACGCCTTCTTCGATACCTTCGCGATCATCCACGCGGTGACCTCGGGCGGCCCGGCGCGCGCCACCAACATCATGGTCTACAAGGTCTACGCCGACGGCTTCGTCGGCCTCGACTTCGGCGGTTCGGCCGCGCAATCGGTGATCCTGATGCTGGTCGTCATCACGCTGACCGTGCTCCAGTTCCGCTACGTCGAGCGCCAGGTGAAGTACCAGTGATCGAGAACCGCCCGCTGCTCAACATCCTCACCCACGTCGTGATGATCCTGGGCGTGCTGTTGGTGATGCTGCCGGTCTACATCGCCTTCGTCGCCTCGACCCACCCGTTCGACAACATCATCCGAGCCCCGATCCCGATGCTGCCGGGCGACCGCTTCTTCGAGAACTACGCAGAAGTCCTCGGCGCCGGTGCGGCCACCACCTCGCCCGTCGGGCTGATGATGCTCAACTCGCTGATCATGGCGGTGGGCATCGCCGTCGGCAAAATCGCGATCTCGATCCTCTCCGCCTTCGCCATCGTCTATTTCAAGTTCCCGTTCCGGATGCTCTGCTTCTGGACGATCTTCGTCACCCTGATGCTGCCGGTCGAGGTCCGCATCGTCCCGACCTTCGAGGTCGCCGCCGATCTCGGCCTGCTCAACTCCTATGTCGGCCTCACCGTCCCGCTGATCGCCTCGGCCACCGCCACCTTCCTCTTCCGCCAATTCTTCCTCACCGTCCCCGAAGAGCTCACCGAGGCCGCGCGCGTCGACGGTGCCGGCCCGATCAAGTTCTTCAAGGACATCCTGCTGCCCCTCTCGTTCACCAACATGGCCGCGCTCTTCGTCATCCTCTTCATCTACGGCTGGAACCAGTATCTCTGGCCGCTGCTGATCACCACCGACGAAAGCATGGTCACCATCGTCATGGGCATCAAACGGATGATCGAAACCGCCGAGGAGCAGCCCCGCTGGCACCTCACCATGGCCACCGCCATCCTCGCCCTGATCCCCCCCGTCATCGTCGTCGTCACCATGCAACGCCTCTTCGTCAAAGGCCTGATCGAGCCCGAGAAATGACGACTCCGCGACCAGATGCGGGGGAAATGATTTCCCCCGCACCCCCTCGAAATTTTGTGATGGCGCCCAGGACAGCCGCCAGGGCAAAGTAACGGTGGGGGGGGCGGGGAGGATCATCCTCCCCGCATTCTTTTCTCCAATAATCGAGTTTGACCATGGCCGAAGTCCACGTCACCGACATCGTCAAGAACTTCGGCAAGGTCGAAGTCCTCAAGAGGGTCTCCGTCCGCATCGAGGACGGCGAGCTTCTGGTCATCCTCGGCCCCTCCGGCTGCGGCAAGTCCACGCTGTTGCGCATCATCGCCGGCCTCGAGACCGCGACCTCGGGCGACGTCTATATCGGCGAGCGGCGGGTCAACGATCTCGAGCCCGCCGAGCGCGACATCGCCATGGTCTTTCAGAATTACGCCCTCTACCCGCACATGAGCGTACGCCAGAACATGGCCTATGGCCTGAAGAACCTCGGCACCCCCAGGCCGATCATCGAGCAACGCGTCGCCGAAGCCGCCAAGATCCTGGGCCTCGCCGACCTCCTGGACCGCAAGCCCCGCCAGCTCTCCGGCGGCCAGCGCCAGCGCGTCGCCATGGGCCGGGCCATCGTCCGCGAGCCCAAGGCCTTCCTCTTCGACGAGCCGCTCTCCAATCTCGACGCCAAGCTGCGCGTCCAGATGCGCCACGAAATTCGCCAGCTACAAAAACGCCTCGCGACCACCGGCATCTTCGTCACCCACGACCAGGTGGAAGCCATGACGCTGGGCGACCGCCTGATGGTCCTCAATGCCGGCGTGGTCGAGCAGATCGGTGCCCCGGTCGAGGTCTACAGCCGCCCGGCCTCGCTCTTCGTCGCCGAGTTCATCGGCTCGCCCGCCATGAACCTGCTCGACGGCGAGATCGACGGCGACGGCAGAACGGTGGCCTTCGGCGGCACCCGGCTGCCACTCGGCCAGCCGCTCGGCGACGCCGCCGGCCGCCGGGTCCGGGTCGGCCTCAGACCCGAACACCTGGGCGAAACCCTGACCGCGAAAGGGGCCACCGGCCCCGGCGAGCTCGATCTCGCCATCGAATGGATCGAGCTCCTGGGTGCCGATACCGTGGCGCACGGCCGCCTGGCCGATGGCCAAATCGTCACCGTCCGCCTGCCCGGCGACCACCCGGTCGAGACCGGCGACCGCCTCGCCCTCGCCCTGCAACCGACCAACCTCCACCTCTTCGATTCCGCATCCGGCGAGCGCATCGAGCACGGTGGCGACAGAGCGCTTTCAGGATGACCGGAGACGAGGAAGGCAAGGCGATCGGCGCGCAGCGTAGTCAACCTACGTGAGCACTGATCGTCCGCAGCCTGACGAAGTATACGGTCAGCATGAGAGTGCTCTTGGGCGTTAACCAAATCGCAACTCTGGTCGGGCATCATGCGCCGCAGTTCGAAGCAACCTCGCGGAGGCCCGGCCGGTCGATGGCGCCACGACCACTCGCCCTTTTGCTGCAGTCCGCTGGCCGGCCGCCCTGGCGGCTGATCGCCGCCCTCGGCCTCTACGTCCTGGTCAGCGTCGCCGTCTTCGGCGGCATCGCCGCTTATTTCACGAGCGAGCGACACGATGCCGGCAAGACCCGCGAGGCCGAGCTCCTGCACGAGCTCGAGCGCCGCGAGACCGCCCGCCACGCCCTCGAATCGACGCTGCTCGAGCTCCGCCGCCAACTCGACCAGCGCGAGCGCGCGCACGCCGCGCTGCAGCGTTCTTTCCGCCGGCTCGACGCCGAACGCGCCGCCCTCGAGGCCGAGCGCAACCTCGCCCGGCAACGCGCCGAGCTCTTGGACCAGGGATCGCGCGAAACCGAGCGCTGGCTGGAGACCGCCCAGCGCGAACGCCAGCTCATCGAACGCGAACGCACCGCCCTCGAAGCCCGACTGGTCGAGATCGACGCCGCCCGTGCCGCGGCCGAACACCGCGCCCGGAGCCTGCACGGCAGGCTCGAGAGCACGACCAGGCACCTCGCCCGGCTCGAGGCCGACCGCGACGCCACCACGCGCTGGCTCGCGAGCTGGATCCGCAGCCGGCTGGGTGCGATCGAAACCGTGCTGCAGCAGACCGGCATCGGCGCCGAACGTCTGCTCGCCGGCACCACCGACGCGCCCGAGCGCGCGCCCGAAACCGGCCCCGAAACCGGTATCGGCGGCCCCCTCCTGGCGCTGGCCGAACCCGCCGCGGGCGATGCCCCACCCTTCCGCTTTCCGACCCCGCTCGTCCAGGATCTCGCCGGCGACATCGACCGCCTCGAAGCCGCCGAACGGCTCTTGGCCGCAGTCCCGCTCGCCGCCCCCTTCGACCACTACCACCAGACCAGCCGCTTCGGCCCGCGCACCGACCCGATCACCCGCCGCCGGGCCCTGCACAACGGCCTCGACTTCGGTGCTGCCGCCGGCAGCGAGGTGCTGGCCACCGCCCCCGGCCGGGTCACCCGCGCCGGCCGCATGGGCAGCTACGGCATCATGGTCGAAATCGACCACGGCCACGGCATCACCACCCGCTATGCCCACCTCAGCCGCAGCCTGGTCGAACCCGGCGACCGCGTCGGCCTGCGCACCCCCGTCGGCATCATCGGCAACACCGGCCGCAGCACCGGCCGCCACCTCCACTACGAAGTCCGCCTCGACGACACCCCCAAAGACCCCGCCCGCTTCATCGCCGCCGGCAGGCAGCTGATCAGGGCATTGGGAAGTTGAAGAAAAGCTGAAGAAATGCGGGGAGGCAGCGCCTCCCCACGCCCCTCCGTTACTTCGGGGTGGTGCTCGCTTCATGAGCCGGTTGGTCGGCCCGAGCGGTCGGCAAAGACAGAATCGATGTCGCGATGACCTTCGAGGATGGCCACGACCTCCAGCCGATCCCGACGGTAGCGAAAAAAGATCACGTAGCCCTTGTGCGCGAAACTCCGGACGTCCGGACGAAGCTCCGGACGGGCGACGCCGAGGTCACCCGGCAAGCGCGCCAGCTTCACGCACTGCTCGCGAAGCACCGCCGTAAAGCGCCGGGCCGTTTCGACGCTCCCGCTCTCGCGAGCGACATAACGAAGAATGTGGGCGAGATCGCGCTTGGCTGCCGTCAGATAGACGAGCCGGCGCATTCAGCCGGCTTCGCGTGCGAGCGCCTCGGCCTCGGCCTCGAGACTGGCAGCCACCTCGTCGTCACCATGCTCGCCACCCTCGGCAATAGCGCGATCGAGCGTCTCGCGCAGGGCCGCCAGCCGCGCCTCACGCTCCTCGACCAGCCGCAACCCCTCCCGCACCACCTCACTCGCCGAGCCATAGCGGCCACTACGCACCGCCTCCTCGACAAACCGCTGCCACCGCTCACCCACCGAAACGTTCATGACCTGTCCCCTCTTCTCGCCCACGAGGCTAGCTCGATAACACATCAGGCGCAATTTTGGACATCACTTGGGCATCTGCGGAAGCCAGAATCAGGTGTCGTGTCACGATCGCACCCGACCACAGCCACGGCATCACCACCCGCCAACTCCACGACGAAGTCCGCCTCGACGACAATCCCCTCGACCCAACCCGCTTCATCGCCGCCGGCAGGCAGCTGATCAGAGCACTCGGAAGTTGAAGAAGAGAAGCGGAAAAAATGTGAGGGGGGGAGGGGCGGCCCCGCCCCCCCCCCCCGCTCGACCCTCTGGCGCGCGCCCCCCCCCCGCGCCCCGCGCGCTC
>Ga0081527_100140_pt1 | contig 58928 bp, 48 predicted proteins | sample HotLakmasection5_FD_70992 | JGI IMG/M metagenome (GOLD analysis project Ga0081527, IMG submission 70992) | Hypersaline microbial mat communities from Hot Lake, Washington, USA - Section #5 (SPADES assembly) (version 2) | ecosystem: Environmental > Aquatic > Non-marine Saline and Alkaline >... | reverse complement strand
GCAAACCGGCTGAACTCTCCGCTTTCCAACGCGATCACCATCGACAGGGTCTGCCCGATCCCCGGCAGTTGCTGCAAACGCTGATACTGGACCGTGGGCTTCACCCGGGCGAGCACCCCGTAGTCAGTCAGTCGGTCTGGTGATAGACCGGAGGCATGAAAACCAAGCGATCGACGAACAAGCGGCGAGTTCTCACGCGCTATAGCGTGGTGGACCGGGAACGACTGATTTCACAGTACCTATCAAGCGGCCATAGCAAGGCGGCATTCTGCCGGGACCAGCAGATTAACCTGGGCACCTTCTGCGGCTGGCTGAAGCGGTATCCGGTATCGGATGGATTTGCGGAGGTGACGGTGACCCCGGCGATCTCCCCGCCCGACGATTCCCGCGAACGGATTGAAGTGCGCTTTCCGGGCGGCGTCAGCGTATGGTTTCCGGCGCCGACGTCCACAGAAGAGACCGTCCGCCTAATCCGGGAGGTGGCGTTATGCTGAACTTCACCGGGAACCTGAAGGTATTTTTGTCCACGGGCCCGGCGGACCTGCGCATGAGTTTTTCCGGATTGTATGCTCGAACCCAGAACGTTCTGAATGAGGATCCGCGCATGGGGGCCTTGTTCGTCTTCACGAACCGCCGCCGCAACCGGGTGAAGGTGTTGTATTGGGACGGGACGGGTTTGTGGGTCATGACCAAGCGTTTGGAGAAGGGCACATTCAGTTGGCCGCAGGGCGTGGATGTGAAAGACGACAAGCTCTCTTTAAGCCCCGAAGCGCTAGCCCTTTTGCTCGACGGCGTGGACTTGCGAGGCGGCTCGCTACGACCTTGGTATCAGCGATGATTTTTTGCATTTTACACGCTTGTTGAACTGGCTTTTTGGAGTGGGTTTTCAGTATAATATAGCGCATGCAAAAAGCGCTTTCTGAACTGCAAAAACAAGTGACCGGCCTGGCTTCGGCCCTGCATGCCGCCGAAGTGGAGAACAAGCTTCTTCGCGAGAAAGTGCAGTTCCTGATGAAGCGTCTTTTCGGCCGCAGCAGCGAGAAGATGGATCCCACGCAGTTGATGCTGGAGATGCTCAACAGCGGAATAGAGCCGCCGGACGACGATCCGCCTCCTCCTTCTCCGCCGCCATCATCCCGTCGCGCTCCCCGCGAGCGCAAGCCGCGCATCCCGGATCATCTGCCGACGGAGGACGTGATCATTGAACCCGATGAGGTCAAAGAGGATCCTTCGGCGTACCAGCAGATCGGCGAGGAAGTGACGCAGGAGCTGGATGTAGTACCCGCACGGTACTTCCGTCGCCGGATCATCCGCCCGAAGTACAAGAAGAAAGCGGACCGTTCTCAAGCGCCGCTGGTCGCGGCCCTGCCCCCGCGCCTGATCGAAGGAGGCTACGCGAGCGCGGGCTTGCTGACCGATATTACCATCAACAAGTATCTGTACCATCTGCCGCTGTATCGCCAGGAACAGATGTTCCGTCGCCACGGGATAGACCTCTCTCGCAAGACCATGGATGACTGGATGGGGGCGGTGGCGAACTGGTTGTCTTCCATTTATGCCCGTATTCGTTTGGAGTTGCAGCGGAGCGGTTATCTTCAGGTAGACGAAACGCCGGTGCGGTACAACTTGGCGGAGGGAGGAGGTTCGGGTCAGGGCTATTTCTGGGTGTATCATCATCCCCCGCCTCCAGGAGTGACGGGCGGGAATATACTTTTTGAATGGCACACCAGTCGGGCAGGCGATTGCATGAAGGACATGCTGGACGTTTTCAAGGGCACGGTGCAATGCGATGCGTATGCCGCCTATGAAGGTTTTGCGAAGGGGCGGGACCAACTGGCTCTGGCGGGCTGTTGGGCGCATGCGCGGCGCTATATCTTTGAGGCCAAAGAGGAGAACCCGGCCTTGGCAGGTTGGTTCCTGCGCCAGATCCAGTTGCTGTATCGTGTGGAAAAGGACCTGCGCGATGGCTGTGTCGGCCCGAGTGGACGCGTGGCGCGGCGCACCTCGGAAAGCGGCATGATTTTGAACAGGATCAAGCGAGTCCTGGACCTGAAATGGAAACAGCCGCTGCCACGCAACCGAATGGGCAAGGCGATGGCGTATGCGTTGTCGAACTGGGAGGAGCTGACGAGCTATCGTGACGACGGGCGCGTGGAGATTGATAACAACCTGGTGGAAAATGCGATCCGTCCGACGGCCGTGGGCAAGAAGAACTGGCTGTTTATAGGTCATCCCGAGGCCGGGAAGCGCAGCGCCATCATCTACACCATTCTGGCCACCTGTAAAGCGCACGGCATAGAGCCTTGGGAATACCTGCATGACGTGCTGTCCCGCATGCCCTCCATGAAGAACTCCGAAGTCGATCAACTGACACCGACCAACTGGATCGCCGCTCGACGACAAAAAGCCGCATAACACGCCCCGCTCAAGCATACACGATCAATCACCATTGCATACGGGGGACTCGACCGGACGCTTACGAATATTCATTGGATGGGAGTAATTGAAGATCAAGTTAACTGCATACGACACGGCATCAACAAAGTCGGGATTCCAGATTTGATTATCGCACAAAACGCCAAGAATCATGGCGTGGCATTGTTTACACGCGACAAACACTTTCAATTGATGGCCAAACATGTTGGAATCGAATTGTTTTAATACCAAAAGGAAGAACATGAGGCTCGACGACATCCGATAAGAATCGGAATCGTCAGCCTTCTCGTTGGGCAGCAGGAAAGAGGAACGGAAGACCATGAATTCGAACGTAATCATCAGGGACGAGACGAATGCCGATGCTGGTGCGATAACGGAGGTGACTGTCGCTGCGTTCAAGACGCTGGAGATCAGTAACCACACGGAGCAATTCATTATCGTTGCGTTGCGCGCGGCGAATGCCCTTGTCGTGTCACTCGTCGCGGAATTGGACGGCTGTGTTATCGGTCATGTCGCGTTCTCCCCCGTGACCGTTTCCGGGGGCACGCCCAACTGGTACGGACTGGGACCGGTCTCGGTGTTGCCGTCTTATCAACGGCAGGGCATTGGCACGGCGTTGATCCGGGAAGGATTGTCCCGACTGAAGACTCTGGACGCCGCAGGATGCTGCGTTGTGGGGCATCCGGATTATTACAGGAAATTCGGATTCGAGAATCCTTCCGGCCTTGTGCTTGAAGGTGTTCCGCCGGAGGTGTTCTTCGCTCTGCCTTTTGACGGACGCACTCCTGTAGGCACTGTCGTTTTTCACGAAGCATTCACGCGGATGCCCAACAAGATGAATCCAAATTATCAGCAGGGGCCGCCGGAGCGTGATTCACGACGTCAGGCCTAAACCAACAGCCGCTTGACACCGCATATATTACCATAATATACATATACCCGTGAAAGAAATTACCGATAGCACGGGCTTTCAGTGGGATAAGCACAATACCGGCAAGATATGGGAGAAGCATCACGTCACCCCATCGGAATGCGAGCAGGCGTTTTTCAATCTGCCCTTTATCGCCACCGAAGATGAGAAACACTCCCAACGCGAGAAGCGCTACTTTGCCTTGGGTCAAACCGATGCAGGGAGACGTCTTTACATGGTATTCACTTTTCGCAAGTCATTGATTCGGTTCATTTCAGCGCGGGATATGAGCCGAAAGGAAAGGAAGGTGTACGAGCAGTCATGAAAAAACAAATTCCAAAATTCAAAAACGAAGACGAAGAGCGCGACTTCTGGTCCAAGGCGGATTCCACGGATTATATCGACTGGAGCAAGGGCAAGAGGGCCGTGTTTCCGAATCTTAAACCGTCGGTGAAAACGATTTCTCTTCGCCTTCCTGAATCCCTTCTCGAGGAACTCAAGATGCTAGCCAACAAGAAGGATGTGCCTTATCAATCCTTGCTTAAGGTTTATTTGGCAGAGAAGGTCGGAGAAGAATTGAATACAGCCTAACCTGTGGCTCGTGGGAACGAAGAGAAGCGATGACGCGCGGCCTGCGGTTGGCCCGTACACTTAACCTCCACTCTTCATCGGATACCCTTAATCCCTTCACTTACACGGGACAGGGACAAAGGAGGAGACGTTCGACAGAAAAAATGAGCCTACTTCGCCCAGTTCTGGACCTTGAGACCGGCGACACGACGGAACTCCCGCTCGTTGCCGGTCACAACCGTCAGCCCCAGCGACAACGCGTGGGCGGCAATCATGGTGTCCAAAGGCCCAATGGGAGTGCCCGCTTGCTCCAACTCCGCTCGCACGCGCCCGTACACCGGCGCCACGGTGTCGTTGTACGGAACGATAGCAAGCGGCGTCATGAATTCAGCGAGCGCCAGTCGGTTCTTCTCCGGATTCGCGCTTTTTGCCACACCGTACTCCAACTCGCTTAGCGTAACGGAGGACACACAGATATCATCAGGGCTTCGGCGCTTCATGCGCCGCAATACCCGCTTGTTTTGGTAGCGGATAAGTTCAATACACGTATTGGTATCGAGCATAAAGCGCATCAGAGCCCTTTTCTTTCTTGTTGCTCCTCAGGCTGGTTGCGCTCCGCCATGAAATCATCCGTGAACTTGTCCAGACTGTTCATTAGCGGAGCCCAAGGACTCCGCTTGGGAAAAAGAATGACAATGTCTTCATACTTTCGTACGAACACCTCGTTCCCCCCAAACCTGCATTCCTTGGGAAGACGCACCGCCTGGCTACGTCCATTCTCAAATAACTTTGCCGTTTGCATATCACATCTCCCGTATATATCCTGATATATACCACGCATCTATAACCACAGCAATGGAAATGTCGAACACAACGCTTGCACCCTTACCCGTAAACGCCGCGCGGCGCGCAACGTCCCGCGTTCGGGGAGGCACAGCGTTCGCAGGGGGTGACAAATTCGTTTAAGCGGGTCGGTGAAGGGTAGCCGAGTAAATGTGGGGACGAAGAGAAGCGATGCCGCGCGGCCTGCGGTTGGCCCGTACACTTAACCTCCACTCTTCATCGGATACCCTTAATCCCTTCACTTACACGGGACAGGGAAGGCGATGAAAATGATATGTCTTACCAAGCCTCGATTTCGAGCATGATTCATTAACCTGTCGAAGGGGATCTTGCGGAACACAAAGGCTGCTAACCAATCAATGGCAGCGCGACTACCCAGCCCATTCTCACGGTTATGCGTGAATGTGTTCGTGTAGAGCTCGGGCGCGGGCGACGCGTCGTCCGATGGACGGATGACTATGCAGCAACCATTCTATCCATGGCGAAGGATCCACATCCGCCAGATTCTGATCCGCCAACTTCGTCAATGCCCGCACCAACGGGTCCGCAGAGCCGGTGGCGCGGACGGCATATTCGTCGGCGGCAAACTCCCGGCTCCGGGAATATGCGTTGGACAACGGCATGGTGAATAACGAAAATAAAAAAAGCGCGAACATAAAAACAGGAAACGCCGCAATATCGGCTACACCGTCAAATCCCAGCGCGCTTGACGCCGCGAGCAACACCCGGTGCGCCATATAAAAACCGATGGCAGCCAGCAGCGATCCGACCATCATCATGCGCATCATGTCTTTATTTTTGAAGTGACCTATTTCGTGCGCCAGTACCGCGATAATTTCGTCTTTCCCGTACCGGTCCAGCATCGTGTCCGCAAGAATAATGCGGCGTGTACGTCCTAGCCCCGCCAGCGCGGCGTTGGCGGTTTCGGTTTTTTCTTCCAAGCCCCACTTAAACACGCCTAGCACAGTCAATCCGGATTGCTCGGCAAACGCTTTTACCGCTTGCGTTAATTCAGAGTCCTCCAACGGCTCGAACGTGTTGAACATCGGCATGATCCATACCGGCCAGATTGCGGATAACATCACCGCCAACACAATATAAACGCCCGTAGTCCATATCCACCATGTAGACGGAAATGCCCGCAACAAGGCATAGACCACACTCAAGAAAGCCACGGTTAACACAAGTTCAAGAACCAATTCCTTGAAATAATCCCCTGCCCAACTTGACAGGCTTTGGTTGCTTAATCCGTAGCGATGTTCCAGCCAGTGTCCGCTGTAAAATGACAAAGGGAAAAGCGCCGCGGAATAAGCAAATAACGTAACCAGCACATACACGGCATTCACCAGCCACCATTGGTCGGGAAAACGTGAACGCAACCCTTCCGCAAGATCAAGCGACGCGCCGGAAAACAAAAACCAAACCAGTAAGACGACCGTAATCCCGATACGCGCGGCAAATAAACGGTTATGAATGGCCTCGTAATCGCGCGCTTGTTGCGCACGATTTTCTGTTATCGGTTGATCGGTCATGGGCCTTAAAAATTATCGCTGATTCCCAACATAATCAACAAGCGATCCAAGTCATCCGCTGAATAATAATCAATTTCAATGCGGCCCGGGGCTTTTTTGCCGTTGGGCAAGGTGCGGCTGGACGTCAAGCGCACGCTGGTGCCGAGTCGTTGATGCAGTTGTTCGGACAAATGCTGCACATGCGTGGCGGGAATATCCGCGTGAAATGTGCGCGCGGCTTTGCGCGGAGGCTTGCCTTGATCCGCCACCACGCGTTCCAGCGCGCGTACCGAAAGCGATTCTTTAGCCACGCGAGCGGCCAGAAGTTCCTGCTCTTCGGGGATCGTCAAGCCCAGCAATACTTTGGCGTGACCTACTGATAGGTTTCCATTTGAGATCATGGACCGCACGCTATCCGGCAATGACAACAACCGAAGCGCATTAGCGATCGCCGCGCGGCTTTTGCCGACGCGTGTCGCAATGTCGTCCTGCGTCAAATGGAATTGATCCGCTAACGAGTGATACCCTTCCGCTTCTTCAATGGGATCCAAGTCTTCCCGCTGTAGATTTTCGATTAAAGTAATTTCAACAGCTTTCTGGTCGTCGGCTTCCATCACTAACGCGGGGATATCCGCCAGCTCCGCTTCCTGCGCGGCCCGGAAACGGCGTTCCCCGGCCATCAATTGATAACCGTCTCCAATTTTCCGGACCAGCACGGGTTGCAAGACGCCGTGCTCACGGATGGATGCCACGAGGTCGGCCAGCGCCGCCGGCTCGAAATGGCGGCGTGGTTGCCATGGACTTTTGTGAATGGCGTTGACGGGAATACGGGTGGCTCCGTTAGGCGCATTGTTTGGTTCCGCTTTCACGTCAGACGTAAGCCGGCTCGCGTTATCCGGAGGAGCTTGATCTTTGATCAACGCGCTTAGTCCCCGGCCTAGTCCTTTATGTTTTGCTGCCATCGCTGAACGTCTCCTTACGCGCGTTTATCCGTGGAGGGCTTGGTTTCTTCCGGATCTTCCGCTGCCGTGGTAACTTCGACGCCTACCACGCAAATGTCGTCATGCACCGGCTCGTTGCCGCAGAATTCCATCACAGCCTCCGTCATGCTATTCACGATCGTTTCAACACCTTTATACATATTATCGCGCAACACTTTTTCCATGCGGGCCAGACCGAATTCTTGTCCTTTTTCATTAAACGCCTCGTACACGCCGTCCGTGAAAAAAACAAACACATCGCCCGCCAACAAACGTGCGTGTCCGCCGGTGAATGTTTCGTCGGCGATAATGCCCAATGCGGCTCCGTGCGGGGACGGTGATTCCAGGCGCGTGATGCGGCCCGTGCTGCGTTTAATGTGGTACGGGGCCGGATGGCCTGCTGTGCTGAATGTAGCCATCCGGGATGTGGTGTCGCCAACAAAATAAAACGCGGACGCAAATAACGGATGCGGAAAACTACGCAGCGTTTCACAAAATTGACGATTAACTTCCGTGATATAATGGCGGGCATTCCTGCCCTGCCCCGCCAGATCGCGTAGCAGCGTGCGCAGAATCGCGGTGATTAAAGCGCTGCGCGCCCCGTGCCCCATAACATCCGCCACAAACACGCCTACCGTATCCGTGGCCAGTGGAATAAAGTCGAAAAAGTCGCCGCCCAGCGCCAGCGCGGGCTGGTAATTATGATGGAATTTGAGGCGAAGACGTCCTTCGTAATGCACTTCCGGTATTTTGGGATGCGGACGATTAAGGTAGGCCAACTGAAAGTCCTTGGCCAATTCCAAGTCGCTTTGCATTTCGTTGTTGATGGCTTCTCCGGAAATGCGCGCGTTTTCCTGCAGCATGCTCAACCAGCTATCCAGTTTTTCGCGCATTTCTTTCGGCGCACTTGTGGGTACCGATAAATCAAGCGCCGCGCGCGCATCGGTTTGTTCACCCAGCGCGTTTTGCATAACCCATTCCCCTGCGCCAAGCAAAGCGCTGTAGGGTTCAAAGAATATTTTTCGGCCAGCCACAAACGCGAGGACGACCAAACCTGCAATCACGGCCAATGTCAGAAGCGTAGAAATCAACACAGGAATCAATACCGGCGGGGGAAACGCGCTTTGGGGACGGGCGACCACTAACGAGGCTTTGTGCAACCAGGCCACCTCGGGCATGAAAGCATACGTGCGGAACTGCAATCCATTCGCGCGCCCTTGCGTCCCCACGGCTTGCTCGAAAAGCGGCGCCCATGTCTCGCTATCCGGTTCTCCCGCCACCGTCCATGTATCGCCGGCATGCAGAGCCACCGCCCAGTCCCCTGTAATATCGGGCCAGTCTATGGATGACAACAATTCGGATAAAGTCAGTTCAGCGCGAAGCACGCCGCGCATCACCGGTGTTTCCCCGGACATGCTCCATACCGACAACGCTAAACCCAGCGTGCCGGCGGAGGAAAGACCCTCCGTAGCCACGCGTTGCGCGCCTTGCGAGCGGGCCAGTAACCACCACTCGTCCTCGCCGTAATCATAACGGGCCAATTTATCCGAAGCCGCCAGCAAGGCTCCGGCGGTATCCGTCAAAAGCAGGGTGTCCAACGCCGGTTCATTTTCCACGAGATGCGCAAACATTTCGCCGACAGCATTGTTCAGGACATTGCGCACCAGCACTTCGTCGCGACTTAGCGCCGCCCACTGTTCTTCCACTTCCAAAATGCGTTCCCGCCGTCCACCTATAGATAAATTGCGGTTGGCGCGTTCGGCCACGGATAATAATTGTTCCACATTCGGCAAAATAGCCATACTTTGCAGGCGCAGCGCCTCGGCTGTCGTTGCGCGTTCAAGCGTGCGTAAACTTGCTTGCGCAATCTGATCCAGTTCGGCTTCGTTGGCTTTTTTGAAATGGCGGAACACAGCCACATTTATGCCTAAGCCAATCAGCGCGACAGGGAGGACGAGACACCACAAAATGCCCTGTCTTAATTTTGCTTGTAAACTCATGGTATTCGCACCGCCTTTTTCACGTGTTCCCCCGTAACTGCTTCACACACGTTATTACCGCGCTGACACAGGCAATAATATCCGACTCTCCGGTCATGCGACTTAAGCTGAACCGTACCGCGCCGGACGCTTCCTGATGGGAAAAACCCATCGCACGCAACACGTGGGATGGCTCCGACGCGCCCGACATACACGCGCTTCCAGATGAACAACAAATGTTTTCCATATCCAGCAAAGCCAACAACGCTTCGGATTCAATTCCTTTAAACAACAACATACTGGTATTCGGCAAACGCACCGCATCACTACCGGCAACCACGACATCCGGCACCGCGTTGAGTATGTCCTGTTCGAGCCTGTTTCTCAAGGCGGCAACCTCGTTTCCCATGCAGGACAAACCATCGCGCGCCATCATGGCCGCTTGACCTAATCCTACGATACCGGGCACATTTTCCGTGCCCGCCCGCCATCCAAATTCCTGATCGCCCCCCACCACATACCCGGGTGGACGCAATCCGTCGCGCACATACAACACACCCATACCTTTAGGACCATGCAACTTATGACCGGAAATCACGCATAGATCAATGTTAGATTCCGTTAATTGCCATGGAATTTTTCCCGCCGCCTGGGTGGCATCGCAGTGAAACAACACGCCGCGCTCCCGCGCCATACGCGCGCATTCATGCACAGGGAACAAAACGCCTGTCTCGTTGTTGGCGGCCATCACAGAAACCAACGCCGTATCCGGGGTAAGCGCTTTTTCGTATATAGACAGATCAAGGCAACCCTGACGATTGACAGGCAGACGCGTCACGCGATATCCGAGCTGTTCAAGGCGATCCGCATACGCCAACACAGACGCATGCTCTACCGCGCTTATCACGACATGCCTACGATCCGGATAAAGCGCAGTCGCCATAAACATCGCCGCATTATTGGCCTCCGACCCTCCACCTGTAAAAACAATGCGCGACGAATCACACCCCAACAAGGAAGCCACTTGCTCACGCGCTTCTTGAACAGCCCGTGACGACTTTCTTGCAAAAGTGTATGGACTGGAAGGATTTGCAAAATAATCAATCCAGTAAGGCCGCATGGCCTCGATCACTTCCGGCCACAATGCGGTTGTCGCATTATTGTCAAGATAAATATTCACAATCTCTCAGAATCTATTGGAACCAGAGATTATTATGCATCACTACGCTATTCCCTCATCCCATTAACGATTAACCCACTCCGCCAGCTCCCTTTTTCTTCAACCACACCGACAATATCGCAATATCAGAAGGATTAACACCCGAAATTCGTGATGCCTGCTCCAAATGTTCGGGGCGCAATCGTTTTAATTTTTCGCGGGATTCATAACGCAGCGCCGTAATCGCATCATAATCCAAGGATTTTGGAATGGATATCCGTTCAAGTCGTGATGATTTTTCTATGCGTTGCAGCTCCCGCGCGATATATCCTTCGTATTTAAGTTGAACTTCAATTTGCTCAACAATTTCCCGGGACAAGGAACGATCACAGCCCGGCAATTTTGAATAAGAAGCGCCCGGCCGCCGCAAAATTTGAGCCAGGGATGATCCCTCCTGATAAACCGTGCGCAATCGCGCCACTTCATTATCAATGGATTCTATCGCTGCCTCAATTTCCTTGATCTCCTCACCGGATATAATGCCCAGTCGCTTGGCATGCGCGCATAGCCGGAATGGAGCGTTATCTTGACGCAAGACCAGCCGGTGCTCCGCCCGCGACGTAAACATGCGATACGGCTCTTCCGTGCCTTTCGTAACCAAATCATCAATCAACACGCCCATATATCCTTCTGTACGACTTAAAACAAATAACTCGTCCCCGCGCGCTTTTAATGCCGCATTGACACCCGCGATAAAACCCTGGCCGGCTGCTTCTTCATAACCGGTGGTTCCGTTAATTTGTCCGGCCAGAAATAAATGCTCCACCAATTTGGATTCAAGGGTATGATAAAGCTGCGTCGGATCCATAAAATCGTATTCTATCGCATAACCCGGCTTTAAAAATTCCGCATGCTCCAAGCCCGGAATGGAATGAATCATGGCATGCTGAATATCCTCAGGAAGGCTGTTCGACGTGCCATTGGGATATATTTCAACACAGGTCCGGCCTTCAGGCTCAATAAATATGTGATGAGTTTCCTTGTCCCTGAATTTTACAATCTTATCTTCGATAGATGGACAGTAGCGGACACCCGTGCCTTCAATCATGCCCCCATACATCGCGCTTCGCCCAAGATTGTCTTCAATAATCTGATGCGTTTGAGCGGTGGTATGCGTTAAATAACAATCAATTTGTCCTGATCCGGGAAACCAAGGCCGTATCGGATCCTTGGATTGTTCCACGTGGAACATTTCTTCCGTTCGTCCCAGTCCCGCTTCAGATTGTTCCACGTGGAACAATGAACACTCCTTACGCGCTGCCCGGGAAAAAAAAGGAGGTGGATAAAGTCCTGGCTGCTTTTCCATTTTTCCAAAATCCATACTATCCCGGTGAAGTCGCGGCGGTGTGCCGGTCTTGAGTCTTCCCATACGAAATCCAAGATCTTTAAATCGCTGACTAATTTCGTATGCTCCGGCTTCGCCGATGCGTCCGCCTTCAAAACTCCGGTCACCAATATGAATTTTTCCCCCAAGAAAGGTACCGGTGGCCATGACCACGGTTTTGCTGTGTATTTCGGCGCCGCCATCTAGCATGACGCCCCGCAAACGTCCGGATCGAATAAGCAAATCTGTAACTTTGCCTTCTATAAGGTGCAGTCCCTTGGTTTGCTTAATAATTGCTTGAATGCGCGCGGGGTATGCCGATTTTTCGGATTGTAGCCGATGAGCCTGAACAGCCGGACCTTTTCGCGTGTTAAGTGTCCTGAATTGTATGCCGGTATAATCCGCGTTCCGCGCCATTTCTCCACCAAGCGCGTCAAGTTCAAAGACAATATGTGATTTAGCCATGCCTCCGATAGATGGATTGCAGGACATGCGCCCTATGGCGTTCTTGTCCATCGTGATCAGCGCCGTGGATGCGCCCATGCGCGCGGCCGCCAGCCCGGCCTCGTAACCCGCGTGGCCGCCTCCGACTACAAGTACGTCATATGGTTGATCATAATTCAAATGGATACCCTTAATTCGCAGTCCATACCACGATTATGATTACGACTACGAGTAAGATTAAGATAAGAGCAGCGATACTCATATTTTCAGGTCTCCAAGTATCTTAAATGAATGTCCGTCGCGCTCTACGCGCATGGCGCGTTGAGGAAATTTCTTTTGAAGTTTATCCTCAAGCAGACCTACAATTTTCTCCTCAATTTCTTCTATAACATCGGGTGGTACTTTTGACAAGGTAGCCAGCCGTATTCCCACAAGGTAACCGCGTCCAAACCGAGACCCAAAACCCGGGGTAAATGAAGCGCCTAACTCAAATAAACCGTCGGCTGAAGGACTAGAGGTTTCTCCGCGTTCCGGGCGGCTAGGATGCAACGGGTACCTTTCTCCGTATTCATCTTCAATTTTATGATCAATGTCATCAAAGACTTCTTTAAGCCTTTGTTCCCACTCCACTACTCTTGGATCACGATACGACAACGCTATTTTCCTATGCAAAACCTTGAAAATACGTTATTTACAATCTCGTCATGATACACGCGACCCGTGACTTCGCCTAACGCGTCCAGTGCGCCGCGCATGCGGTCACTGGCCAAGGGGGCCATGTCTGCGCTTGATGGAGCATCCTCATCGGTTTCTGAATCCGCGCCCCCTTGCGTCAATAAAAGATGCGCCTGGACCAACTCATGACGCGCGATCCGGAGCAGTCCTCGATGACGCTCTGCAATTGCCGCGTGAGGACGGGCAGACAAATCGAGGTGTGATGATAATTTATAAGTTATTGCCTCTATGAGCTGTTCGCGGCTCGCGGGATTCAACAAGGATAATGTTACGCAAGGCTCCAGCCCGGGCCGCTTTATCGCGGTTCCTTCTCGCACTAAATCTGCTTTATTAAACACCACAAGACGTCGCGCCGCCGGGATGGCCTCAATATGGCGACGATCTTCTTCGTCCAACCCTTGCCCGGCGTCCACCATATAAATTTGTAAATCCGCACGCTCCAAATGCTTGCGCGTTCGCTCAATGCCCACTTGTTCAATTTCGCACACCGTTTCGCGCAATCCGGCTGTATCAATCAGACGAATAGGTATGCCGTGTAAGGAAAAATCCTCTTCAATGGAATCCCGCGTGGTTCCGGGAATGTTTGATACAATTGCTCTATCACGCTTAAGTAAGGTATTTAACATGGTGGATTTACCCACATTGGGTTTACCTGAAATGACAATTGTTGCGCCATCGCGCAGCAAATGCCCTTCGTCCCATGTCGCAAGCAAAGCGTCTATGGTGGCTATTTCTTTTTCAATACGCGCTACGATATCGGGGATGACATACGCTGGAATATCTTCTTCGGGAAAGTCCAACGTGGCTTCAATGTCGGCGGCTATGTCCATCAAGTGATCGTAAAGAGTGTTGAATTGACGGCTTAAGGACCCTTCCAGTTGTTCCAACGCGGCGCTGGCGGCGCGGTCTGAGCGTGCCCGGATAAGGTCGAGTACCGCTTCGGCCTGCACGAGATCCAAACGTCCGTTTAGAAAAGCGCGCTGCGAAAATTCACCCGGCTGGGCGAGTCGCGCGCCGGCATCGAGCACACATCGCAGAAGGCGTTTTGCGCATTGCTGACCGCCGTGCCCTTGAAATTCCACGACATCTTCGCCGGTAAAACTTTTCGGCCCACGCATAATCAGAAGAATGACCTGGTCAATAACTTTTAAGTTATCAACCATGTGCCCGTAAACAATTGTTCGGTCGGCACGGGCGGAAGGGGAGGGGGGAGCACATCGGAATATTTTGTCGGCAAGAGGCAAGCTATCCGGACCGGAAACCCTTACAATAGAAATGCCGGCTTCGCCCGGCGCAGTGGCAATAGCCGCAATGGTGTCAACATGGAATGATGTGGTCATGGACAGCATGTATACCACCACCCGAGACCGGGTTCAATGAAATCACATTCCATGAGCCATGGCGGTCAGACCATGGACACACACGAACAATGCCGATCACACGCGGGCACGGCTTACGGATGTATTTTATCGCTGATGAGTTTATCGAGAGAAAACTTGCCCGGACCGGTGAATAGAAATACCACAAACGCAAACAGGTACATCAAGGCGGGTTCTTTCGCTCCGGCGGCGGGCAGAAACAAGGGGCCGTCACCATGAATGACGAATGCGGCCATCGCCATCGTGAAAATCAGCGGCAACACGGCCAGGCGCGTTGTCAATCCCAACACCAAAAGAAGTCCACAGAAAAATTCCGCTGCTATGGCGGCGGCCATGCTGATAGGCGAGCCGATTCCAAGTGGATCGGGAAAGTCCGATGCTTTGTCCGCGTAAGAAAGCAATTTGGGGAGACCATGACCCAAGGCCATAAACCCACCAAAAACCAATCTAAAAAGCAAAAGGCCTAGCGATTGCAATGGTTCCGAGCTTGTCGTTTGAAATATTTTATTAAGCATAGATTCCTTTTAATTACTCCCTGCGTTCTTTTAACAAGAACGCAGAGGGTTTATGATCCAACGTTATTTGTCCAACAGGGCAACCTCACCGCTTTCTAAATCATACACGGCGCCTACAATCATAATCTTTCCGTCGCTTTCCAGCTCCTTTAATATCTCGCTTTGTTGGCGTATATCGGTCACAGTTTGCCGTACATTTTCCTCCACAACGCGGGCGACAAACTCCGCATTCGACGAGGTTCTTTCGGATGTTTTAAACCCTTCCACGGCTTTCACGGCAGGCTTAATTTTTTCCAATAAAAGAGTCAAATTCCCCAGTTTTACATCATCACACGCTCCTTTAATCGCACCGCAATGACTATGGCCGAGAACCATGACAAGTTTAGCGCCTGCTACGCGCGTTGCAAATTCCATTGATCCAAGTTGATCTTCATTTTCAACATTGCCCGCAACACGGCCGACAAAAATATCGCCTATATTCTGATCAAAAACAACTTCCACGGGCACGCGGGAGTCGAGGCACGACAAAATAACGGCTTTGGGATACTGACCCGAAGCCGTGGCTTCCCGGCTCGCGACAACATTGACCTCTTGCAGCGTCAACGTCCCGTTTATAAATCTCTGATTCCCTTCCATGAGATCATCAAGCACCACTTGAGGCGTCATGGATTGCTGTTGCGCTTGCGTGGTTTGACTTAGGCTATGGGACGGCGCTCCAAACACCAGTAAGAAGATCCCGGTGGTTACACGGAGTGTGCGTGGTATATGTTTCATATTTTATTTCCTTTCTTTCTCGTTATTTTTTTGGCTACAGATGCATCCGCACGTTTCAGGGAAAACGCCTGTGACGCAATAATTGAATATAAGCTAAAAATGCTCCGGACGCAGAATTTCCACGTCCTCCAAATACATGATGCCGGAATAATTCTTGAAGCATTGCGAAAGTATTTGTTCCGCCATGTGCTCGGCTTTTGCGCGGTCTGCGCAAACCACTTCAATTTTCACATTGGAAAAATCCGGTACCACGGTTGCTTTATCAGGCGTGTCATGAACATGGTGCAAACCTTTCCCGCCCGCGGGCACCAGCGTGTAGCCCGACCCTCCACACGCATCAATAATCGCGCAAATATCCTCTCGCATAAAATTTTCGGTAATCACAATCAGTTTAGTTGCTTTATAAAACATACCGCTTACTCCTTCTTTGACTTCGTTAGTGAGAAAATACCACATGCGCCAGTGAGACAAACAGCGGAATGCAAACCGCGATAGCGACCGGGGTGCCCACGCCGGTGGACGATCCGATGTACGTCGAGGGGTTTGCCAATGGAATGCCTGCCCGAATGGTCGGCGGGCCGGAAATATCCGAGTTCGAAGCCGCAATGACCGCGAGCAAGACCACGCCTCCGGGACTGAACCCGACAAGGATATGCGCGATATAGCCCATGCCAAACCCGATGAACCCATGGACGATCGGAGCCAGTAATGCATAGACCCCGAACCAATGCGCAACATCTTTTAACTCACGCCAACGGGTGTAGGCTTCCATGCCAAGCACAAGCATCAGCACAGACAAAAAACCACGGAACAGCGGTTCGTAAAAACTTTTTAACACCGTATCGGGATTAGCCAATAAGCCTAATCCAAGCCCGAGAATAAGCGCGGATAACGCTGCGCTTTGAAGGCTTTCCTTGATGATGCCCCATACATCCACGGCATGCCGCTCCCCGTGTTCCATTTTGGCGCGGTGTATACCCGCCAGCACAATCGCCAATACCAAGGCGGGAATATCCATGAACGGATACAATGCGGGCACCCAGGCTTCATAAGCCAGTCCTTGTTCCTCCAGCATGACGATAGCCGCGGCGAGTGTGGATGCGCTTACCGCTCCAAACAGCCCCGCCGTGGCCATGCCGTCTTCCCTGCGTACGCCCGGCAAGCGGGCAAAAAGCGCATTTCCCAACAAAACAATTACGACCCCAATTAAGACCGCCATAAGAGCCGGCAATACCATATCCGAAAACTGTGCTTCCCGAATCTCGATGCCGCCTTTGATTCCGATTTTCATCAATAAGACAAAAACCACGAACTGATACACAGGACTGGGTATCGTTAATTTACTTCCCAACGCAGCCACCAGCACGCCGCCTATCAGAAATGATAGCGTAGGCGATTGCAGTTGATTCACAAACTGACCCAAGAAATCTATCACTAACTCCATGAAGGCTCCTTTTAATTTGATACAGCCGACAAACGGCATCTGTTTTTTGAATGTGTCACGGGAAAACTACGCATGATCTATTGTTTTATAAAATAGATTGTTTAAATTATATCGTTCTATAATATGGAACGTTATATGAGAATTAATTATAATCATTTGCGGTATTTCTGGTACGTTGCGCGGGAAGGTCATCTCACCCGCGCCGCGCAGGATTTGCATGTTTCTCAATCCGCTTTATCGGTTCAAATCAAGACGCTGGAAGTACAGTTAGGCCATGCTTTGTTCGAACGCAGGGGTAAACAATTGTTGCTGACCGAAACCGGACGCATGGTGCAGGCGTACGCGGAATCCATTTTTAAGACAGGCGAAGAACTATTGTACCAACTTGAACACGGCCAGGATGTAACGCGTCAGGTCTTCCGTCTTGGCGCGATTACAACGCTGTCGCGTAATTTTCAAATCGAATTTTTACAGCCCTTATTGAAGCAGAAAAACGTCGAACTGGTGATTTCGTCCGCGTCTATGCGTGAATTGCTGCAGCAGCTTGAAACCCATCATCTGGATGTGGCTTTAACCGACAATGTGCCGCCCCGGGACGCGGCTACGCCGTGGGTGTCGCACCGTATTGCCGACCAAACCGTCAGCCTTGTGGGCGCTCCATCCTACACGCGTCGTAAACGAAGTTTACGCGATTTGCTTGCGACCGAACCCCTGGTTCTTCCTTCGCTGGATAGCCACATCCGCGTATCTTTTGATGCGCTGGCTGAACGTATGGACATCCGGCCGTATATTGTTGCCGAAATTAATGATATGACGATGATGCGCCTCATTGCGCGGGAAAAAATTGGATTGGCTGTGGTCCCTCCGATTGTGGTTAAAGACGAACTTAAAGAAGGTTTGTTAAAGGAAATTCACAACATACCGGACATGAAAGAAACCTTTTACGCGGTGACGCTAAAACGACGTTTTCCGCATCCTTTGCTGAAACTGGTGTTGACGCGCCATCACCTAGGATAAATCCCTCATAAATTTCTAACTCTTTTCCAATGAATTATCATAATGATTTGTTATGATGGCAGTATGTCAATGTCTGGAAATCTATCCGTTCGCGATATTTTCGCGCTGGCTTGGCGCGCGTTTTTTTATTTTATGCGCGCATGGCTGCTGCATCTGAAACCGGATTATTCGCGCGGTTTCGTCGCCGCGATCCGGCATGGCGCATGGATGCTTCTCATGCTTCCGGTCGGGCTCATGTATCTGCTAATCCACTGGACCGCGCACCTGTTGGATGAATTATTTTTTAGACAATATCGTAAAGTTGAACTGCTTTCCCCTGTATTCATCATCGGTCTACCGCGCAGCGGGACCACTACGTTGCATCGCGCTTTGGCCAGCGATACCGCCACCTTCAGCACGCTTTCCGCGTGGGAAGCGCTTTTTGCCCCGGCTTTGATCCAGAAAAAAATTGTGCGTGCCATTATGGTTTTGGACCAAAAAACAGGACGCCCCCTGGCTCGTTTATTGGGGTATGTGGATCGTGCCATGAGCGGAGGCGCCTTTGGCCGTGTGCATACCCTGCGTCTGGGCGATCCGGAAGAAGACACGATCCTACTGACGCCTGCGTTTGCCTGTTTTGCCTTAATCGCAGTATTCCCGCATGATAAACGTTTGTGGAAGCTGGCACGTTTTGATCGCGCGTGCAGCGAGGCTGATCGGCGCCGTATGATGGCTTTTTACAAAGCCTGTCTTCAAAAACACATGTACGGCAAACCGCAAGGCCTGCGATTGCTTTCAAAAAATGCCGCGCTGGTATCCTGGCATACGCCTTTGGCTACACATTTTCCCGATGCGGTCTTTGCATGTTGCCGCAGGGATCTTGCGCAAGCGGTTCCTTCCCAAATCAGCGCTTTGACGCCGGTTATGGATATGTTTTCATTTCCTAAAAGAAATCATGTTGAGCGACGTTTGACCGCAATGATGCGCCAGTTCGCGCACCGTGCGGATGATGCCGCGCATGCGTCGGATTCTCCCATAATCAATATTGCGTTTGAGGACATCTGTGATAATCTTGATACCGTTATTCATGAAATCTATGCGGCGAACCATCTGGCGATACCTCCCGCGCATGAACCTGTAATTCGGAATTGGGCGGATCAGGCGCGGAAACATCAAAGTAAACACCGCTACAAAAACAACTCGGCCATGGCTTGGTTGCCCGTGGAGGGACGCACATGAAGACAATAGAACCCAACGCAATACGCGTGGCGATTATGTCCGATGCCGCAGCGCATCGCAACGGCGTCGGTTCGTATTACCGTGATTTAAGCGAACAGCTCAAACCGGTCTTTGAAAAAGTGGCCTTGGTATCACCCACGCGCCGTAGCGCAGGCATGTATATCATGTCCCTTCCGCTACCGGGCGATGCCACACAATCGCTGCGTGTGCCAAACTTGCCTAAAATCACCGCGTATCTCAACAAACTTAACCCCCACGTCATCGTCGCCGCCACACCCGGTCCTTTCGGACTTTACGCGTATTACTACAGCCGGCGCGCAGGTATTCCATTATGCACGGGCTTGCATACGGATTATTCCGGCTTAACCGATATGTACTGGCGTGGCGGCTGGGGACGCATCGCAAAGCGGTATTTGGATCTGGTGAATGAAAAAATGACGAAAGGCAGCGATGTCGTCGCCGCCGTCAACGAAGATTTATGTTGCGTCGCGGAAGGTATCGGCGCGAAGGAAGCGGTAAAAATCGGCAGTTTAATTTCCCGGTCGTACATAAAAAATCCGCCTCACGCGCCTCACGGAATTACGCGCGTCATATACGCAGGCCGTTTAGCGCAGGAAAAAAACATACCGGCGGTTCTCGATGCCGCGCGCGCGCTTCCCCATTTATCGTTTACGATTGCTGGCGATGGACCCTTGCGTGAGCCCGTAAAACATGCGGCGGCCCAATGCCCTAATTTGCGTTACGCCGGATGGCTTTCACGTCATGCGCTGCGCGAACAATTAGATCGGCATGATATATTGGTGCTTCCGTCAGAATCCGAAACATTCGGCACGGTCGCCATGGAAGCCGCCGCGCGACGCAAAATCGCTTTAGTATCCGCCGAGTGCGGTATTTTAAACTGGCCCGATTTCCAGGACGTGGTTCAAGTTATCGGTCCCAACGAAACCCTCGCGGCCGCGTTGCAACGGGTCGCGTCTTTGCCCGCCACGGAGATTACCCGATTGGGCGAAAACAGCGGCTGTGCCGCGCATGCGTTTAACGCAACCACATGCACGCAATGGACTGTACTGCTGCAACGTCTGTCGGCTTCTTCCACACGCGTGACGGCTGGAGCCAGGCGTTGAGCCATTCTCAACGTGTGCCCGCTTTACTTTCTATTCACGATGTCGCGCCGGAACACATGGATTCCATTCGCGCCATCCGCGCTGTTTTAATGCGATGCCAATGCTGGCCGGTCATGCTTCTTGTGATTCCCGGACGTCCATGGACGCCTGCCTTGTTGGATGAGTTGCGTCAATGGTCCGTAGAGGAAGGCTGTGAACTGGCTGGCCATGGTTGGCATCATCGTTGTGATCGTATACACGGGTTCCGCCACAGGTTGCATAGTTTGTTTATTTCGCGGAACGTAGCCGAACATTATACGTTGCCGCCCGAACAACTGCTTGAGCGGATTCATCAAACCAAAGACTGGTTTTTACAGCAGAACCTGCCCGCGCCCGACTTGTATGTGCCGCCCGCGTGGGCCGCGGGCCATTTGCGCCGGGAACAGTATGCGCGCTTTCCATTTACGTTGTTGGAATTGACATCCGGCGTCGTGCATTGTCCCGGGAATAAAAAACAATGGCTTCCCTTGGTTGGTTACGAAGCCGATACCCGGCTGCGCTCCTGGTCGCTACGGGCATGGAATACATTAAACGTTGCTGTAGCGCGACGCGTGAACCGCCCTTTGCGCATTGCTATTCATCCGCATGATTTAACGCTACGTCTAGCCCGCGATCTGCACGCGCTGCTGTCGGATTCGTTAAACCCCATGACGTATCGCGACGTGTTTATGCGCGAATAAGCGCGAGGACTTCGTCCCGGTATTTTTTCATGTCTTCGGCGGTCTTGGCTTCCAGATTCAGTCGTACCAGCGGTTCGGTATTCGACGCGCGCACGTTAAACCACCAATCGTCAAATTCGATGCTAAGCCCGTCCAGTTCTATCACAGTTCCACCTGTGTATTTTTCGCGTAACCGGGTAAAGACAGATGAAACATCGGACACTTCCGAATTGATTTCCCCGCTGGCCACATACCGTTTAATCGGCTTGATTAGTTCCGACAAGGTTTTGCCGGTTTTCGAAAGTAGATTCGCAATATAAATAGCGGCCAGCGTTGAGCTTTCCGCGAAATAATTTTCCTGAAAATAATAGTGCCCGGATAATTCCCCTGCAAACAATGCGTTGGCTTCACGCATTTGTTGCTTGATAAACGCATGGCCTACACGGGACATCGCGGCGGCGCCCCCGTTTTCCTCGATCACTTCCTTTACCGACCAACTGCTGCGCAAATCGTAAAAAATCGTGCCTTTTTTGCGTTCCAACATGGCTTCAGCGATAAGCGCCGTGGTCATATCGTTGGGCACAATCCCGCCTTTTTCATCTACAAACCCGGCACGGTCGGCGTCCCCGTCAAAATAAATGCCGAAATCAAATTTTCCGTCGCGTATCGTTTGTTGCAAAGGCTCAAACGTTTCCAAATGAAGCGGATTGGCTTCATGATTCGGGAACGTCCCATCGAGTTCGTCGAAAAGAGGTTCAATCTCAAACAGGCCTTCGAGCACTTTACCTTCGACAATGCCCATGCCGTTCGCGTAATCAATCGCGACGTGAATAGGCCGGTTTAATTCCGAAAATGAGCGGATATGCGCGATGTATTCTTCGGTAATGTCGTGCGAAGAAACGGTTCCGATGCGTTCTTGCGCGGACTTAAAAGCCTTGGATTGAACGATCTGTTCGATATCCTTGATTCCAGTCGCGCCGCTGATGGGAATAGCTTTTTCCCGGCATAATTTAAAACCGTTCCATTCGCCTGGATTATGGGATGCGGTGATCATTATGCCTGCATCCGCTTCCTGTTTACCGTTGGCGTAATAACACATGGGTGTGGAACATAATCCCAAATCTATTACGTCCACACCCATGTCTGTAAGACCTCGAGCCAGCGCCTGGAAAAGCGGTTGTGAATGCGGGCGCATATCGCGACCGACCACGGCTTTTTTACAGGAGAGAAACGTGGCAAATGCTTTTCCGATATCGTACGCGATATCGTCTGTTAGCGTTTCACCATAAATGCCACGAATATCGTACGCTTTAAAAATACTGCTCATAAGGTCTCTTCCCTTTAATGAATCGCTCAGAATGCCATGCGCAACGCCGCGCCGAGGAATACGGTATCGGTGTCAATATCGTCAACGGCATCGTCTAAATCCGTCTCGCTGTCAAAACGGTAGCTTCCGGCAATATCCAGAAACACGTTTGGCGCCAATTCCATATCCAATCCGACTTTAAACGCATAGAACGGATCGTCGGCCCATTCGTCATCCTGGTTAATGATGCCCGCGCCTGCCGCGGCATAGATCGCGCCACCGAGCACAAGATACGCCGCCGGGGCGTACGCGTCTTCGCCGAAACGATCCGGAAGAATTTCCGCATCCAATTGCAGTCCAAGAAGACCTGCGCGGAATTGATACGTCACTAGGTAGCTAAACCCATCGTCATCAATATCGCTGTCCAGATCGTCCAACGCTACCCAGTAATTAGCGCCTACGCCAATGCGATGATTGCCGCTTGCCGCATGGGCTTGCGTGAATATAGCGACCATAAACAAGACCATCATACCCGCCAACATGTTTTTTATCATGATGTCCACTCCTTCTGGTTTACTGCTTTTTGTTCTACCCACCGCTAACAGATCTGAAGCGTAAACATCCCGAGGATGTTATGCAAGAAAACATGGCGTGGTTCCGGGTGAAACCACGCCATGCGCTTATAAGCTTTATTGTTTATCAACCAAGCTTCGGATTAACTTTTTCCCAGTCGCTCAATGGCGGCAGAATGCCCATGGCAATGACTTCGTCACGCAGTTTGACCAGGTGCTGGTATGAATCGCGAAGCGCTTGAATATCTTCCGCGGACCCTTTCGGCATCGCGCCGGTGAGCCCGTTTGTATCCAGCGTCGTATCCATCGCCATCATAATTTTTTCAAACCCGTTGGAAGGATCATTGACATACATGCCGCAAGGCCATGCATAGCCTTGGCCGTCCATGACAGCTTTGATCATCAGCAAGGATTGATGCGACGGACTTTGGAACGAGCTGCGTCCCCGTAGTTCAATAATTTTTTTACCGCCCTGGCATACATGCGCTTTGATGGCTTTCCACTGATCCTCTGTCAATTGGTCCGTGCCGATCAAATCCACCAGCGCCTGGCCGGCGACTTTCGTTTCGCCGGCAAATACAGCCATCATTTCCCCGTGTCCCCCGTATGTGCAGCATCCGGTCACGTCGTCTTGCGCAACGCCGAAATGCTGGGCCAGCGCCGTTTGCAAGCGCGTGCTGTCCAATGCCGCCAAGGTGCCGAGGCACGAAGGGGCAAGGCCGGAATGCACAAGCACTGTCAAGCCGGTGATATCCGCGGGATTAAAAATGATTACGCCGAATTTCAAATCGGGACAATACGCTTGAATATCTTTGCCAAGCTGCGCGGCGATTTCCGCATTGCCTTTAAGCAAATCTTCGCGGGTCATTCCTTCTTTGCGGGGAGCGCCACCGGAAGAAATAATGTATTTCGCGTCGGTCAGCGCTTCTTTGATGTCGGTGGTCCACGTGACACGCGCGCCCGGAAATGCGCAGTGATACATTTCCTCCGCGGCGCCTTTTAATCCTTTTTCAAACGGATCGTACATGCATACATTCGGCGTGAGTTCCATGGTCAGGGCCGCTTGCACCATATTGGATCCGATAGCGCCTGCCGCGCCAAGGATGACGAGTTTATCTTCTGTAATATAGCTCATGTTTGCTTCTCCTTATTGTGATCGTTAACAGGAAAGACCGTTCCATGCAGTATAAGCATGCCATCTCCGCCGTAAAGAGGAAAGCAACCCGATAGAATGGTTCAGGGAAAACCCTATCAAAAAAGGCGCCCTCCCTGGAAGGCGCCTTTTTCTGATTCGGATGTGTGCTGATTATTCCGCAACAGGGCGGTCTTGACCACGCCCCGGTTTATCCGCACGGCCCGGGCGTTGAGGACGATCGCCCCGTTCGCGCGGACCGAATTGATCACGCATGTGCGCGCGCAACGCATCGGTTTTTTCCGGTCCAAGCAGTTCGCGAACCTCGAACTGGTGTTCCACCCGTGTGCGCAAGACCTCGCCGTGCGCGGCGATTTGATTTTCCACTGCCGCCATGACGCTGCTTTCGTCCGCACCGCTTTCCATCAGCTCACGGACAGCTTTCATGGTCTGACGTTGCGTTTCGATTAACGAGCGCATCGTCGCCCGATGAGCTTCATGCATTGCGCGTAATTGCTCACGCGTATCCTGGTCAATACCCAGTTGATCCATTTGTTCCGCAATCCGCTCGGGGTTGGGGCCGCGACCTTCGGGTGGCGCTCCGCGACCTTCGCGCGGTCCCGGCTCGGCCCACGACGTTAATGCTACAACACTGAGTCCCAATACCGCACCTGTGATTATCTTTTTCATCGTTGTTCTCCTGTTTTAGGGTTTCCACTGTGCTCCCGTATAACGAAGCGCGTGGATAATTATTGTATGAATGTAAAGAAGCGCGCGATGGCAGGATTAGATATTAAACGATTTAGAGCACGACGCGAGCATGCGGTACCCGTCGCGCGTAACAACCACGGTATCTTCGATGCGGATTCCACCGAGGTGTTTGTAGTATAAACCGGGTTCAACCGTAATCACGTCGCCGGCGATCAACCGTGTATCCGATAGATTCAGCGACGGCGCTTCGTGTATGTTTAAGCCCACGCCGTGCCCGGTGCTATGAATAAATCCTTCACCCCATCCGTTTTTCACGGTTGTTTCAAATCCATGGGATACGAGCATTTTTTGCGCAGCCTGATGCACGGTACGCACAGCCACACCGGCGCGCACGGCGGCAAGCGCGGATTTTTGGGCGGCAAGCACCGCGCGGTACATACGCTGCACATCCGCCGACGGAGTTCCTTTAACCACGGTTCTTGTAATGTCCCCCCAGTATCCGTGTTTTTTGTGGCGTGGAAATATATCCAACACAATAGGCACGCCCGCCCGTAGCGGTCCATGTCCGCGCTCGTGGGGATCCACCGCCTGCGCGCCACATGCCACAATCGTATCCTCCGCCATCACGTCATAGTTTAATAACGTAGTATCAATCGCATGGCGCACGTGTTCAGCGGTCAATACATTGCGCTGCACCCTTAAAACCTGGCGTTTATCCGGGGCGCTTGATCGAATAAGCGCGATGGCGGCTTTCATCGCGTGCACTGCCGCGCGCTGGGACTGGCGGATGTGGTTTATTTCGGCGTCGGATTTATGACGGCGTTCGGGAAACAACGCGCCTGCCGCAACCTTTACTTTAATGCGGGCGCGCCGCAACCGGTCGGCCACGCCTACAGGAAAACGGGCGCCCACTTGTATTTCACGTATATTTTTTTTCTTCAGCAAAGCCACAGCCCATTCGGCCACATGGTAGCGTCGCTTCGCCGGGAGCTCTAATTCCTGAGGCGTCCACACTTCATGCACCCGTGCCTGCTGTTTAGCGCGACTTACTTCCAGCAACGACACAACCAGCGAAGACCGCCGCCCACACACCAGCAACACCACAGGATCAGGCGCTGTAAAACCACTGATATACCGTAAGTTAGCGTCGTCCGCCCCGCCCTCAATCAGAAGCACCGGCGTTGTTAATTTCTTTTTCATACGCGCTGTATTTCTTTGAATGAAGTTGTTGTTTCCATATAAATCATGAAAAATCGTTTGTTTTCTGGCCTGTTCGACGTAACTGATTGATGATCATGGCATTCTGATCGTTTACTAATATAGACTCTATATATAGTAGCGCAAAGCCCTAAAAACACTAGATATAGATGCATTCGTTTTTTTTTTATCACTTTATTTTTTTCCTCTTGTTCGCGCATGACTCTTTGCATACTGTCGTTTCTTGGACAGGCATACAACAGGCGTAAGCATGCTGTTGATAACTTGTTAATGAGTGTCAAGCATCAACATTTTTTACGTGTGTAACGGCTTGCATGTTCGTGAAATGGGAAACCCATGCGGAACAGTTCGGTTGGCGTTTGCGGCGCTGGTTGAAATGGTTGGGTGGATCAAAACGCGGGTGTGCTATAAGGTCGTGATAGATTTTCGTTTTCGTCTGCTGTGCGCGTCCCCGTTTATTCAGGCATTGGTCTTTAGTTCGATTTATTTTGGGGGTAGCAATACGTGGACAGAAACGCATCTACGTTGTGGGCGGAAGCTTGCAACCGGTTACAGGAAATTCTTTCAAACGATGTCTATGAGCGCTGGATTGCGGTCATTGATGCCAAAACACTAAACGATCATACGTTGACGTTGTCCGTGGCCAACGACTTCTATCATTCGTGGTTGGTGGAAAATTATCTTCCGTTGATTGAAGATGCCGTGCGCGTCGTCACGGGAGAACAGCACACGATTCAATTCGACGTCAATGCCGCGTCGGAAACAACAAAACCGCAATCAGCGCCAAGCAAACAAACCCCTTCGTCCAGCTCGCGCGGCTCAAAAAAACATGCGCCGGTGGCTTTATTAAATCCGAACTACACGTTTGATTCATTTATCATTGGATCGTCCAATAATTTTGCGCACGCCGCGTGCCTGGCTGTCGCGCAATCGCCTGCGCGCGCGTACAATCCTTTGTTTATCTATGGCGGTGTCGGTCTAGGCAAAACGCATTTAATGCAAGCCATCGGCAATCATGTTCTTTCGCATAAACAAGCGCATGTGTGTTATTTGTCCTGCGAAGCTTTTACCAATGATTATATTGACGCGATTCAAAACCGCAGTCTGGTGGATTTCCGGCGCAAATACAGACAATGCGATCTACTGCTGATTGACGATATTCAATTTTTGGCGGGCAAAGAGCGCATGCAAGAGGAGTTTTTCCATACGTTTAACGCGCTGTTCGACCAGCACAAACAAATTGTGCTGACGTGCGACCGGCCTGCCAGTGAAATTCCCGGACTGGAGCATCGTTTGGTTTCCCGTTTTGAATGGGGATTGGTCACGGAACTGGAAGCGCCGGATGTCGAAACACGTATTGCGATTCTTCGCAAAAAACAGGATGTCATGAATCTGCATTTGGACGATGACGCGCTGCTGTATATTGCCGAGCATATTCGTTCCAACATCCGCCGTTTGGAAGGCGCGTTGATCCGCGCAGCCTCGTATGCGTCGTTGACAGGGCAGAAACTAACCGTGGAAACAATGGAATATCTGCTGCGCGATACGCTGGATCAGGAACAACAGGAAGCGGTCACGATCGAATCCATTCAGCGTTCCGTGGCGGATCACTATGATATACGGCTGGCCGACATGACCAGCAAACGGCGTCCACAATCCATTGCATTCCCTCGCCAGGTCGCTATGTATTTAAGCAGGCAATTAACTACTCATTCGTTTCCGATGATTGCGGATGCCTTTGGACGCAACCATGCGACGGTGTTGCATGCATGCAAACTCGTGGAAGACAAAATGGGGGACGATGCGCAATTGCGTCAGACCGTTACGTTGATCAAACAGAAACTTAGTAGAAGGAATGGATAACTTGTTCACGGACACCGTAATAACCTGTGAATACCTGTGAACAAATGTGTATAACGAAAACGTTCTTGGATAACCCGGGTGTTATGCGTACTTATAGCGGACGTTATGCACAGCTCAAAAATGCTGAATATACTTTAATACCAAGGGTTTAAGCTTGTTATTGTCTTTATGCACAATACATAATAATAAGAATACCCATTAAATAGAGAATAGTTCTTTCTATTATGTAGGTGGCTAAAGCCACGGTTAGAATGGAGCCATGATGAAAATTAAAATTAAAAAAGAAGCCATGATTGAGGGATTGCAGAAAGTACAGTCCATTGTAAATCCCCGAACCACGCTTCCTATTCTTTCCAATATTTTATTTAAAGCGGAAAACGACCGCTTGTGGTTGTCGGCCACGGATTTGGAAGTCAGCGTCCGGGCCAGTGTGCCTGCTGAAGTAATTAAAGAAGGCGGCTCCACGTTAAATGCGCGGCGCGCGTTTAGCATTTTCCGTGAATTGTCCGCGCCCGAAATAGAAATAGAGATTGATGAAAAAGACACCGCTACAATTAAAAGTGGATCGTCATTTTTTAAATTGATAGGCATTTCCGAAGATGATTTTCCGCCTATTCCGAAATTTGACGGCGGGCGCGTGTTCTCGCTCGATCAAGCCGCGTTCCGGGCTATGCTGGAAAAAACCCATTATGCCGCATCCAGCGACGAAACAAGGCAAGTGTTGAACGGGGCATTGATGAGCTTTCGCGATGACAAACTAACCGTTGTGGCTACCGACGGGCGCCGTTTGGCTTTGGTGGAGCAGGAAGTTGAATTTCCCAAGGAAGCGGAAGGGGAATTGGTGATCCCGACCAAAACCATTGGCGAGTTGATTCGCACATTAGGGGATGAAGGAACCCTGAAAATCCTTGCCACGGATAAACAAGTGGCTTTTGAATTCAGTGAAATGCTGATTGTATCCCGCTTGATTGACGGCACGTACCCGAATTTCCGCCAAGTGATCCCGGCCCAAAGCGATCAACGCATACCTGTGGAGCGTGAATCCCTGCTGATGGCTGTGCGCCGTGCTGCGTTGATGACGACGGACCAGTCCAAATCCGTCAAAATGCTTTTCATGAAAAACAAACTGGAAGTGGTCACGGAAACGCCCGACGTCGGGGAAGCGCGCGAAACCTTGCCGATCAAATATAGCGGCAAGGATATTGCGGTGGCGTTTAATCCCGAGTTTCTGGTTGAACCGTTGCGTAATCTCGAAAGCGACGAAATTTTTATGGAAATTACCGACGAATTAAGTCCCGGGGTCATCAAATCCGATGTGCCGTTCCTGTATGTGTTGATGCCCATGCGCTTTTCCTGATGGAATGAAACCGGGCAGGCAACACCTCCTGAAGCGCCTGGAATTGGCGGCATTGGAGGAAATAGACCGGGTATTAAAAGCGTTGCCGCGTCCGCTTCGTCAAAAAGCGCAGGCTTTGCCTATTTCCCTTGAGCCGGTGCCTGGTTCTGATTTAGTCAAAGACGGTTTGGAACCGGACACGCTGGGATTGTTTGTAGGCGATCCGTATGCCGATGCTTTGCATGCTTCCGACAATGTTCCTGCCCAGATTCTTTTATTTCTGGAAAATATATGGGAATACGCCCAGCGCGACACAGCCGCATACCGGGAAGAAGTGCGCGTAACCTACATGCACGAATTAGGTCATTATCTTGGTTTGGACGAAGACGATTTATTTATCAGGGAATTGGATTGAGGCAGGCCACTCAAAATCCATCCATTAAAATAACCGAAGACATGCCAGGCACATGCACCGCGCCTTGCGCAGGCCCGTTTACAGCGCGCCCTCCGCGCAGGCCCTCCATGTTGATTTCAGATCCATTGCCGATCAATCGCCAGTTGCCCGATGGAAAATCCACGTTAAAAGTCACTTGGGCATGACTGGCATTCAGCAAAACGATAAATCCATTGCCCGGATGTCTGCGCGGACTATTCACGATATACCCAAACGCTTGGTCATTGTTGGTGTCAATCCAGCGATAATAGTCGTTTGGCGGACGCGCCGATACCCGAAACGCTTTGCCTTGCGGACTTTGACGAAGCGCAATAAGGCTTTTGTAATATTCCATGGCTTGTGCCGCAACGGGACGGTCCCGCTCATTCCAGCGCAAGGCATTTAATTCATCCCCACGGTTGTACGTGTTGCTTACACCATGTTTGCTGCGCAAAAATTCCTGACCGCTTTGCAGCATAGGAATGCCAAGCGAAGTAAATAACGCCGTGGCTGCCAAGCGGTTGGCCGCTACATCGCGTGGTTGTAGATAACGGCCATCGCGATCCGGGCGCGTTGTCAGTTCATCCATTAGCGTCATATCGTCGTGGCTTTCCACATAATTGACAGTTTGTATAGGGTTGGCGGTCCACAAATCGCCTGAGCCTATCAGAACCTCTTTCATGCGCTCGATATTCCGTTCGCCCATGACAAACCCTTTGACGCCATTCCGGAAATAATCGTTCCAGGCCGACCACCCCGTTCCTGTTAACTCGTATTTGTGCGTGCCACGGAAACTCCATGGTTCCGATACCAGGAGGACATTAGGATTGATTTTGATCGCTTCTTCGCGGAGTTGAAGCAGTGTTTCCATATCAATTAACTCCGCCAGATCGAAGCGGAATCCGTCAATATGGAACTCGCGCATCAGGTACAGGACGTTTTCAATAATTAACCGACGCATCATAGGCGCTTCGCTGCGCACATCGTTGCCTACGCCGCTGAAATTGCTGAAGGTATAATCGGGGTTGAGCCGGAAATAATATTTGCGGTCAATCAGACTGAAAATATTAGGTGTGCCTAAATGGTTGTACACAACATCCAGCATCACGCCGAATCCCTGATTATGCAATTCATTGACTACATGTTTGAACTCATAGAATTGCGAGCCGGTGGCGGGCGAGCGACCAAACGATGCTTCAGGCGCGAAGAAAAAGACTGTGGCATACCCCCAATCGTAGCGATTACCGGGATTGTTAAATTCCTGCATCGGCAGAAATTCTATCATATTCACGCCAAGATCCTTTAAGTGATCAAGACCTGTGCCGGTGCCCACCGATGCAAGCAAGCCTTCATACGTGCCTCGAAGTGACGGCGGTACCTTGGACGATGGATGCATGGTCATATCGCGAATATGCATTTCATAAATGACCATGTCTTCGTGACGCGGCGCCACAAAATCCTGATCGGTCCATCCGCTGAACCAGCGGTTGGTAGCGTAGGGATCCAGCACGATTGTGTTATAGTCGGAATCAACGGCCGCTGCCAATGCATACGGATCGCCGATTTGTGCCGTGGGATGGAAGCCTTCGCCATCGCCCGCGGGTCCTTCTACATTAAACGAGTAATAGCGACCGATATCCAACCCGATCGTGGATAATTCCCAAACCCCGTCGGTTTCGTCTTTCCACATCAAATAGCGTTCGGAAGGTTCGACGGGTTGATGGGTGGGTGTTTTGATTTCGTATTCGGGCCGGTCAAAGAAACACAGATACACGCGCGTCGCCCGTGGGGCGAATAAGCGATAGGTTGTGGCATTGTTATCGCGATCCAACGTCACGCCTAGCGGTTTATCGGAAACAAACTGATCCATAAACGTGCCGGGCGATGTCATTTTATAGGCCCGGCGTTCGGCTAAACCGTCTATAAGCAGCATGTAATTTTGATCAATGCGCAGCGGTTCTTCGGTGGTGATCCGGAGCGTGCGTCCGGCGCCGCGTGATGCGCGGTCCACGCGCAAATTGATATTGCCGCGTCCGTCGTTGGCGGCATTAGGCGCATCGTCCGGCGCCGCCAGCCAGCGGGTGCGATTAATCACAAATTTAAAATCCAAATGTTCTTCGCCGCGGGGCGGGCGCAGACCGGACAACTGAGCCGATACTTCCCAAATGCCCACGCCGCGCAGATTCCGTAATTGCCAGGTGCCTTGGCGACCGCTTGGGTCCCATTGATTAAAATTACCGGCCACAACAACTAAGTCGTTTGGACCGACCTCTATGCCGTAGAGATCCGGATTAAAGAAAAAAGTAATCGTATCCCCGCGGATCGCATAGCCTTGTACGAAACCTTCTTCGGGAGGCGTGGTCATACGCCAATCCTTGATCGCCACCTCCGGATCGAGTTGAACGCGAAGCTTGTCCATGGACGGCGTTGCGCCGCGCAGCGTGACTTCAATTAAATGTTCGTTTTGAACAAATGCGGATACGATCACGTCGGGTGGGCGTTCGAGCAGTCCGTTTTCATTGACGTGAAGAATGCGGTTCTCGCCCGGCTCCCATTCCCCGTCTACGATAAATTTATATTCATGACGTCCGAAGGGCAGGTTCATAGGGCGAACATCCAGCGACCAGATTCCTTCGCGTTTTTCCATGGGGTACCGGGTGGACCAATGATCGGACGACGTGGCGACTTGCACGGCGCGCGCGCTGGGATGATCCAATCGAAGTAGCGCCGTGGGTTTTTCGCCTGGAACAAAGCGGGTATCCATGCGCTGAGGCATTTCGTTTGCCCAAGAGAATGTGGGCAGGACCAGAATCAGATATAGCAACCAAATACGCATGATTAATACTCCGGATGTAAAACGTTATCACAGCATAATCATTTGGATTGATCAAGCAGGATGGGCTCGAGAATACACGCGCCGAAAAAGCCTGCTTCCGGTTCTATGGATTTCCTATGGACATGGGCAAGGGGCGGGATTAGGATAAACCATCGAATTGCATTATCCTAGCGGAGGGGTGGCTGAGTGGTTGAAGGCGCGCGACTCGAAATCGTGTGTGCGTGATGAGCGTACCGGGGGTTCGAATCCCTCCCCCTCCGCCATGAAGTAGAGACTTGCTTTGCTCGTCTATATTCTTATCTCCGTTCTTATGTAGGATCAAGGGGACATTCATGCCAAAACCAATTGTTGCTGTGTTTGATACGAAGCCGTATGACCGGGATTCATTTGCGGGGGCGGCGCGTGCGCACGAAATCGAGTGGCAGTTTCATGCGTTCCGACTCGAGAAAGCTACGGCGTCGTCGGCGCAGGGGGCCATGTCGGCTTGTATTTTTGTCAATGATCGCGCCGATGCCGATGCATTAGCTACACTTGCGGAATGCGGGGTCCGGCATATTGCGCTTCGTTGCGCGGGGTTTAATAATCTGGATATGGCCGCCGCCGGGCAACTGGGACTGTGTGTAACGCGTGTGCCTAGTTACTCGCCGCACGCGGTGGCGGAACATACGTTGGCGCTGCTGCTTTCCCTGAATCGTCGTATTCACCGGGCGTTTAACCGGGTGCGCGAATTAAATTTCGGTTTAAGCGGGCTGGTCGGTTTCGATTTACACGGGAAAACAGCCGGCGTGCTGGGCACAGGCCGCACCGGCGCGCTGGTGGCGCAAATTCTTCGCGGCTTCGGCATGCACGTCGTGGCCTACGATCCGTATCCCAACGCCGACTGGGCCGCGCAATACGGCGTGGAATATACCGACCTGGAAACGGTATTTCGTAGATCTGATATTTGCACGCTGCATGTGCCGCTGACTCCTGAAACACATCACATCATCAACGCCCAGTCGCTGGCATGGATGAAACCGGGCGCGGTCCTGGTTAACGTAAGCCGCGGCGCGCTGGTGGATACGTCCGCGTTGATTCAATCGCTTAAAGCCGGGCGGCTCGGCGGCGTGGCGTTGGATGTGTACGAGGAAGAAGAAGGCATTTTTTTCGAGGATTTATCAGGACAGGTGTTGCAGGATGACGAGCTGGCGCGTTTGCTAACGTTTCCGAACGTGCTGATCACATCGCACCAGGCTTTTCTCACACGCGAAGCGCTTGCGGAAATTGCGCGCGTGACCGTGGAAAATATTCTGCGCACGCATGAAGGCCAGCCTCCTTTGGAAACCACGTCGTTGAAGGGGTAGGCCGATGAACCCGGATACACCCGAACTTCTTCAATTTTTGCAGCGATTGTATCAATTCCAGACTGTGGGCGCATTGTCCGAGACAATTTGCACTCATTTACCGGACTTGATAGGTGGAGAAAATGCGATTGTATGCAGGCATGACGGGGAACAGCGCGTAATTACCGCGGTGGTGGCCAAGCATGCGTTTAGTCGGGCTAACCTTATGCCGCACATTAATGAAAGCGGGATCATGGCGCAGCACCCGTTTTGGGAAAGTATTTTTCATCCGCAACAACCCGTGCGCGCTTTGTCCGATTTGGTCAGTCGTGAGGCATGGCATAAAAATCCGCTTTATGCGGAAGTGTTTGCGCCGGATGGCATCGAAGACCAGATTAATACGGAAGTGGTGGGCGATCCTCAACGATTTACCACGGTCAACGTGTTGCGTGGCAAACGAGGTTTTTTCGATAAAGAGCATGCCTTGATGAAACTGTTGCGGCCCCACCTTGCGCAGGCGTTTATTAATGCCGCACTGGCGGAACGCGCCGGATTGCTGTCGTCGTCCAGCGAGCAAAACGAGTTGATCCCCGTGGATATGCATGGCGCATTGGTGAAGGATTCAGCTTATCTCTCGCGTGGCGTGCCGGAGCCGGTTCTGGCGTGGGTAAAGATCCAGGTTCAGCGATTCAACGAAGGATGGTTGGTAACGACGCTGGAACCGTATCGGTATGAAGACGGCGCCCATACTGCGATTTATGCCCTGGCCCGGGATATGGAGCATGGTCGGTATCTGTTGTCGGTGCGTCATTTGACATGGCGGACGTCTGCAACCCGCTTGACGCCACGCGAAGCGGAAATCATGGCGTGGGTCGCGGCGGGCAAAAGCAACGAGGACATTGGGGCGATTCTCGAAACAAGCATCAACACGATCAAAACCCATTTGAAACGAAGCTTCATTAAATTGGGTGTGGAAAACCGGACCGCCGCCGCCGCCGCATGGCGCGATCGCAACGGTCACCCGAAAGAGTGACAGGGTTTCCATTATAAAAGATATACGTCCGCGAATGCATGGGTATCTTTTCTCCTGTGATTCGCATATACCATAGTTTATGGGTGGCGCTGATGGGGGTCGTGTCTGCATGGGCGGGTGCGGGCAAGGTGGAAATTAATCAGCGGCACATGGCTGCGGCGCCCTACATCATTGACCAACCTGGCCAGTACATTCTCACCAGCGCGTTGCACGTATCCGATACCAATAGCATCGCCATTGTGGTGGAAACGAGCGACGTGGATTTGGATTTAAACGGGTTCACCATCACGGGGCCGGGAGGGTCGTCGTCGCTAAGCGCCATTTTTCAAAGTTCGATTTACGATCGTTTGCGTGTCCATAATGGCAACATCACGGGCTGGACGGGAAGCGGGGCTTATGCCGTGCATGCGCTGGGGTTGGCGAACACGCTTGAGCAGTTGCACGTGGCGTTTAACGCACAAGGCTTGCTTGCAGGCGCGCAGAGTGTTGTTCAGGATTGCGTTGTGTATTCCAATGCCAGCGTATCCGTGGAAGTAGTAGGCATTGATGTGGGCACGGGCAGCGTGGTGCGTCGGTGCCTTGTGCAAGGGTTGGGCACATTATCTGGAAATACGTACGGCATTCGGGGGGCTTTTAATGTTACAGTGGAGGATTGTGTTACGTATCAAATCAATTCCCCGGACAATGCCTATGGTATTTTTGTGAATCACGGCGGGGTTGTTCGCAATGGCGCGATGCGCTGGGTAACGGGAGGTAACGAAGCGTATGGCATTTATGCCGGCAACGCAGCATCGCTATCCGGAAGCGCGGGAGGGAAAGTCACGGGCGGAGTCTTTGCGTCTGCCATTAGAGGGGGCGATCAGGTATCCATTCAGTTTTGCGCAGGCGTAGAAAGCGGGAATGGATTGGAGTTGTTTAATGATGGTGAAATTTTATCTTCCATTGCCTCCACCAATAGCCAATGGGGTTTGCTTGCGGCTTCACGTAGCCGGATTGCGGATTCGTATGCGGTGCGGAATGGACTGGCCGGAATCTATTTCGACGGCGCAAGGGGGCAAGCGTTTAATAACGATGCTGCGTACAATACCATCGGATATGATTTTAATGGCGCCACGGATTGGGCAGGCGGGAATAGCGCATTAGCCAATAGCGGCCCGCATTTTAATGCGCCTGCGGGCACGCGGTTAGGGCAAACAGTAACAAATCCGGGCCTGTTTTTCATCGAGACGAACAGTTGGGCTAATTTCATTTTAACGGACTAACCATGCATCATGTCTTTCGCCTAGTTTTGAGTTTATTTGCGGGTCTATGTTTTTCTGCTCAGGCTAAGGATGGGCGGATTTCCCTGAGTACGCAGGATTTTCCCGGCATCCTGACCAACAGCGGTAGTTATGTCTTAAGCGAATCGGTGGTGTTGACGCAGGCGTATGTTTTTGCCGCGCTTTCGGTGCAGGCGGATTTTGTCACGATAGATTTAAACGGGCATGCGATCACAAAAAAAGGGGGCACAGGGGAATATGCCCTTTTCCAAGGCAGCGACCGGCACGCCTTGCATGTGCGCAATGGTTCGCTTTCCGGCTTCGACATGGGGGTGCGCGCGGGCACTGCGGCGCGCATAGAAAACGTGCGTGTGAGCGATGTTAATTCCATAATCGTTGCAGGGCCAGGCGCTCATGTGCGTGATGTGCAAGGCCTGGGCATGTCTTTGGAACATGCGGAACCTCTACTCTCTGCGGGCGCGGGGTCATTTCTTGATGGGGTGTTGATGGCCGAAGGCTCCGGCGCCACGTCTTCCGGGCCGCCCTTCTGGACATTGGTGGGAGAAGCCAGTTTGGTCCATCGCTTGATCATACAAGATTTGGTGTCATCACAAACCACAAGTGCGACCGTGTTATCGGCCGGGATGGGCTCGGTGTTACGTCGTGTTCAACTGGGTTCCCTTCAGTCGGAAAAGAACCTAACCGGCCTCTCCTCCAGTCGGGGTATTGTGTCGCATTCCAGCGTGGACGGGCTGGCGTCCGTTAGCGGCGACGCGACAGGAATACGCTACGGGCACGGGCTGGTACGCGAAATGCAGATCCGGCTTGTACAAGACACCAATGGCGCCGCAAATGCCTCGTTGGAGCATGCCATGTGGGTGGATTCGCAAAGCACGGGCTTTCCCTTTCTGCCAGCCTCTCACATTCTGGAAACCACGCGCATGGCGCGAAACACGCTGAATTACGGATCCCTCAACGTGCAAGGTGGGGGATCGGCGTTGCGCGACAATCAACTGAATAACTCCACCAACCATGTTGTGTTTATGTCCGGCGTTGGAAAAAATCTCGCGATTCGTAATAGCGCGTCAGGGAATCCGTTACCGATGTTCTCCGGCGGATTGCCAAATGGGTGGGCGCAGGTGGAAGCCTTTCCGGACGTCTTTTTTGTTTTCACGAATAACCCGTGGGCGAACCTACAACATTGATGAAACGCCTTATTCCATACGCGGTTGTGCTTAACGCCTGGCTGACATGTTTCCCACTGTTAGCTCAAACGTATTTGACCAGCGACATGCTTCCGTTGACGATCATGGAGCCGGGGTACTATGTCGCTGTAGAACCGCTGGTGTATCCGGGGGCCGGGCCGGGTATTTTGGTCACCACGAACGATGTCACGCTTGATTTGAACGGCTACACGTTGTCCGGCCCGATTGTGGGCGCGTCCAGCGGCATTCAGCAAATGTTCGGCTTGAGGGGCTTGATGGTAAAAAACGGCGGGCTTACCGGATGGGGCAATCTGCCGGGCACCGCGGGCATTTTTGCCGGCGGAGGAAACAACCGGTTTGAGTGCCTCCACATTTATGATTGTGGAAACGGCTTGTGGGCAGGACAAAACGCGCGGGTAGATGCGGTTACCATCAACACTATTTCAGGTTCGGGCGACCACTACGGAATACAAGGCGATGGCAATTTATGGGTGCGTGACTCGTTGGTGCGCAGTGTGAATGCAGCGGGAATCGCCTACGGGATTGTGGGAGGCATGCATGGCGTGGTGGAACACAGCGTCGTTACGGATATCACCTCGGACGACGCGGCGTTGGGGATTGCGGTATCGAGCGGCCATGTGGAGCATAGCGTCGTAGGGCCTGTGTATGGCGAATTTTATGCGGCAGGCATTGCGGCAGACGATACATTAGCCACACGGTATTGCACTGTTTCAGAAGTCCAGTCCCCCGTGGAAAGTGAAGGGATTACCATTAGTGCGGGCAGCAGTTCGACCATTTTGCGCAATGCGATTGCAGAAAATGGATTAGCGCTGGCACAGGGATCCGGCTTACATGTGGCGTTAGGCCATGCATCGGAAAATGCATTGTATGCGGGCCGCAATGAAGGCGTGAAAGCAGGGTTTAAATCGCGGGTGGAACATAACGTCATAGCCTTGCACCCCACCGCATCGGTGTTGTTGGAAGGTACCGATAGTCGCCTGGAAGGCAATTTAATGGCGCGCAGCCTAGTGGCCGTGACGTTTGGTTTATTCACCAATACCGTGGTTATTCGGAATGCATGGGGTGAACAAACATTCCCTGTTGCGCCGGTAAATAATCATGTAGCCGACGTGCTTTTTCTGCCTGGCGTTGATTTTGACCATCCAGTCCGTTCGTATTATTTCGAGAATATCTCATGGTAACGAAAAATAATAACGTCATGATTTTCGTACTTGCGTTGACGTTGTGGACCGCGCCTGCGTCGCAGGGCTCGCAAGGACGCATACATATTTCGCAAGCGGATGTAAATCCGGGATATGTCATCAACCAAGCTGGCTCGTATATTGTCACCGAGTCTATACAAGCCACAGGTGTCGTGGCAGCGATTACGGTCAACGCCGATGATGTGTTACTGGACTTAAACGGACACACCATTGAAGGCAGCGCACTTGCGCCTTTTGCTGTGTTTCAAAATCCAGTGATGCAACGTCTTACTGTGCGCAACGGCGCCATACGTAATTTCAACGCGACAGGCGCGGTGGCATTTAATTTGCAAGGCCATGGCAATGTCGTGGAACGAATACGGATGACATCCTGCCCGCAAGGAATCCGGTTGGGAGAGAATGCGCGGGTTCGCGATGTTGAACTTTGGGGTGGCCCACCCCTAACCGGAGCGGGTTTCGGCGTGCAAGCCGGCTCCTATGCACGATTGCACCGCGTACAGGTCGTAGGCATGCAAACAGATAGTGCATACACAGCCATAGAAACAGGGGCGCGCTCCGCGTTAGCGCAGTGTCGCGTGGTGAATAATACGGCAGGGACACCTTTTACCGGCATTCGTATGGGTGCGCATTCCTCACTGACCGCAAGCGACGTTACAGGAAATACCGGCACACTGCTTGTAACCGGATTGTCGGCCGGCAGCAATAGCGTGGTCCATGCCTCGACAGTTTCGCGTAACACAGGATTGCTTGCATCCGGATTAAATGTGCTTGGTCCGGGTGTTGTGGCTGGATCCACCGCTTCTCAAAACAGTGGGAGCGGTATTCAAGCAGGACCGGGGGCTATGGTGGTGGAAAATATCGCCTTTAGCAATACCTTGGCCGGTATCATTCTAAACGGCTATTCGTTTGCGTTGCAAAATCATGTAACGCAAAACGGTCTTTCGGAGCCGACCGGTGGAGGGATTATCGCCGCGCAACCGGGCAATCGAATTGAAAAAAATAGCGCGTTGTTTAACCGGACAGGTATCCGCCTGAATGCGACCAATAATGTCGTGATCGCGAATCGTACCGCGCAAAATGTGACTACCAATATCCTTGTAACCGTCACACCGAATCATGTGGGATTGCGACGGGTTGTGACAGGCGCGTTCAGCGAAAAAAACGGTATGGCGAATTTGGATCATTAACGTGAAAACGAAATGGGTATTTTATCTAATGTGCATGCTGGCCACGGCGCTGAGCGCCTTGAGCGCGTGGGCCTCTTCGCCGGCTTCAAACCGTGTGCGGTATGTTACGTCTGTTTCAGAAATCAAAGGCGCATCGCTGTATGACGATCACCAATCGGTTAGCGTGTCACCCGATGCCCACGGCGCGCTGCTCGATCTAAGCGCCTACCCGTGGAGCCGCCGTGTGGGTATTAACGCGTTTGCGGTGCTGACCAATCAGTTGTTGTTTGTGCCGGATGCCGATTTTGAGCAGGACGGAAACGTGTATACGCGCCGTGACATTGTCCAATTTGACCCGGTTACGTCTGTATTTACGAAATTTTTCGACGGTCTTTTGGCCGGTATTCCCGCGCATGTGGGCTTGGACGCGCTAGCATTTTTACCCGGATTGCCGGGTTTTGCTTTTTCCTTGGATGTGCCCGCGACGCTACCTGTTGCGGGATCGGTCCGTCAACATGATCTTTTATACTGGAACGGCATCAGTTTCGGCGTGCAGAAAAGCGGGGAAACGGATTTGAATTTGCCCGCTGCCGCGAATGTGGATGCGTTGTATATATATACGAATATATTTACGTGGTATTTCTCATTGGATAAACCGTTAGGAGCCGGACGGGAGCGTGACGTCTGGATGATTCCCCATATCGCAACCAACGCGTTTGTTTTGGCTGTCACGAATATCCTGTCCACGCCCGGGGTAGATTTGGTGGGATTGGATTTTCCGCTGGATCGGGATGGGGAAGGATTGACGGATTTCGAGGAGTATACCGGGTACGATGAGCCATCCACGGTCTGGCCGGGAACCACGACGCCGATCAATCCGAATGGCGCTACCACGGATCCCCTGTTATACGACACAGATGGCGACGGATTTTCAGATGCCGAGGAGGCGGTTGCAGGAACAGACCCGAACGATTTGGACGATTATTTGCGCCTGCTTGCAATTAACGCTTACACCGATGTAGACGAAGTGACCTGGCGCTCTGAAGCCGGGCGGCAGTACAGCGTGTATAGCGTTAACGGCGGCGATGGAGGGTTGATGGATCAGGACTGGCAGTGGTTGATTTCCCTCCCCGGCCACCCAGGTCAAATGACGTTCACAAACATTGTCATCGGCGTGGACGAACATCATTACCAAATCCGCCTCGACATCGCCCCGTGATCCGCTTATACGGGGCGTGTGTTTCTTGCTGTAATCATGACTTGTTGAAATGCAGACGATTGTCTACTTTACCCATCGGCATATGGTCTCCACTCGCCATGATGCCTACAGAGGATGGGTATGCCGGACGCAGGAACAAACCAAAACGCAGAACAAATCGCCCGGGATCAGATAGACCGGCAACTGGAAGCGTCCGGATGGGTCGTTCAGGGCAAGAACGGCTTGAATCTGTCCGCCGCGACGGGCGTTGCTGTGCGTGAACTGTCTTCCGAGGGTGGTCCCGCCGACTACATCTTGTTTGCCGAAGGCAGGGCCATCGGCGTAGTCGAGGCGAAGAAGGCGGGTACCACCCTGTCCTCTATCGCTGATCAATCCGCCCGCTACTCCTACGCCATGAATCATCTTCCACAACGCTGGGCGGATCCCTTCCTTTCACCTACGAAAGCACCGGGATCGAAACCCAGTTCGTTGATCAGCGTGACCCCGATGCCCGGTCGCGGTCTGTGTTTGCGTTTCATCGTCCTGAGCAATTGTTGGAATGGGTGCAACAACCCAACACCCTCCGGCAACGGCTACGACAGATGCCCGAACTGAATGCCGCCCCGCTCCGCGATTGCCAGATCCGCGCTATTCAGGGCATCGAATCCTCCCTGGCCCAAAACAAACCCCGCGCTTTGATTCAAATGGCCACCGGCTCCGGCAAAACCTTCATGGCAGTCACCACCGCCTATCGCCTGATCAAATTCGCCGGGGCCAAACGCATTCTGTTTCTTGTGGACCGGGGCAATCTCGGACGGCAAACGGTAAACGAATTCCAGCAGTTCGACACCCCGGACGATGGCCGCAAGTTCACCGACCTTTACAACGTCCAACTGCTCGGCCCGGCCGGAATAAATCCGGTGTGTCAGGTCACCGTCTCCACCATTCAACGCCTCTATTCCCAACTGATGGGGCAGGATCTGGATGAAGAAGCCGATGAACATTCACTGAATGAAATCGCGGTTAGCGACGACACCCAGCGGGAAGTCCGTTACAACCCGGCTATCCCTATTGAATCGTTCGATTTTATTATCATAGATGAATGCCACCGCTCTATTTATAACCTCTGGAAACAGGTGCTCGATTATTTTGACGCCTTTCTCATCGGCCTCACCGCCACTCCGAGCAAAGCCACTCTCGGTTTCTTCAACCAGAACCTGGTGACCGAATACCCCCACGTGCAAGCAGTCGCGGACGGCGTGAACGTGGGCTACGACATCTACCGGATCAAAACGGAAATCACCGAGGCAGGCGGCAAACTGGAATGCAAAGCCGATTACCAGCGGCGGGACCGCCTCACCCGCGCCAAACGCTGGGCGTTGCAGGACGAGGATGAAGCCTACGACAAAACTCGCCTCGACCGATCCGTGGTGGCGGTCAACCAGATACGCGAGGTCCTCCAGGTCTTCAAAGATAAACTCTTCACGGAGTTGTTCCCCGACCGTCCGGCCAAGGCCGCTGCCCTTGGACTCGACGCGCCTTGGGTGCCCAAGACGCTGATTTTCGCGAAGGACGACAGCCACGCCGAGGACATCGTCAAGATCGCCCGCGAAGTATTCGGCAAGGGCAACGACTTCTGCAAGAAGGTTACGTACAAAGCCGGGGCGAGACCGGAGGAAATCATCAAGGCTTTCCGCACCGATCCCGCTTTCCGTATCGCGGTCACCGTGGACATGATCGCCACCGGCACCGACATCAAACCGCTGGAATGCCTGCTGTTCATGCGGGACGTCCGATCCCAGCTTTATTTCGAGCAAATGAAGGGCAGGGGAACCCGTACCATTGACCCCACGGACCTCGCCGTGGTCACCCCGGACGCAGGCGCGAAATCGCGGTTTATCCTCGTGGATGCCGTCGGCGTCACGGAAACCGATAAAACCGATTCCCGGCCCATCGAGCGCAAACCCACCGTGCCTTTCGACAAACTGATGCTCCAGATCGCCATGGGGAAACGGGACGAAGCCACACTGAACAGCCTAGCCAATCGCCTTGCCCGCCTGGACCGCGCCCTCAGCAATGAGGCCCGCGCCGAACTCAAAGCCGTGGGCGGCATTTCCGTCAAACAACTCGCCTCGAATCTTATAAAAGCCACGGACCCCGACGCCATTCTCCTTGCAGCAAAAGGCGGAGCAGATAACCTCGATAAGCCGACCGCTGCCGAATGCGAAGCCGCCGCGCTTGAACTCGCCAACAAGGCCGTTGCTCCTATCGCCAATCAGCCTGCTTTCCGTGAATTATTGGAACAAGCCCGCCGCGACACCGAAGTGATTATTGATCACATCAGCCGGGATAAGCTTCTTTCCGCCGACTACGATTACGAACGCGCGGAACAACTGATCACCTCGTGGAAAAAATTTCTCGACGAACATCAGGACGAAATAACCGCCCTGCAAATCCTTTACAACAAACCGCACGCCAAGCGGCACCTCACCTACGACGAAATCAAACATCTGGCCGACACCGTCAGCAAGCCGCCGTACCATCTCGCCCCGGACGAAGTGTGGAAAGCCTACGAGCATTTGGAGAGACGTCCGCACACCGCCAACACGGTGAAGACCCTGACCAATCTCATTACCCTCGTCCGCCACGCCATCAATCCCGAACAGTCCCCCCTGCATCCGTTCCCCGAAATCGTGGAAACGCGCTACCAGCAATGGCTCCCCCAGCAGCAAAATGTGGCTGAGGCGTCCCGCCTCAGTTCTTCAGAAGAAGATCAGAGGCAAGATGCCTCTGCCACGCTTGCCCCCCGTTTCACCGAAAAACAACTCCACTGGCTCGGCATCATCAAGAACTACGTCGCCCTCAACGGAGCCTTCAATACCGACGACTCCGAGGCCTACCTCGAAGCCTGGCAAAGCGTGGACTCCGACGAAAGCGTCCCCTTTGCCGTCGCCAAACGCGCCTTCGGCAAAGATCCCAAGCCGATTATTGAGGAACTCAACGAGGTGCTGGTGGCATGAGTGGGATTCCGGAAGGTTGGCGCGAGACCACTTTTGGCGATGTTGTCCGAAATGTCTCAATCAACGAGAAAAAACTACCCAAAAGTCGGTATTCGGAAATCGGCAGATTTCCCGTTATTGATCAGGGCCAAGAGTTTCTTGGTGGATATTCTGACGATAGCACAAAAGTCGTTGATGCGGATCTCCCACTTCTGATTTTTGGTGATCATACTCGAATATTCAAATATTTGAACCAGCCGTTTGTGCCCGGAGCTGATGGCATTAAAGTTCTCAAGCCTGTCGGTGTGCATGAAAAGTGGCTATATCACATTGCGCATGCTCTTGAGTTTCCTGATAAAGGATACGCAAGGCACTATCATCATCTTAAACAGGCTCGTTTACTCGTCCCACCCCTCCCCGAACAACACCGTATCGTCGCGAGGATCGAGGAACTATTTTCGCGACTGGATGCAGGTGTGGCGTCCTTGCGCCACGCCAAGGCCCAGCTCAAACGCTACCGCCAATCCGTCCTCACCGCCGCCGTCACCGGCCAACTCACCGCCGAATGGCGCGAACAACACCCCGATGTTGAACCCGCCTCTGAACTGCTGGAGCGGATTCTGAAGAAGCGGAGGGAGGAATGGAAAGGAAGGGGAAGGTATAAGGAGCCTGCGAAACAGAACAAACTGCCTGAACTGCGGGTGCCGGGGAGCTGGGTTTGGACGACACTTGAGGCACTTACGACAAAGATATCCGACGGTGAACACTTTAGGCCAAACGTGGTTGATCATGGGGTTCCTTTCCTCTCGGCAAAAGACGTTCGCGACAATGGGGTGAGATTTGATGAAGTCCTATACGTGACAGCGAGGGACGCCAATCGTCTTCGCGTCCGGTGCAATCCGGACAAGGACGATGTCTTAATCGTTAGCAGAGGCGCAACTGTGGGACGTTGTTGTGTCGTTCAAATCGCCGAGCCGTTCTGTCTCCTTGGGAGTGTTATCCTCCTAAAGGTTGCAAAGGAGATCCCCAGCCGCTTTGTGCTCAGCCTGCTCAAGAGCCCTGGAGGACTAAAGCAACTTACCGAAGTCTCAGGATCGACCGCGCAGCAGGCGATCTATCTCCGTGATATTAAATCTCTGGCCTTCCCGCTCCCCCCTCTCGCCGAACAGCATCAAATCGTCGCCGAAGTCGAAGCCCGCACCACCGCCATTGACCACCTCGAAGTCGAACTCGACCGCCAACTCGCCCGATCGGACCGCCTGCGTCAGTCGATTCTTGCTTCTGCGTTTAAAGGAGAACTGATCCATGAATTCAATTGAGAGCGGAAAAACCCGTTTGTTCTTCTTGGTCCTCTACATGGGACTATTGTTCGCTGCCAATTGGGTCGCCTTCGGGGAATGGATTCCCTCGGGTGACGAGAATAGTCTTTGGTTTGCCGCAGGTATTCTTAGCTTACTGCTCAGCAGTTTCCTCGTAACCCCATATTTTGAGCGACCTGCGAACCACATTGCTTCCTCGGTAGCCGCAATAGTCGCGTGTTGGCTGGTATTCGATTGGTCAACCTTCGAGGGGGCGGAATCGTTCATTGCAGGCGCGGTGTTAGTCTATCTTCTGCTGGTTACAGTTGCATCCGGGACTGCCCTTATTCTGAGAACCAAAGACGAAGGTCTTCCGCTGCGCATCGGCACGACCGCAAAGGAATTTGCAGATCAGGTCGGAAACGACCGAGCCCTGTTCAGCATTGTCATTATCGCTGCAGTTGGTCTCTTTCATCGCGATCATCCGCGCCAGGTATTCACAATACTTTCGGCATTAATCCCCATTGTTTTGCTTCGCCCAGAGACACATCTTGTTGAGTTCATTAGAAAAGTTCGGGCGATCTGGGGAGCTACTGAGGTGTCTGGTATTGTGGCGAAATTGCTGGCTTTGATGAACCAGGTATTGTTCTGATTCGCCAACCCGAAAAGAACGCGAAGTTTGGCGATTATCTACTCGTAAATGATCGAGGAACCGTGCCGCAGCTTGCGCAGGTACTTGGTTATTATGGCAGGGATTCTGGAATGTTGCTACGGGCAAAACTTCTGGAGTTGCCGAAAAAATCTCAAAAGGAAATCGAACTATTCGCAAAGACAATTCCTCATGGATTCGCAGGAACGATCCGACCGGAGGGCGTACTAAAAGCCATTTTGGATGAAGAAACTTATACACAGCGATCCGAAATGCTTGCGGGTCTGGTTGCGGAAAACTCATCGATTAATAAGCTTTACGTAGAGGTAATTCAGGAGCGAGGCGTTAGTGAGGGCGCAGTGCTGGAAGCGTCTATCAAGGGTACTCCAGTACTTTACCAAATTACTGACGGACTGACTCGTGAGGAAGTTGTGTTTCAACGAAATACCCGAGGGTTTGCGCGCGCGGAGGCCCGAAAAATTGGCCAATGGAACGCGGAGCGAGGAAGGTTTCAATTGGTCAAGTGGATTCCCGCTATGCATTCGCCCGTATTTCAGAGCGTGGGTCCAGACGACGAACTTGACGAGCGCGCAATCGGCTCTCTGCCCTCAACAAAATTTCCGGTCTCAGTTCGCAATGTTCATGAGTTAGTTACACACAATACGGCAATCCTTGGGATTCTGGGCGTTGGGAAATCATTTCTCTCAATTGAACTTCTTGAACGCATGTTCGCTGAGCAAATTAAGGTCGTGTGTCTTGACCTGACGAATCAGTACGCTCGTGAGCTGGCTGACTTCTACGACGCTGCCGGTGAGGCCAAGTGCTTAGAGCGAATTCAGAGGGCGGCCGCTAAGGACAGGGAGCATGTGGAAGACTCTCGATCACAGGGCGGAAGCTTTGAAAATCTAAAGACCGCGATTCGAGAGGATTTGGCTGCCTTTATGGCGGAAAATTGCGGGGCGAAGCTCAAGATCTACAACCCTGCTCAGCTCAACGCGTCGATCCAAGCTGGTGATTTGCGCAATAAGAAGACGGGACCCGGGAAGGACGATTGGGCGCAAGTTGCGGCATTCCGTGAAACAACTCCCGCAGAGATTACCCGAATTGTTACTGAAGCGTGCCTTGCACTGTCCCAAGACCAAATGCGGGATCGAGCGAAGGTCTGCCTCGTCTTCGAGGAAGCCCACTCGCTAGTTCCCGAGTTCAACAATCTGACTGTTGACTCGGACAAGCACGCTGTGGCAGGAACCGCCCGTGCAATTCTACAAGGCCGAAAATATGGAATGGGATGCTTGTTAATCTCGCAGCGCACCGCCAATGTCACCAAAACCATCCTTAATCAGTGCAACACCATATTTGCCTTCCGGACCTTTGACGACACCGGCATGGCTTTCCTCGAAAACTATCTTGGTCCAGACTATGCGCACGTCTTGCCGAGCCTCGAAGAGCGACACGTTATCTTCTTCGGGAAGGCATCCAGTTGCGAGAACCCCGTCCTGATGCGTGTAAACAACCGGCCGGACTTTATCGCAAGATTCCGTGCAAAACACCCCAAACCAGAGAAACCGCCAGCCGCGTGTGCCCCTGAAGGTGTCGTGGCTGAGGCTGCCGATACGGATTCACCGGGTGATGACATCCTTTCTCTGTCATGAGCAATAATCCAGCATCCATCGTCTCGAAAGCCTGAATCCATGCCCTCCTCCTCAATAAGGAAGGGTTGGCTCCAGCGACTATGTTATTCTTGCTGGAATAGAAACCCGGCTCGACCGGATTCCGGTCGAGCCGGGCTGACTCAATTAACCTTTCGGGGGATATGGGTCATTCCCGTAGCTCCAGCCTTCGCGGATGCGGTTATCGCGTCCGTGAATGCGGAGTTCACCTTTCGATGCCTGTGCCAAGGGGCGGGCCACTGCGATGGCTGCGCCTTGGGTCGGGTGCACGGAACTTGCGCGGGTTGCCCCTGCGCGAGTCGCGGCCCACGAACCATCTTGTCGGTGGGTAACATGGTAATGTTTTGATTTCATTACACATACTCCTGAATAGGATTCTGATTCCTTTGTGGCACACCGTGCGCTTGACCTTTGTCTCCGATTTCGGCATCAATGCCGGACTGCTACGTCTGAAGATAAGGCGACCCTGACGGGAATCCCAACATCAAGGACACAAAGAGGGGGATCACAACGGCGTGATTCCCTTCTTTCGTAAATATATGTTTACAAAACATGCCTGTCAACATATATTGTAAACCAACTGGAGGATGGGCATATGAATATAGGAGTACGTATACGGCAGGCGCGGAGGATGTTGGGGTTGTCTTACCGGGCGTTGGCGGAAAAGACGGGTGGACAGATCTCGCATACGGCGATTTCAAAATACGAGAAGGGAGACATGGTCCCGGGCAGTGTGGCTTTGCTCGCGATGGCGCGGGCTTTGGATCAGCCCATTGATTTCTTTTTCAGGCCGTCGGTGGCCCATTTCGTTAAACCCCTACGGTTCCGCAGCCAAACGGGACTTACGAAATCCGAACAGCAGGCCATTATCGAATTTGCAACCGATTTTTTCGAGCGCTATTACGAGATCGAGGATATCGCGGATTCACGGATTGATTTTGAGCATCCTCTGCCGGATACGCCTGTATCGAATCCGGAAGCGGCTATGTGCATGGCGAAGGCGTTGCGAAAGGCGTGGAACTTGGGCTGTGATCCATTGCCGAACGTGCATGAGTTGATGGAGCTCAAAGGCATTAAGGTATGTGAAGCCCAAACCGACAATGACGGCTTTGATGGATTGTGCTCGCGCACGGAGCGCGGGCCCGTGGTGGTGCTGGGTTCCTGGTTGAATAAAAACCTCCTGCGCAAACGCATGACCGAAGTACACGAGCTGGCGCATGTGGTATTGCGCGTGCCCGACGACCTGCCTGAGCGGGAGGAGGAAAAGCTGGTCTGGAGTTTTGCGGGCGAGCTTTTCCTGCCGGAAGAGGCGTTCCGCGATGCCTTCGGCGAAAACAGAACGTCGTTGTCCATCGCCGAACTGGTGGAACTTAAACAACTTTTTGGCGCGTCCATCATGGCCATCATATATCGCGCAAAAACGTTGGGCTTAATTGATGACCGTCTTAATAAAGCTTTTTGGCAGTATGCCAATAAAGAGAAATGGCGGACGATCGGGGAGCCGGGGGATGAACGCTACGAGGGCAATGAGTCGCACTCCCGTTTCCGTCAGTTAGTGCTCAAGGCCGTGGCGGAAGAGAAGATCAGCCTCTCAAAAGGCGCGGCTTTTCTGCACATGAATCTGGATCAATTCCGCCGCGAACTGGAGGAAATTATCCGCGGATGAAAAGCGATAAGGTTGTCATCAAGGTGTTCGTCGGCCCACTTGCCGCTTGAGACGTTGCCTCTATGGTGGTAGGTATCCTTGATTATGAGACTCTATTCCCGACAGAAGCTATTGCTTTCAATCCTGGACGCTGCCGGTGGCGTGCTCAGCGCGACCGACATGCAGAAATTGCTTTTTCTGTATACGCAGCAGTGTGAGGCTGAACCGAGTTATAAATTTATCCCGCACCGGTTCGGCTGCTATTCGTTTCAGGCGGCGGCTGATCGAGAGGCGTTGCTGTTCAAGGGCTGCCTGATGCCTGCGGATGACGGGGCATGGCAACTGTCGTCCAAGGCAAAACCCTACATCCCCTCCCGGATGCGAAGCGCGGTGTGGACGTTTGTGACGACTTCGGTCACAGCCCGTGGCGCCGCCCTGATCCGTAAAGTGTATCGGGCCTATCCGTATTACGCGACGCGCAGTGAAATTCTGGAACGAATGCTTCCCGATGCCGAGGACCTGAAGACCATCGCGGCAGCCAAGCCGAAAGCCAGCGGCCACGCGCTCTTCACCATCGGCTACGAGGGCGACAGCATTGATGGATATCTGGACCGGCTCATTCGACATGATGTGAAAATGCTGTGCGACGTGCGCATGAACCCGCTCAGCCGGAAAACTGGCTTTTCCAAGAACCAACTGGCCGGGTATTGCGGCAAAGTCGGTATCCGTTATCGGCATGTGCCGGAGCTGGGCATCCCGGGCCACCGGCGACGTGATTTGCAGACCCTAAGTGACTACGAGGAGCTGTTTGAGGAATATACGCGCGAAGATATCCCGCTTGCCCAGGATTCCATTGATCTTCTCGCCGATTTGTTGAAGCAGCACAAGCGAATCGCGCTGACCTGCTTTGAAAAAGAGCCCGAACGTTGTCACAGGCATTGCGTGGCGGATGAGTTGCTGCGTAAATACCCCTACATGCCCACCCCCATGCACATCTAGGACCAGATGCCAACGGAGCGAATCCTTATCACGGTTAAGACCTATCCGACGCTCTCCACAAGCTACGGGGAACTGGTTTGCACGGCGGGATTGCGGGAGGACGGGTCTTGGGTTCGCATTTATCCCATACCCTTCCGACAGCTTCAGGTGTACAAGAAGTTTGAGAAGTACCGGATTATCGAAGCCAGCATCAGCAGAAATACGAAGGATCGACGGCCGGAAAGCCATAAAGTGGATACGGGGTCACTGACCCTCACGGAAACCATCCTTTCAACCAAGGATTCCTGGCAGGAACGCAGGAATTGGGTGCTCTATCGGGGCGAGGTCTTTGATGACCTCAGTGCATTGATTCACCTGGCCAACGACGAGAACGCTCTTTCCCTGGCGACCTTCAAGCCATCCGAGATTGTGGACTTCAAGGTGGAACCACAATCGCCCGATTGGGATGACAATAAAATCGCCGCCTTGCAGGCTTCGTCAAATCAGGGCGAACTTTTCCCCGATTGGGAGCCCGTGAATCTCACGAAGCTGGTAAACAAACTGCCGTGGAAATTTTCTTATACGATCCTGGATCGACACGGACGCAAAAGCACGATGATGATTGAAGATTGGGAAATCGGCGCTCTTTACTGGAATTGTCTGAAGGAGTCTGCTTCACCGGATGAAGCGGTCGCGAAGGTGCGCGAGATGTACTTCGACCGATTTGCCAACTTGGATACCTACCTTTTCCTCGGTACAACACTCGAATGGCACGGTCGTGGAAAAAATCCGTTCCTTGTCGTGGGTGTCTTTTATCCTCCATACCAAAACCAGCCGGAACTTTTTCACTTATGAGCAACAACCCATCCGCCATCGTCTCGAAAGTCTGGAACTACGCCCATGTTCTCAAGAACGCGGGGGTCGGGTACGGAGATTATGTCGAGCAGATCACGTACCTGCTTTTCCTTAAGCTCGCCGACGAAATGACCGAGCTGGGATTCGACAATCCTATACCCAACGAATTTGCCTGGTCCGAGTTGAGCGGGAAGACCGGTGACGAGTTGGAAGTCCATTACCGTCATACGCTTGAGAGTCTCGGCAAGGAGCCGGGACTGGTCGGCATTATCTTCCGTAAGGCCCAGAACAAGATTTCCAATCCTTCGGACCTGCAACGCGTGATCCGCATGATTGCCGACGAGGATTGGTCGGGCATGGATGTGGACATCAAGGGCGCGATTTACGAAGGTCTTTTGGAGAAGACAGCCAGTTCCTCTGACAAGGGGGCTGGACAGTATTTCACTCCGCGCCCGCTGATCCGGGCCATCGTCAACGTCATGCAGCCCAAACCCGGCCAATTGATCGGGGATCCGGCTTGCGGCACCGGGGGCTTTCTCCTGGCCGCCTACGATTTCATCCGGGACCATAACGACCTCAGCAAACCGCAGGTCCGGCATCTCAAGACAGAGGCGCTGCGTGGCACCGACATTGTGCCCGGAGTAGTCAGCCTCTGCGCAATGAACTTGTATCTACATGGCATTGGATCAACCGATGACGACAAGGACCCGCCGGTGGATCGAGCCGACGCCCTCGCGCACGGCAGCGGAAAAAAATTCGACATGATCCTTGCCAATCCACCTTTCGGTAAAAAAGGCGGCTATACCATTGTCGGGGAAGACGGCAGGATCACCACCGAGAAACAAGAGTACGAGCGCGATGACTTCTGGGCTACGACGAGCAACAAACAGCTCAACTTTCTCCAGCACATCGTCAGCGAACTCAAAATCGGTGGTTCGGCCGCCGTGGTCCTTCCAGACAATGTGCTTTTCGAAGGAGGAGCGGGCGAAACCATACGCCGCGAGCTACTCAAGCGCTGCAACGTTCACACTTTGCTACGACTTCCTACTGGCATTTTCTACGCACAGGGCGTGAAGGCCAACGTTCTCTTCTTCGACCGCAAGGAAGCCAGCGAAACGCCGTGGACCAAGGATCTGTGGATTTACGACCTTCGCACCAACCAGCGCTTCACCCTGAAAACCAATCCGATGAAGGAAACGGATCTTGAAGACTTTGTGCAATGCTATAAAGCCCCTATCCGCTCCGGGCGCAAAGAGACCGAGCGCTTCAAGAAATATTCCTACGACGAGATCGTCACACGGGACAAAGCCAACCTCGATATTTTTTGGCTTAAGGATGACAGCCTCGAAGACAGCGACAACCTCCCGCCACCGGCCGAACTTGCGGCGGAAATCGTGGATTCCCTTGAAGCAGCCCTTGAAGAATTCAGGCAAGTTGAAGAAACCCTGAACAGCGCAAAAAGAGAATGATACCCGTTATAGAATTGTATTTATAACCGCCCGTTATTACTCCGCGACCAGGCGCGCGATGATGCGGTAATACCGTTTACCGTCGGGCGTTGTGAGGGGGTTCGGGTCGGTCCAGATGGCCCAGCCGTCTTCCTCGGTGTAGGCCGGGTCGGTGATTTCGTTCCAAACCACAGGTTCTTCCAGCGAGTCCGCCCATAAAATGACGTACGCGCGATCCTCTGCCCACGGCCAGCGCACCAGTATATTTCCCGGCGCGTCTTCGTCCACCACGCGTTCACTGGCAAACAAGCTGGTGTCGTCCGATGCAGATGTGCCCGCAATTTCTTCGTCCGCGTTGGAAACACTGTCCCCATCCCAGTCCCCGTTTTCCGTCAGGACCAGCGTAGAAGCCGAAACAGAAACGCCGATGTTGCCGGCTTCGTCGCGCGCCCAGACATAAACGGTGTTGGTTGCGTTAAGATTGGTGACCACCAGCACACCCGAAAGGGAAGTTGTCCAAAAACCATTGGTGCTGCCGCTTCCGTCAACGCTATGGTAATAATAACCTTCCAGTCCCGAAGTGGCATCGGCGAATCCGCCCCACATGTTGGTTAGCATCGGCGATAGCGTGTAAGGGCCATAACGACTGCTAAATATTTGAACCGTGGCGGTAGAAGCGTCAGGTGGTGTTACATCAATCATGAAAGGACCCAGCAAGGATGCCGCGCCTGCATTGCCCATGGCATCTATCGCGCGTACGCCTAACCAAATGTTTGAACTGTCCATGACATTGGTAAAGATGGTTTCCGTGTCGGCTACGATGTTGCTGATGGAAGGAGCGATTTGACCCGGCCCGGCGCGCACGGCGTAGCGCGCTACGCCAATGCCGTCGCCGTCGGAAGCCGCAGTCCATTCCGCGTCCATGATGTTGACGGTGGACCACTGACCGATGGTATGGCTCGGCGATGTTAAGCCGCCCGGAGCGCCGGGCGCTTCGTTATCCACAAGAAACACCGAGGAGGTGGCATAATCGCTCCAGAAAAAACCGTCCCACACACGTGCGCGCATGACGGTGGACGAGGAGAGGGAAATGGGTGGTGTGTTGGTTGAGGACCATACAGTCACCGCGCGGTTGGTAAACGGCGAGATACTGTCCCCGGACGCAATGCCCGAGACTTGCGGCGTGCCCGGGTTGGTGACCGTGGGCTCGCTCCCGTTCGCTTGCGCGGAAAGAATCCATGCGTCGGTCCAGGACAGCGCGTTGTTGGTGGAGGTCTCGATAACCATGGCCATGGCTTCGGGGTCGGGGTTAAACAAGTCGGCTTCCATGGTGACGTGTCCTTCGCCGTTGGTGGATGTTTGCGCGGCGCTGAGGATATCAAGCGTAGGCGGGGTGCGCACCTGCGCGAGCACAGGCAAGGTATAGACCGGCATCAGCGGATCGTTGGATTCAATCTGGATGGACGCGGCGAGGTCAACGCCGGTTGTCACGTCATCGGTGGTCACGGACACAAGGATTTGCGTGGTGGAATGTAAGGCCCAGACGGAACCCTGAGTGGGCGATGCGGTGATCCAGTTGTTTGTGCCGGAGCGCGGCGCAAGGGTAATGTCGTCAATATACCATCCTTCATGCCCCACATACACGGTGTCGGATCCAAAAATAAAACGAAGGGTAATGGTTTCGCCGGCATACGCCGCGAGGTCAAACGTGGCCTGCTGCCAGCCACCTGTGCCTGCGTAAATCGGTGTGAGAAACGGAAACGGAGCGTACGACCACCACGCGATCACGTACGGGTAGCCTCCTTCGGGTGTGATTTGCTCAAACGTGGCGCCGTTGTTGGTGGACACTTGCACCAAACCGCCGTGCCACGCGGAAGCGGAATCGTTGATTTCCGCTTCGATCCAGTGCCGGAATGTCAGCGTAGGGTTTTGATCAAAAACATAAACCGGGGGCGTGTCGAGCATGGCGTACATTTCCTCCATGTACCCGCTGGTGCCCGGTATGCCGTTGTACCAGGCATGGGTTCCGGACCATACGCGATTGGTGGACAAGTGCCAGAACGTGTTGGTGCCGGAGCGGGACCACCCGTTGGTTCCCGATTCGGTGTCATCGAAGAAGCCAGCCGGAAGAATAGACAGATCCCAGTCCAAAGGCCAGTTGCCCGCATTGGTGATCGCGATCCAGAACGATTCATTTTCGCCCGGCTGCAAGACGTAGGCGATGGCGTTGGTCGGATGCGCTTGCAGGATCGGGTAGGCTACATCAAATTCGTGCGGGCCATGGGTGGTGGACAAGCCAGCGGCATCCTCGGCGGTGATGTAATACGAGACTTGCTGGTTGGCTTCGATTGGCGCGGGAATGGCATTGGTGAATGTGTTGTCTCCCGCGTGATGCAGCGGCACATCGTTCCAGCCTTCGTTGTTTATGTTCCACCAAAGGCTGGCGGAGGCGATGCTGAAGTTGTCGGTAATTTCGGCTGTAATCAAAAACGGAGCCGGATGTTCCTGCGGATCGGCCAAAGGCGTGTGCGTGATATCAGGGGGCTCCGGCACGCTGTTTTCATCCAGCGGGTCTGTGCCGTCACGGTATTCGGATAACAAACCAAAGCCGTCGTTATCCGCGTCGTTGTCCGGATCCTGGCCCAGCGCGCCGAAATGGTACACCTGCCACCAGTCCGGCAAGCCCTGGCCGTCGGTGTCTTGATTTTCGTCGAAATACACCGCCAATAATGTTGTCGGTGAGGTTAACGGAAAAGGTTGTACGGGGTTAAGCGAAACGCCGAAAGCATTTGTCTGACGAATGCCGTCCCGTTGCCATGCCGCAAAGCGATACGTCACGTCATCTTGTTCGATTGTGGTGGCGGCGTGATGGGGTGTTGTGGTGGCGTGTTCGTCCAGCCACGTTTCTATAAACAGAAGGCCGGGCACGCTGGATGTTTCCGTTACGTTCAACTGACGCGTCCATTGCCAATCCAGCGTAGTATTAGTTGTTATAACAAACGACAAGGAATTGGTTACGCCGGGAGGGGAAACATCGCTTGTGCCTATCCATCCTGTGTTCCGGTAGCGTTCCCCGCCTATGGGATCGCTAAACACCGGCGCTTCGGCGTCTACGCGATTGCCGATCGCAAAAATCGTGTCGCCGTACGCGGGCAGGACAACACCCGCCTGCACCGGGGTGCCGGTTACTGTTAGTAGGGCAGGCGGCTGTATGGAAAACTGGTTCAGGGAGCCGGGCGCATCCGGCGGGTGTGTGGTGGTGATGCCGTTGGTGGATGTGGCGCGGATAAAATAATACAAGTCCGTGCCGATAGGATGCGCGGGGATTTCCGATTCGTAGGCTGCTTCTTCTATCCACGTAAACGTGTTGGTGGCAAACACGTCCGGATCGCCATCGGTATTCCATAACAACTCCAGAGAAGCAACATCCACGACCTGGGTCGGGGTAAACGAGGCGCTGATCACATACGGGACGGTGTCGTTGGTGGTGTTGATCAAAGGCTCGTGCGTAATGTCCACGGGAACCGCCGTGCCGCTGATCATTAAAGAAAAATGCTGGAAACCGTTTGCCAGCGAATTTTTGTGGGTGATCCGGATTTGATACACGCCGTTGGTGGGCGGCGTTGTGAGTACTATCTGTTCGACGTTATCCCTGAAATTATCGCCGGTGGTGGCGAGCGCGTTGTAATTGGTAGGTTGCAATACCCATGGAAAATTGGTTTGGCCGGAAGGATCTACGATGCGCATATCCAGATCGTTGATTAGCGCCAGATTAGTCAGGTTTAAACCCCATAGTTCCGGCCCCGGCGGATCGGTCCACGCGAGGGTGGCGCGTAGCGGAGCGTTGTTGTCCCAATGAATGTTATACACACGCTCAGGCGTTTCGTCGGTTAAGATATCCTCGACCATGGCGCCTGCTGACGGAAAAGCGTGATGACGTTCAATATGTTGCGCGGCGGTTTCGACATTCACGAGCCCCCATCCTGTGCGGTAATCCGGGCCGGCATTGTGTACGTCGTCGGCGGTATGGATCATCAGCGCTTTAATAGTGCTGGCGCGCATCAAGGCGTTGGAGAATCGTTGCTTGTATAGCTCGACGAGCAGCAAAGCGGACCCCGAGGCGTTGGGCGTGGCCATGCTGGTGCCTTGTTTCGTGTTGTACGACGTATTGTTGGCGCTGCCGGATGAAAACAAAGAAACGCCATTGGCGACCAGGTCCGGTTTGATGCGTCCGTCGTCGGTGGGCCCCCACGAACTAAAACTGGCCATGGTGGCTTTGGTGATGTCGCGTTCGCCGGATGTTACAGCATCGTTGACCGCGCCGATGATCATCATATTTTTGGGCGCGCTGCTCAGTGCGATGGTGTCGTAGCCGCCTTGCTTGTGGAAATCGCTGAACGGGTCGGCGGCGGTGTCGTAGGCTTTCGTAACCCAGTTGGTGCCGTTCCAGTATTGAAAATTTGCGCCGGACGATGGCGCGGCATCGTTGCGATCATTGCCGGCGGCTTTGAATGGCAGGTAATACGGCGCGTCGTAGCAAAGCGCGTCATAGTCCCGTTCAATCGAGGAGTATACGCCGAAATAATCCGATTCGCGGTAGCCTTGGAACCAGGTTCCGTACCAGCGACGCGGATTAAACTGCGTCGCGTACCCGGAAAGGAAACCGTAGGAATGGTTGGATATTTGTATTTGATTGGTTTCGGATGGATCGGCCATGGCGCGCGTGGTCATTTCCGCGAGATCGTTGTTGAAATCGTATGCATGCAGAAGCGCGGATGGCGCCATGCCTTTGGCGGAGGCATTGACGCCGGACGCGAGCATGGTGCCCGAAACGTGGGTCGCGTGATCGTCATTGCCCACACTGTCGAAATTTGTCACGCGCCCGCTTAACTCAACATGGGTCGCGCGCACATTTCCACCATCCCAGATACCTGCAAGTACGTTGGCGCCAGTCAAAGCGTAGGGCGCGTCGTGTAACACGTCGGCAGCCGTGGAAATCGCCGCATTGGCATTAAACGTAGCTTTATACAGCGGGCCCATATCCTCCCGGTAGTCCACAAGAAGTACTACGGTGCCGTTGGTGACAAAACGCATAGGTTCGCCGGTGCGTCGGGCCCAGGCCTGTGCGCGTTCTTGCGCTTCTTGATGTTGCCGGTTCAGGCGGGCCACGCGCCGGGCGCGGACGTCGGGGTCGGCAAGAAGCGGACGGTACGGCGTGGGTTTGGGGTTAGCCGCGGCACGGATGGACGCGGGGGCGGGGGATGAGGGAGGGACGATGCGGTTTGGACGTTGTGCTTTGGATGCCGCTGTGTGAGACGTTTGATGGGAAACTGCGGGTGGCGACGATGCGGGGTTCGGATTTTCCTCCGCCGACTCCGGACGTTGATCATGTTCAGTCGAGGAAACGCGAAAACCGGGTATGACAAAAAAGAGCAACGCCACGCAGGCACACCCCACACCTATCCAAACCCAACCGATGCGCAATTTTAGGTTCATACGGCAAACGATCTGCTTTCATAAAATACTTATAAATACTACACCACCCGATCGGGATTGTCTAAAGCGGATTATCACATCCTAGGCCGTATTGGTTAGAAGAAATTGGTTATTGGAAAGACAACACCGGGGTCGGGGTCGTCCTCCGCGCGCGGGGAAGTGTGTGGGTGTGTGAGTATGTGGGTATGTGGGTACTGAACCCCCACACCCCCAAACCTCCACACATTCCTCCGAAGGAATCTCACGCCAAGGCCCAAAGACACTAAGAGGGTGGTTTGGTTTTGTGTTCGATTGTTGAGGATCGGTCTTCCCCAAAGAGCATGGTCCTAATCGTAATCGTGCTCGTAATCATCCCGGGCGATTACGATTACGAGCACGATTATGATTAGGAGCTTCCCAATTCGCAAGTATGTGGGTCTTGCACTCCGACACCCCATACCCACAAACCCACACTCCCAAACAGCCTCCAGGGTCTCATTCACAATCTTTATGCGGTCATATTCAAATTGTCGTATCTGCCTAATTCATCGAAGTAACACATCAAATAGGCATCATCCACATCGCGCAACCGCACGTTCTTCAACCCGTACACAAACCGTTGTGCCTGCCGGATATACCACGCACCAGCCTGCCCGCTAATATTCCGCTTAACGATGAAATTCGCGTATTTGCTCCAAAACGTGCGCTCCATATCCGACATCTCAGATTGCCGCTTGACCGGTTTCATGGATCGGATACCATGATTTTCGTATAAATAGAATTCAAGCCATTTAACACGGAAAAAACAAAAGTGAACCCTGCCAGATTGGGCAGATTCAATCCGTCTAATAAACTGTTGAACGGAACCGCTACGCGGAAGAAGATGGAAAAAAGAGCGTGGAAAAGATTGGTCATGGGGCTGGGTTTGTTCTAGGCTGCTGACGGTACTTGGAGATATACACATGTCGAAGGAAGTTC
>Ga0081527_100138_pt1 | contig 59419 bp, 52 predicted proteins | sample HotLakmasection5_FD_70992 | JGI IMG/M metagenome (GOLD analysis project Ga0081527, IMG submission 70992) | Hypersaline microbial mat communities from Hot Lake, Washington, USA - Section #5 (SPADES assembly) (version 2) | ecosystem: Environmental > Aquatic > Non-marine Saline and Alkaline >... | reverse complement strand
GCGCGCCGCCCGGCCCCGGGCGCGAGGGGGGGGCGCCCGGGGGGCACCCCCCCGCCCCCGCCCGCCTAGTTGCGGGGCTGGCGGAGGGCGCGCGCCTACGTGCTGCGCGAGGCCGGGCAGGCCGGCGAGGCGCAGGCGGCGCTCGCCGAGGCCCGCCGGGCCCGCGACGATGCCGCCATTGCCCTGCGCGAGGCGCTGGCGCCGCACGATCCGGACGCGGCGGCGGCGGCCGGCGTGGCGGCGCTGCTGCACCGCGCCGAAGCCGTATTGGCGCGGGCGAACGCGGCGGCCGAGGCGCAGCGCCGGCTCGACGTGCGGATCGAGGACCAGACCGCGGTCGTCCAGAAGGAGCGCGCGCGGGCCGCCGCGGTCGAGCGCGACGCGGCCGCCTGGCGCGGCGACTGGGCCGCGGCGGTGGCGGCGGTCAACCTGCCGCCGGAGACGACCCCGCCCGCGGCGCAGACGGCGCTCGACCTGTGGCAGGAGATCCGCGGCGTCGTGCGCGAGCAGGCCGACCTGGACCACCGCATCGAGCGGATGCTGCAGGACGCCAGGGACTTCGCCGACCGCGTCGGCGCCGTCATCGACGGCGCCGGGATCGACGTCGCCAGGGACGACCTGGCCGACGCCGCCGCCGACCTGTTCGCCCGGCTGGACAAGGCCAAGGCGGCGCGCGATCGCCGCGTCGAGCTGGGCAAGCGGCTGGAGATCGCCCGCGAAAAGGCGGCGGGGGAGCGCACCGCGATCGGCCGGGCGCGCGCCGTGCTCGACGAGCTGTGCCGGCTCGCCGGCTGCGACGGGGACGAGGCGCTGGCCGAGGTGATCGACCGGGCGGGCGCCAAGGCGCGGCTCGCCGCCGACGCCGACCGGACGCGCCGGAACATCCTCGCCGCGGCCGACGGGCTGACCCTGGACGCGGCGCACGCCGAGGCCGCCGGCGTCGATGCCGACGCGCTGGCCGGCGAGCTGGCCACGCTCGGCGAGCAGCTGAGCGCCCTGATCGACGAGAGCCAGGCGCTCGGCCAGCGGCGCCAGGAGCTGCGGACGGAGCAGGACGCCATGATGCGCGGGCGCGGCGCCGCCGACGCCGCGCAGGACATGCGCGACGCCGTGGCGGCGCTGCAGGATGCCGCGGAACGCTGGATGGTGCTGAAGGCGGCGGGTTTCCTTTTGCACCGGGGCATCGACCGGTTCCGGCGCGAGCGCCAGGGGCCGCTGCTGCGCCGGGCCGAGGCCCTGTTCCGCACGCTGACCCGCGGCAGCTTCGCCGGCTTCCGGATCGACTACGACGACCGGGACAACCCGGTGCTGCTGGGCGTGCGCGCCGACGGCCGCGACTGCCCGGTCGACGGCATGAGCGACGGCACCCGCGACCAGCTGTTCCTGGCCCTGCGCCTGGCCGCGGTCGAGGACCACGCGCGCGCCGCCGAGCCGATGCCGTTCGTGGCCGACGACCTGTTCGTGCACTTCGACGACGACCGCGCCGCCGCCGGTCTCGACGCGCTGATCGCGCTGGGCGACGCGACCCAGGTGCTGCTGTTCACCCACCACCGCCACCTGGCCGACCTTGCCAGGGATCGCGGCGGCCGAGCCGTCGCGGAACACCGGCTCGACGGACTGCCGGTCGCCGCACCGGCCTGAGGCTGATGCATCCTTTTCGCGATTATTCTGTTACAGATACCGTCATCGCGAGTGCAGCGAAGCGACCCGGACACGGCGGTGCAATAAGGAGCGCCGGCGGGCGGTCGTGGCGGCATCAGGACCGGATCGCTTCGCTGCGCTCGCGATGACGCCGGCGGGGGCGGCCCGCCTCTCCCCGGTTTGACCCGGCGGCTCCGGCCGGGCGCTGGGGCCTTGGGAAGATACCGGGGCGCAGCGACGACACCACAACTGCGGCCTGGACGTCCATCGTTCGCACCCACGCCGTCACCGCGAGCGAAGCGACGCGGCCCAGTCCCGGCGGTGCCAATTCCGAAATGCCGTAGACCCGGCTTGCGGCGCCACTGGATTGCTTCGCTACGCTCGCAAAGACGGGACTGTATTGGGCGTCTGTATACTCAGATGCACCTCCGGCCCCCCACGGGTTCATCGAACGGGATCGGCCGGAACGGACGGTACGAACTCGCGAGACGGCCTATACTGAAAAGAATCGCTACAGGGGGTGCGACGTGACGGCTTTGGCCCTGCGGCGCTTCACCCGGCTCGGATGCAGGCCCGATCAATCAACACGGCGATCGTGGACTTTCGGCGTCGACATGCTACCTTTTTTTAAGGAAATCTATAGACATAACCTAATATACTACACGCTGCCGTTATCGGCGGCGCTGCATTGCGCCGGAGGGCGATGGTCCATGGTTGCGGATCGGACTGGACAGGACGAGGCAGGGCCGCTGGAGGGCCGGTCCGGCGGTGCCGATCCGTCCGCCGCGCTGCTCGCCGGCGTCCTGGACGGGGCGCTGAACGGGATCGTCGCGCTCGACGCAGTCCGCGACGGCGACGGCCGCATCGTCGACCTGCGATGGCTGCTGGTCAACAGGGCCGCCGAGACCATCCTTGGCCGGCGCCGGGAGGCGCTGGTCGGCCGCAGCCTGCTGGAGACCCTGCCGGGTACCGGCGCCGACCGGCTGTTCGACTCGTATGCCCGGGTCATCGAGACCGGCAAGCCGTTCGACACGGTGCATCGTTACACCCACGACGGCTTCAACCACTGGTTCCGCATCCGCGCCGTCAAGCTGCACGACGGCGTGGTCGTCACCTTCGAAGACGTCACCGACTACAAGCGTGCCGAACAGCGGCTGATCGACGCCATCGAGAGCATCGACGAAGGCTTCGTACTGTGGGACGCGGACGACCGCCTGGTCATCTGCAACAGCCGCTATCGCGAGTTCTATCCGCAGGTGGCGGACGTGCTGCTGGTGCCGGGGGTTCCGTTCGAGACCGCGATGCGGCTCAGCGTGGCGCTGCACCAGTACGTCGTCGGCACCTCGTCCGAAGACTGGATCCGTACCCGGTTGGAGCGGCACCGCAACCCGTCCGGCACGTTCGAGCAGCACCTGCGCGACGGCCGCACCCTGCTGGTCACCGAGCGGCGCACCGCCGACGGCGGCATCGTCGGCGTGCGCAAGGACATCACCCTGGAAAAGGCGCAGGAGGCGCACCTGCGGCACAAGCGGGTCGAGCTGGACCGTCACGTTGCGGACCTGAAGCAGTCGGAGCGCCGGCTGTCGCAGCAGGCCGCGCAGCTCGCCGACCTGGCGCACCGCCACGAGCTGGAGCGCCAACGCGCCGAGCAGGCCAACGAGAGCAAGTCCACGTTCCTGGCGATCATGAGCCACGAGATCCGCACGCCGATGAATGCGGTGCTCGGCATGGCGGGGCTGCTGCTCGACACCCGGCTCGACGACGAGCAGCGCGAGTACGTGCAGACCATCCGGCAGTCCGGCGAGGCGCTGCTGGCCGTCATCAACGACATCCTGGACTTCACCAAGATCGAGGCCGGGCGCCTCGACCTGGAGGTCGGCGACTTCGACCTGTCGGAGACGGTCGAGAGCGTCATCGACCTGTTCGCGGTCCGGGCCCGCGCCATCGGGATCGACCTGGCCGTGTACCTGGCGCCGGACCTGCCGCCCACCCTGTGCGGCGACGCGGGCCGGCTGCGCCAGATCCTGATCAACCTGGTCGGCAATGCGGTCAAGTTCACCGACGACGGCGGCGTCGTCGTCGAGGTCGCGTGCCGCGAGCGGGGCGAGCACCATGCCGTCGTCCGGTTCGATGTCGTGGACACCGGCATCGGCATCTCCGAGGCGGACCAGGGCAAGCTGTTCAAGGACTTCAGCCAGACCGACGCGTCCCTGGTGCGCGGTGCCGGCGGTACCGGGCTGGGCCTGGCGATCTGCAAGCGGCTGGTGGAGATGATGGGCGGCTCCATCGGCATGGACAGCACGGTCGGTGCCGGCAGCCGGTTCTGGGCCGAGATCCCGTTCGCGGTGCCGCAGCCGGACGCGGGAGGCCGGACGGTGGGCGGCAATCTGGCCGACCGCCGCGTCCTGGTGGTGGACGACAGCGCAATCAACCGCCGCATCCTGTGCCGCCAGCTCAACGATTGCGGTCTGGTCGCGACCCAGGCGGCCGGCGCCGCAACGGCCCTGGCGGAGCTCTACCGCGCCGTGCGCACGGCGGCGCCGTACGACCTGGCCATCATCGACCACCGCATGCCGGGCACGGACGGCGTCGCCCTGGGCCGCGCGATCCGGGCCGAGTCCGAGATTGCCGGCACCAGGCTGCTGCTGTTCGCCTCGACCGAGGAGGTTGCCAGCCGCGAGGAGGCGATCGCGCTCGGCTTCGACGACCGGCTGATCAAGCCGGCGCGCACCAGCGTGCTGCTGGCCCGGCTGGACGAGGTGCTGCACGACCGGCCGGCGGGCGCCGCCGCGGCCGACCCGGCGCCGGCGCAGGACGCGCCGGCGGGCCGCGGCCGGCGCATCCTGCTGGCCGAGGACAGCAAGGCCAACCAGCTCGTCGCCGTCGCCCTGCTGCGCAAGGCCGGGTACTTCGTCGACACCGTCGCCAACGGCCAGGAGGCGGTGGACGCCGTCGCCAGCCGCCCGTACGCGCTGGTCCTGATGGACGTGCAAATGCCGGAGATGGACGGCCTCGCCGCGACCGCCCGCATCCGCGCCCTGCCCGGCCCGGTCGCCGACATTCCGATCATTGCAATGACGGCGAACGCCCTGAAGGGCGACCGCGAACGCTGCCTGGCGGCCGCCATGAACGACTACATCTCCAAGCCGATCAACCGGGCCGAGCTGCTCAACACGGTAATCCGATGGCTCGACGGCGGCGTCGGCGACGACGGCAGCGACGACCCCCGCTTGCGCGCGGCGACCGGGGGGTGACCGGTGCCGGCCACGGCCGGCCGGACAGGTGGACGATGACGATGGAGCGCAGACGGATCTGGCGGATCTGGGCCGTAGCCTCGCTGGCCTGGCTGGTGGCGACCACGCTGGTGTTCGCCGTCGGGGAGTCGCGCAATCCCCTCGGCGAACCCTCCACAATGCCGGCACCGCTGCTGCGCGCCCACCAGTGCGGCCGGGTCGGCGACCCCGACGCGTACATGGCCTGCGCGGGCGTCGCCGCGATGGCCCGTCAGCGGCGGGTGCTGCAGCAGGACGCGCAGGCGACGCGCTCGATCGTCGCCGGCACCGTCATCACGGCGCCGCCGCTGGTCTCGCTGGCGCTGGTCGTCTGGCTGAGCTGGCGTTTCGGCGGCGGCCCGGCCGGGCGCGGGCCGGGTCCGACCGCCGCCGGGCCGCGGCTGCGCGGCCGCGCGTGAGCGGCGCCGCCGGCGCGCTCAGCCGGCCTCGCCGCACTCCTCCAGGACCGCCGAGATCGCCCGGTTCGAGCCGACCAGCGTGAACCGCTCGGCGCGCGGGAACGCGTCCCCGCCGACCGTCAGCAGGATGCCGCCGCGCAGGCGCTCGACGATGTCGGCCAGTTCGGGGTCGCCGCCGGCCGCCGCCGCGGACACGTAGCGCCCGCCGTCGCCTTCGGAGAAGGTGCGGAACACGGTGCGGATGTCGTGCCCCGCGGCAATCTCGTAAGGGTCGCTGCCGGTGCCGATCTGCAGCAGCAGCCGGGGCTCCGCCGACAGGCCGTCCTGTTCGGGCACGGTCAGCACGAGGGCGGGCGCGCCGTCGATGCACGTAACGCCGAAGGTGGTCCGGCCGTTGTGAATTTCGGCCACGCCGTCGTCCGCCTGCCAGCGCTGCCAGCCCTGAGCGGCCGCATCGGCGGCCGCCGCCACGGTCGCGATCGCGACGCACACCATGATCGCCAGACGCATGCCCTCGCCCCCCGTCCTCGCGTGTTCCAGGATCCGGGACAGAGCTTTAGCCGATGCGGGCAGGGCTTGGCAAACGCCCGGCGCGTGCGCGCGGAAAACGGGCAGCCGGACGCCACCTGCCGACGTGCGGCCGCGGCAGGGTCAGGCGGACACGTCCAGGGATCCGCCGCGGCGGTCCCGGTCGCCCTTGACGCGGGCGCTGGCCTCGTCCCGCTCCGCCGCCTGCACGGCGCGGCGGGTCTGGGTCTTGACGGTCCGGTTGTTCGGCCCCTGCCGCCCGGCCGGCGACGGTGCGACGACGGCGGCCGCGGCCGGCGGCGGGACGACGGGTACGGCAATCGCCATGGTCCGGCCTCCGATTCGGGTGACGCGCAGCCGCCCCCGCGGCTGCGACTCCACACCGCGTCAGTCTAGCGTCACCGGATTAACGGACCGTTCACTTCCGGCGCGCGCAGCCCGCACGCGGCAGGCCGCCGCGGCCGACGCTCAGCGCTCCGCGATGCTGCCGCCGGACAGGCCCGGCCCCGACAGCGCACCGTCGCGCCCGATCGTCAGCGGCACCTCCGGGAAGTCCCGCGCGGTGAGCTCGGCGATCACGGCGGCGGCCTCGTTGCCCGGGTCGAGCCGGGGGACGCCGCCGTCGTGCTGGCGGGTGCCGTGGATGCGCCCCGCGACCAGCCGGCCGTCCGGCGCCAGCTCCAGCTCCACCACCGGGCCGACGCCGCCCAGGCCGCGGATGTTCATCCGGGCATAGGTCCAGAAGTTGCCCAGGCTGTAGGCGATGAAGCGGCCCTGGTAGACCTCCACGGCGCGCGGCACGTGCGGCCCGTGGCCGAGCACGACGTCGGCGCCGGCGTCGATCATGCGCCGGGAGAAGGCGAACACGTCGCCGCGGTTCTCGCCCAGGAAGATCTCGGTCTGCCGGGGCACGCGGGTCGCGGTGCCGCCCTCCGCCCCGCCGTGGAACGACACGACGACGATGTCGTGGTCCGCGGCCAGCCCGCGCACGAGCGATTCGGCGCGGCCGTGGTCGTTGAGCTGCAGGGTGCCGGCGTTCGGCGCGAAGGCGACCAGGCCGACGCGGGTGCCGTCGTCCAGGGTCACGGTGCCGGTGCGGGCGCCGGGCTCGTCGAGGCCGGCATAGGCGATGCCCGCGCGCTCCAGCGCCGCGCGGGTGGCGGCGCGGCCGCCGGCCAGGAAATCGCCGCTGTGGTTGTTGGCCAGCGACATCATGGTGAACCCGGCGTCGGCCAGGATCTCCGCATAGAACTCCGGGCTGCGGAACACGTAGCAGTTGGCCGGGTTGCCGCAGGTCTTGTGCGGCCCGGTGCCGTCGAACAGCGTGCCCTCCAGGTTGCCGAACGCCACGTCGGCGCGGCGCAGCAGGGCGAGCAGCCCCGGTTCGAGCAGGTCGTCGGCGCGGGTGCCGGGCCGGATCGCCGGGTTCAGGAAGTCCTGCGGGAAGTCCGTGCCGATCATGATGTCGCCGACGCCGATCAGCGTGACCGTCGCGCCGGGCGCGGGCTCGTAGGCCGCGGCCCGGGCGGTCCGATCCGGCGTGGCCTGCGGCAGCGGCACGTTCTCCGGCACCGGCGCCGCGCTGCCGACGGCGGTCTGCGCGTTGCCGGAGTGCGCACCGCACCCGGACACGAGCGGGACCATCAGTGTAAGAAACAGCGCCAACCGGCTGATTTGCAGGCTCATTTTGCTGACCTCGCCCCTACGGCCCGAGCGGAGCCGGCCGCGGCGGTGCGGCCTTCCGACCCCTGTCCTCTATCATGAGGCGCGGCCGGAAGGCCAGCAGGCTCAGCAGCCGAGGTGTACGTCGGCGCCCGATTCGCGCAGTTCGCGGTCGACGGCGCAGATATACCGGTAGAAGTTCGGGTAGGCCGGGCTGGTGTGGTACCAGCCGACCGCTTCGCGCCACGAGCCCTCGCGCTCGTAGAGGGTGCGCAGCAGGCTGGCGCCGTAGTCCACGTTGACCTCGGGATCGAGGAACAGCTGCGGCTGGCCGTCGACCGCCTGCAGGTGCCAGCCGGTATGGATCTGCATGCACCCGATGTTCAGGTCGCGGCGCGGCCGGCCGGCGCGGTCGTAGAGCAGCGCAACGGCCTGGTCGTAACTCTGCGGCACCCGAGTCCGGCCCGCAACATTCAGCGCCAGCGGATTGAGATCGCTCTCGATTTCCGCAATGGCCTGGAGCAGGCCGGAGGGGATGTCGTGGCGCTCCTCCGCGGCCGAAATGGCTTCGAGGCAGGTGTCCAAGCGGCCGCTCGCCTGCGCGGTGGCGGCGACCGCCAGCACGGCGGCGGCCGCCAGGGCGGCCAGCAGGGTTCTGGTCGTCATCGTCTCGGTCCCTCTTCTCTGCGTCCCGATGCGGCCGTTGCGACGGCGCCGGCGGGACTGTCCGGGCGTTGTTTCGCCCTTGTCCGGCTCCCTCTCGACTCCCGGCCGGTGCCGGATGGCGGCACGGGGCGGGCGTTACGAGTCTCCTTAACCAAACGACTCGCGGCTTATCGGCTCCAGCCGGCCCGCGCAACCTTTTTTTGCACTGCATCATACGAACGACTCGGAGGGCCGGATCCCTGCCCAGCGGAGCCGCGTGGGGCGGGCATCAGTAATTCTCCGGCCGGAAATCCGTAAAAACCGGGCCCCTGCGCCCCGGACCGGGGGCCGGTTCAGGCCCACCCTCTTTTGACGTAGCTCAAAGAATCGCCTGTAGGCGTCGATTTTCGTTGCGTTTTGTGCCGACATGCCTCAAAAGGGCCACAGACGTTAACCTCTTCGAAACCATCTGTCCGCTAGATCGTCCGCGCAGACAAAGCCGATCCAACACTGCAACAGGGTGTGGACCATGACTGTCCGCCGTCGGGAATTTTTGTGCCTTTCCGCAGCCGTGACTGCAAGTGCCTGCTTGATACCGAAGGCGGGGCTTGCGATACCGACGCAGGGCCGCGCGCTGTCGCTGTTCGATCCGCGCCGCTACGAGGCCCTGGACATCGAGTACTGGACGAACGGGTGGTACATTCCCGACGCGATGGCCAGGCTCAACCATTTCATGAGGGACTGGCGGACCGATGACGTCATTGACATAGATCCGAATCTGCTGGACATTTTATATGTCCTGCAGCAGCGGACCGGGACGCGCGAGCGGCTGCACCTCGTCAGCGGCTATCGCTCGCCGCAGTCCAACGCCTATCTGGCCGCGCGCAGCCGCGGCGTGGCGCGCAACAGCTACCACATCTACGGGCGCGCGGCGGACATCACCGTACCCGACTACAACCTCGCCGGCCTGCGCCAGCTCGCCCTGTCGCTGGAAGCCGGCGGCGTCGGCTACTACCCCCGCTCCGACTTCGTCCACGTCGACACCGGGCCGGTGCGCAACTGGTAGGGCGCCCGGGCCGGCCCGCTTCCCGAATCGCTCCCGAATCGCTCCCCGAATCGCTCGCAAACGCCCGATCGGCCCCGAGCTCACGTTCCTCTCCCTGACCTCGGCCAACGCCACGGGGCCTCCGCCCTCCTCCGGGAGGATCGGGCGCCCCGATTTTTTCGCGGGGGGTGAGGAAGGTGGCGGGGCAGCGGCCGAACGGAACGCCGGCTCTCACTGCACGATCAGGGCCGGTCGGGGCTTGCCGTACGCGCCGGGCGGTGCGACCGGCACCACCTCCCCACGTTTCATTTTGTTGACGAGTCGTCCGTGACCGTGTCGATGAACCGAAGCGCCTCGGCCTCATGCCGTGCATCCAGTCCAGCCACCTGACGCCGCAAGGCCGCCTCCAGTTCGGCGCGCGGTACATCCGGCACCAGCACCGGCACCGACCGCCATCCGGGCGGCGGCGTCTCAGACTTGCGGTCATTGTTTCTATAATCAGCCATGCAAGAATGATAATTTCCCCAAGGGGCATCTGCAAGGCGCCATCGCGGCGACCATGGGCTCTGGAGCCCGGCCGGCGTGGTCGTGACCCGGGAGTGCGGCATGAAGGACGTGACGATCGAGCGCCTGCCCGACCGGGTCGTCCGGCATTTCGAGAGCCGGGCGGGCAACAGCTGCCACATGCACGGCCGCGCGGCGGACATCACCCTGCCCGACTACACCCTCGCCGGCCTGCGCCGGCGCGCCCTGTCGCTGGAGGCCGGCGGCGTCGGCTACCACCCCCGTTCCGATTTCGTCCACGTCGACACCGGGCCGGTGCGCAACTGGTAGGGCGCCCGCCCGTTCCCCGAGTCGCCCGCGCGAACCGCACGGTTTCCGGGCACACGGTCCTCTCCCTGACCTCGGCCAACGCCACGGGGCCTCCGCCCTCCCCCGGGAGGATCGGGCGCCCCGAGTCTTTTCGCGGCGATGGGCGAAGCGGCGACAAGCGGACGTTCGAGCCTGCCTGTGGACACTCTCGAACACCCCCGAGCTGCTACCGCGTTTCAGGCGGAAAGAGCTTCGTGAGGCCGCTTAGCAATGGATGGTTTGCCGCGGCGGAGGCCAATCGACGATCCGCCGTCAGCAAAGGAATGCCGCGTTGAATGCTCAACGCCAGATACAAGCAGTCATAAATCGGGTGACCAAGGTCCAGCATCAAATTGAAGGCATCATCGACAAGATCACTTACAGGCACCGTGACGACCGGAACACACAAAAGGTCAGCGAAAGCCGACTTGGCTTCATTAGCCGCAATGTTACGCCGTCGGACTTGCGAATACAGCGCGCTCGCACACTCGATCCAAAGAATGTCCGGAGCAATCAAGTCATTCTGCGCCACGAGTTCCGCAGCTTCGTAACTTCCATCTTCATTTATCACCCATTTGACCGCAACACTCGCATCTATTACGATGAGCGGCCTATTTTCTTTCGGCAAGGTACTCGGTCCGTTCGTCGCGCAACTCGCGGATCAGTTCCGCGCTGTTGGAAAACCGGCGGCCGCCATAGCTGTCGAGGCGCCTGCGCAACCGGGCTACGACAGCATCGCGGTCCAGGCCCAGGGCTTCGGCTAGAACCGCGCGTGCTTCAGCTTCCGGGGAACGCCCGTGCGCCGCTGCGCGCTGTTCCAGAGTTCGCAGCACGGAGTCTTCAAGCTCGGGGATCGTTATGTTGCCCATGGTTCGGTCTCGCCAGTGCACGGCCTCGCCTGCTGCACGCAATAATAATGAAGTGTACGCACCCAATCCAGCCTTGCTCATTGGCCGGCGCCGGTACGGCCGGCGCACCCCATCGAGACACCGCGCCGCATGACAGCCGGCCTGCGGGCTGGTATCGATAGCGGCCATGTTCACCGGCATCATCACGGACCTGGGCCGGGTCGCGGCGATCGAGCGGCGCGGCGATACGCGGTTCACCATTGAAACGGCGTGGGACACCGACGAGATCCCTGTCGGTGCGTCGGTCGCGCACAGCGGCGTCTGCCTGACGATCGTCGACACGGCGCCCGGCCGCTGGGCCATCGAGGCCTCGGGCGAGACGCTGTCGAAGACCACGCTGGGCGGCTGGCAGGTCGGCAGCGCGGTCAACCTGGAGCGCTCGCTCAAGCTGGGCGACGAGCTGGGCGGGCATCTGGTCTTCGGCCATGTCGACGGGATCGCCACCGTCGTGGAGCGGCGGCCGGAAGGCGACAGCGTCCGGTTCGTCTTCCAGGCGCCGGAGCATCTCGCCCCGATGATCGCGCCGAAGGGGTCGATCGCGCTTGACGGGGTATCGCTCACGGTCAATGAAGTCGACGGCTCCCGATTCGGCGTAAACATCATACCGCACACGCAGACATGCACGACCTTTCGCAGCTTGCAACCGGGCGACCGGGTCAATTTGGAGGTGGACATGCTGGCGCGCTACGTGGCGCGCGCGGTGGCGGCGATGCGCGGCTGAGCGCCGAGGACCAGCGCTTCCTGTCGCCCATCGGGGAGATCGTCGAGGAGGCCCGCCAGGGACGCATGTTCATCCTGGTCGACGACGAGGACCGGGAGAACGAGGGCGATCTGGTCATCCCCGCCCAGACCGCCACCGCCGAGGCGATCAACTTCATGGCCAAGCACGGCCGCGGCCTGATCTGCCTGGCGCTGGAGCGCCGCCGGATCGAGCAGCTCGGCCTGCCGCTGATGGCCCAGACCAACGCCTCGCGCCACCAGACCGCGTTCACTGTGTCGATCGAGGCGGTCGAGGGCGTGACCACCGGCATCTCCGCCGCCGACCGCGCCCGCACCATCGCGGTCGCGATCAACCCCGGCAGCACGCGCGAGGACATCGCCACGCCCGGCCACGTCTTCCCGCTGATGGCGCGCGACGGCGGCGTGCTGGTCCGCGCCGGCCACACCGAGGCGGCGGTGGACATCGCCCGCGCCGCAGGCCTGACCCCGGCCGGCGTGATCTGCGAGATCATGAACGACGACGGCACCATGGCGCGGCTGCCGGACCTGATCACGTTCGCGCAGTACCACGGCCTGAAGATCGGCACGATCGCCGACCTGATCGCCTATCGCCGCCGTGCCGAGTCGCTGGTCGAGCGGCGGCTGGACACGACGCTCGACAGCCGCTACGGCGGCCGCTGGCGGCTGCACATCTACGTCAACCGGGTCAGCTATGCGGAGCACGTCGCGCTGGTGACGGGCGACATCACCGCACCGGGGCCGGTGCTGGTGCGCATGCACGCGCTCAACGTGCTGGAGGACGTGCTCGGCGACACCTCGGCTGGCCGATCGCGCGAACTGCATGCGGCCATGGAGATGATCGGCCGCGAAGGCCGGGGCGTCGTCGTGCTGCTCCGCGAGCCGCGCCCCGACAGCCTGACCGAGCGGCTGCGCGCCAAGCTGGAGGGCGGCACGCCGCCTGCCGACGCCGGCAAGCACTTGCGCGACTACGGCGTGGGCGCGCAGATCCTGCTCGACCTCGGCGTGCGCGACATGATCCTGCTGTCCAACACCCGACGCAGCATCGTCGGCCTCGAGGGCTACGGCCTGACCCTGGTGGAACAGCGCCCGATCCCGGGCGGCCCGCGGGCCGCGGAGTAGGCCGATGGCGGATCCCGAGCAGGCCCAGGCCGCGCGCGCGCCGCACCTGATGATCGTCGAGGCGCGCTTCTACGGCGACATCGCCGACGCCCTGGCCGAAGGCGCGCTCCGTGCCGTCGAGGCCGCCGGCGCCACCCACGAGCGCTACGTCGTCCCCGGCGCGTTCGAGATCCCGGCGGCGATTCGCATGGCCGAGACCGCGCTGGACTGGTTTCCCACGCGCCGCCGGATCGACGGCTACATTGCGCTGGGCTGCGTGATCCGCGGCGAGACCACGCACTACGACTATGTCTGCGGCGAGAGCGCCCGCGGCCTGCAGGATCTGGCGACGCGCCACGGCCTGGCCATCGGCTACGGCATCCTGACCTGCGAGACCCGGGAGCAGGCCTGGGTGCGGGCGCGCCCCGACGCCAAGGACAAGGGGGGCGACGCCGCCCGCGCCTGCCTCGCCATGGTCGACCTGAAGCGGCAGTTCGGCCTGTTTCGGCGCTAGCGACGGATCGGACCCGATGCCAACCCACAAGCCTTCCGCCAGAGCGCGGCGCAGTGCTGCGCGTCTGGCCGCCGTGCAGGCGCTCTACCAGGTCGCCCTCACGGGAACGAACCCCGAGGCGGTGCTGGGCGAGTTCGTCCGGCACCGCTTCGACGCGGACCTGGACGGCGAACGCTACGTGGCGCCCGACCCGGCGCTGTTCGCCGCGATCGTGCGCGGCGTCGTCGCGCGGCGCGAGGACCTCGACGGGCTGGTCGCCGGCGCGCTCGGGCCGCCCTGGGAATTCGGGCGGCTGGAGTTGCTGCTGAAGGCGATCCTGCGCGCCGGTGCCTGGGAGCTGCTCGCCCACCGGCAGGCCGACGCCGCCCTGGTCATCCACGAGTACGTCAACGTCACGCACGCCTTCTTCGGCGGCCGCGAGCCCGGCATGGTCAACGCCGTGCTCGACCGGCTCGCCCGCTCCCTGCGCCCGGAAGGGATGCAGGCGGCGCACGGGTCCACCTGAGAGGCGGCATGTCCCATCGGCTTGGCGAATTCGCGCGGATCGACCGCTTCCTGAAGCCCCTGGCTCGCGACACCGAGGGCGCCCTCGGGCTGGTCGACGACGCCGGCCTGATCGCGCCGCCGCCGGACCGCCAGCTCGTCGTCACCACCGACGCCATGGTCGAGGGCGTGCACTACCTGCCGGGCGGGGACCCGGCCCGCCTCGGCCGCAAGCTGCTCCGGGTCAACCTGTCGGACCTGGCGGCGATGGGCGCGGAGCCGCTGGCCTACACGCTGACCACCGTGCTGCCGGCGGACCTGGAGGACGACTGGCTGGAACGCCTCGCCGCGGGTCTGGGCGAGGACCAGAAGCGCTTCGGCATCGGCCTGCTCGGCGGCGATTCGGTGTCGACGCCGGGGCCGGTCGTGCTGTCGGTGACCGCCATGGGCACGGTCGCGCCGGGCCGGGCGCTGACCCGCGCCGGGGCGCGGCCCGGCGACCGGGTGTATGCCAGCGGCACCCTGGGCGACGGCCACCTGGGCCTGTACGCGGCGCGCGGCGAGCTGTCCGGGAGCGACGTCGACGCCGCCACGGCCGCCGCGCTGGCCGGACGCTACCACCTGCCGGAGCCGCGCCTGACGGTCGGCCGCGGGCTGGCCGGGCTGGCCACCGCGCTGATCGACGTGTCCGACGGCCTGCCCGGCGACCTGGGCCACATCTGCGCGGCCTCGGGAGTCGGCGCCCGGGTCGAGGCGGCGCGCGTGCCGCTGTCGCCGGCGGCGCGGACCGTGGTGGCCGCCCGCCCCGACCTGATGCGCATCGCGCTGGCCGGCGGCGACGACTACGAGCTGCTGTTCGCCGCGCCGCCGGGGGCTGCGGACGCCGTCGCCGCCCTTGCCGCGGACACCGGCGTGCCGCTGACGCCGATCGGGGAGATCGTCGCCGGCACGGGCGTGGCCATCGTGGACGCAGACGGCCGGCCGATCCCCGGCCTGTCCGGCTGGAGCCATTTCTGACCCCATTTCTGACGGCGGCACCGATCCGCCGCCGCGGCGCTTAACCGAACCTTCAGTCCTGCCCCGGCATACTCGCCCCGCTGCACTGTGCGTTGGGGGAGCCGGCCATGAAGCGGGCGCTTTTCATCGTCCTGGGGCTCGTCCTGCTCGCCGGGGCCGGGGGCGGCGGATACTACTATTTCGTGGTCCACGCCAGGGCGCTGGCCGACGACGGCGGGACCGAGGCGCGGGCCGAGGCCGGCGAGCCGATCTATGTGGAGTTCAACCCGATCCTGCTGCCCATCCTGGGCGACGACCGGGTCGACCAGTTCGTCAACATCGTCGTGGCCCTTGAGGTCACCAGCCAGGCCGCCGCCGACCGCGCCATCGCGCTGGCGCCGCGGCTCAACGACGCGTACCTGCGGGCACTGTACGGCACGCTGCATACGCGGACCGCCGTCCGCAACGGCGTGGTCGATCTGCAGATGATCAAGGCCCGGCTGGTCGAGGAGAGCAATGCGGTGCTCGGCGACGGCGTGGTGCGCGATGCGCTGGTGCAGATGGTCAGCCAGCGCATGATGTGACGCGGGCCCGGGCGCGGAGGAGCGGCGCGACTCGGGGCCGCGATTGCCGGCCGGCGTACGGGCGGGCGTACGCCCCCGATGCCGCAGTGCAAAAAAATGTCCCTCGTCTCGATAAGAACATTTCTTGGGCAGGGGCGCATTCCTGCGGCAAGCGGGTGCCCCCTCCGTGCTTTGCGGGCTTTCCCGACCTATACGTTGCTTCGCAACTAGCGTTCTGGCATTTTTCAGAGGCCGAGCCCCCCTTGCGTCGCCGGACGGCAGCGGACGCTGCCCGGTTCGGCGCGACCTCATTCGCCTCCGAGGGAAAGCCAGATGTCTGCCCTTATGATTGTCGTCCTGATTCTCGTCCTGTTATGCGCCTGCGCCGGTATCGGCTACGGCGTGTGGGCCTCGCGCTCGGTGCTGTCCGCCAGCCCCGGCAACGAGCGCATGCAGGAGATCGCGCGTGCCATTCAGGAAGGCGCCAGCGCCTACCTGAACCGGCAGTACACGACCATCGCCCTGGTCGGCGTGGTCATCTTCATCATCGTCTCGCTGCTGCTGGGCTGGATGGTGGGCATCGGCTTCCTGATCGGCGCGACGCTGTCGGGCGCGGCCGGGTACATCGGCATGAACGTCGCCGTACGCGCCAACGTGCGCACGGCGGAAGCGTCCCGCGGCGGGCTGGCGCAGGGCCTGGCCATCTCGTTCCGGGCCGGCGCGGTCACCGGCATGCTGGTCGCCGGCCTCGCGCTGCTGTCCGTGGCCGGCTACTACGCCATCCTGCTGCTGACCGGCGCGGAAGGGCGCGGCATCATCGACCCGCTGGTGGCGCTCGGCTTCGGTGCCTCGCTGATCTCGATCTTCGCCCGACTAGGCGGCGGCATCTTCACGAAGGGCGCGGACGTGGGCGCCGACCTGGTCGGCAAGGTCGAGGCCGGCATCCCGGAGGACGATCCCCGCAACGCCGCCGTGATCGCCGACAACGTGGGCGACAACGTGGGCGACTGCGCCGGCATGGCGGCCGACCTGTTCGAGACCTATGCGGTGACCGTGGTCGCGACCATGGTGCTGGCGTCCATCTTCTTCGTGGGCGCCGACCTGTCCTACAACATGATGGTCTATCCGCTGGCGATCGGCGGCGTCTGCCTGCTGTCGTCCATCGCCGGCACGTTCTTCGTCAAGCTGGGCCCCAAGCAGAACATCATGCGCGCCCTGTACAAGGGCTTTCTGGCCTCGGCCGGCCTGTCCGTCGTCGGCATCGCCCTCGTCACCCTGATCGTCACCGGCTTCGGCGAGATCCAGGCCGCCGAGGGCATGGACCCGTCCAGCTACCACGGCTGGGCCCTGTTCGCCTGCGCGCTGGTCGGCCTGGCCGTGACCGGCGCGCTGATCTGGGTCACCGAGTACTACACCGGCACCGACTACCGCCCCGTGCACGTCGTCGCCAAGGCGTCGACCACGGGCCACGGCACCAACGTCATCCAGGGCCTGGCCGTCGCCATGGAGGCGACCGCCCTGCCCGCCCTGATCATCTGCGCGGCCATCATCGGCTCCTACCTGCTCGCCGGGCTGTTCGGCATCGCCATCGCGGTGACCGCCATGCTGGCGCTGGCCGGCATGGTCGTGGCGCTCGACGCGTACGGCCCGGTCACCGACAATGCCGGCGGCATCGCCGAGATGGCGGACATGGAGGGCGAGGTCCGCAACACCACCGACGCGCTGGACGCCGTCGGCAACACCACCAAGGCGGTGACCAAGGGCTACGCCATCGGCTCCGCCGGCCTGGGCGCGCTGGTGCTGTTCGCCGCCTATACCGAGGACATCAAGTACTTCGTCGGCAACCCGGTCCAGTACCCGTTCTTCCAGGACGTCCAGGTCAATTTCGAGCTGTCCAACCCGTACGTGGTCGTCGGCCTGCTGTTCGGCGGCCTGCTGCCCTACCTGTTCGGGGCCATGGGCATGACCGCGGTCGGCCGCGCCGCCGGCTCGGTGGTGGAGGAGGTCCGCCGCCAGTTCAAGGAGATCCCCGGCATCATGGAAGGCACGACCAGGCCCGACTACAGCCGGGCGGTCGACCTGCTGACCAAGGCGGCGATCAAGGAAATGATCGTGCCGTCGCTGCTGCCGGTGCTGTCGCCGATCGTGCTGTACTTCATCATCTACTTCATTGACGGCAAGTCGTCGGCGCTGTCGGCGGTCGGCGCCATGCTGCTCGGCGTGATCGTCACCGGCCTGTTCCTGGCGATCTCGATGACCGCCGGCGGCGGCGCCTGGGACAACGCCAAGAAGTACATCGAGGACGGCAACTACGGCGGCAAGGGGAGCGAGGCGCACAAGGCCGCGGTCACCGGCGACACCGTCGGCGATCCGTACAAGGACACCGCCGGCCCGGCCGTCAACCCGATGATCAAGATCACCAACATCGTGGCGCTGCTGCTGCTCGCGGTCCTGGCCCACGGCTAGGCCCGCCGCCGGCCGCACGGCACCGCGCGTCACCGAACAGGCCCCGGATCCGCGGATCCGGGGCCTGTTTTCGTTGCCAGTGTCGGGTTCAAGGCCCGCATCGGCGCCGGATGCAAGGCACCGGCCCGTCCGCACGGGCCGCCGCCGCACGGACCGTCGCCCCCTCCCCCGCCCGCCCCCGCACGCCCCCGCACGCCCCGGGGGGTTCGCCCCATCGAGCCGCGGGTGCCGGATGCGGCGGCGAGGCGGTGGCGGGGTTTGAGGGGCGGGGCGTTGTGAGGACTCGTGACGCGGCCGGTGATGCGACGCGCAAGAGTCGTGCGCACCGTTCGCGGGATCGTTTCGGTGCTGCGAAGAGGGGCAGTCGTCCTGCCGGGCATCCTGCTTCAGGAACCATCTTCGGTGGTGCAGCCCATGCGCTACAGCCACTCGAGAAGCATCTGCGGGTTCCGTGCCGCCCACCGGCGCACGGACTTGTCGGGGTCGCGGGCGAGGGCGGCCAGGGCCTCGGGCGGAGAACGAACGTCGATGGCGAGGGCGAGCTAGAAGGAGCCGGCGGCGATCTCCGATGCCTCGCGGCCGGGCCAAGCGGGGTCGAACTGTGCCGAGACTGCGGACCAGGTTTCCGGCAGCCGCGCCAAGCTCAGGCCCGCCCGGTGCAGGACGTGCAGGGCCGTACGCATGGGGCTATTACAGAAGCGGAGAAGAACGTTCGGGAGGAATGACGATGAGCGGGCGGCGGAAACGTCACCCCACGGGTGGGGGCGGTTTCTCCTTGTAGACATGACGAAGCTGGACGCAGATCAAGTTTAAATCGAAGGCGAGCTTTGCGAGTTCGGCCATGATTTCCTCGCACTTCGCATGCGAAAGATCTTCTTGCGTAAATTTCAGTTCACCGCCCTGACGACGGACTTCGAGCCGCATCACCGGTTGCCCGATCGCCAGAAAGTCGAACAGAAATTGCGCGTGGAGGATGCCGTTCCGGCGCAGCCGTTCTGCGTGTAGACGTTCGACGACCTGATCGAAGCGATCATACCAACCGTCAATCTGAACGCGATCGAAGGGGCCGTCAGTGTGAACAAGATCGCGGAATGCGTTGATCTTCTCGACGTTCCGGAGCCCGCTAAGCCACCGATGCGTGTCGTTCCAATTGCCGTGACCACGCGCCAGAAGGAAGATCTGATCGATCTGCCCTTCCAGCCATTGAAACGAAATAACGTACTGCCCGACAAAGCTGTAGAAGCGCTCTGCCTCGGCGATCGCTGCGGAGTCTTCTTGCCAACGATTTCTGGTCATAGCGCGGGCTCAGGAATGGGTGTTCTCTACCAATAAAGAAACCACCTGAGGCTACGGGATGTACTTACCGCGCAATAGGATTTTTATTGCCCTGACCGATCCGCATGCGGTCATGCGCAGTGAGTCGGGCGACTTGCGCCTTCAACGAACTCGTCTTCCACGGCTCGTCGGCGACACGCCGGGTGCTGAAGAAGACGGTCGCGATGGAGCGATAGGATGCGCGCTCCGCGCGTCCGTCGATGCAGCGCATAGCGCGTTTCAGGCGCTCGCGGCGCTGCTCCGTGAGCGGTGGATCGGCAGTCCGTTCGATCATCGTCGGTCGCAGGCGCTCCGCCGCCGCGACGCGGATCGACCAGTCATCGTCGAACGGGATCAGCACCCCGATCGGCGCAGCGCTTGGGCCGTCCGGCGGCCCGACGAGAACAGCGCCGTCGCGGAGCCGACGCTAGAGGAGGCCAGAGTCGTCAGTTCGCTCGTCGATGCCGCATCGCGCCAGCGTCACCGACGCGACGCCGACAGGCGGCACCGGCGCGATCAGATTAACGACGGCGGGCGCGCCGGCCGGGTTCCAGAAGACCGGCCCGGCCGGGGGTTCGAGGTCCGGGGATTAACCGGGAAATCGTAACCCCCAGACTGCGGCGCCACCGCTATCGGGCCGCATCCGGGCATACGCCGCACGGTATTAGGATCCAGCTCCTTGCTGTCGTGCAGGTCCGGGCAGCTAACGATCGCGCGAAGGAGAACAATATCGTTGCCGGCCATGGCAGCCTGCCCTATGGAAAAAACGACCGCAAGCCGGCCGCGGGCGGGCCGGCCGGTTCGAGACGATATCGGAGCGGCGGGATTCGAACCCACGACCCCTTGACCCCCAGTCAAGTGCGCTACCAGACTGCGCCACGCTCCGATACGACGGCCGGCGGGGAGGCCGACGACCGATAATCCGTACTATATGCCTTGCCCCCGGCCGTGGCAACGGCGCCCTGGGAGCTTCAGTATGTCCGCACCCGACCGGCCAGGGAGTCACCAGCGGCAACGGGAGTCCCCTCACCCGCGCCCTTCGGGCGCGACCTCTCCCGAGGGAGAGGTGGTTGTCAAGCTTGCGTCCCAGCAAAACTTTTGCGGGAACTGGCGTACCTCACCCCTTGTCCGGCTTGAGCATGCCGCGCAGGGCCTTCAGTTCGGCCAGCACGTCGGTCAGGTCGGCCTTCAGGTCCTCCGGCAGGACGGCGGGCTTGGACTCGCCCTCGGGCAGCTCCTCCGGCTCAAGCGGTTCGCCGGCCTCGCCGGCCTCCGGCGGGATCGCCTCGGCGGCCTCGGTGTCCGCGCCGCCGTCTTCGATGCGCTCGCGGCGGACCTTGCCCTCGCGGAGGAGCTTCTGCACACCCTTGATGGTGTACCCCTCCTCGTACAGCAGCTTCTGGATGCGGCGGAGGAGGCGTACGTCCTCCGGCCGGTAGTACCGCCGGCCGCCGCCGCGCTTCAGGGGGCGGACCTGGCTGAACCGCGTCTCCCAGAAGCGCAGCACGTGCTGCGGCACGTCCAGCTCATCGGAGACCTCGCTGATCGTCCGATAGGCGGTGGCCGCCTTGACGACGCCGCGCGACCGGGCGCCGCTGTCCGCCGCTTGCGCCATCGTCAGCTACCGGCCGCCCGGGCCTCGTTGATGCGGTCCTTGAGCACGTGGGAGGCCCGGAACACCAGGACCCGCCGCGGCAGGATCGGCACCTCTTCGCCGGTCTTCGGGTTGCGGCCGATGCGTTCCCCCTTTTCGCGGACCGAAAAGCTTCCGAACGAGGAAATCTTGACCATCTCGCCCCGCTCCAGCGCGTGCGAGATCTCTTCCAGGACCGTCTCCACGAGCTCGGCCGACTCGTTCCGCGACAGGCCGACCTCCTGGTAGACGACCTCGCTCAGCTGCGCCCGGGTAACCGTCTGCTGCGACATGCCACGCCCCCACGCCTCGGAAGCATCAGGCAAACCGTACTCCTGCTGAAATATGCCGTCAATTCCAAAGAGTTGGGTATGCGTATCAGATTTGCAACAGGCTGCGATATCAAAGTCGCACCAGGGCCGAGCCCCACGAGAAGCCGCCGCCCATGGCTTCCAGAAGCACGAGCTGGCCGGGCGTTATGCGCCCGTCGGTCATCGCCTCGTCGAGCGCCAGCGGCACCGAGGCGGCCGAGGTGTTGGCGTGGCGCTCCACCGTGACCACGACGCGGTCCGGGTTCAGGCCCAGCTTGCGCGCGGTGGCGTCGATGATGCGCTTGTTGGCCTGGTGCGGGATCAGCCAGTCGACCTCCTCCGGCCGCACGCCGTTGGCCTCCAGCGCCTCCAGCGCGACCTCCGACAGGCAGTGTACGGCGTGCTTGAACACCTCCTTGCCGACCATCCGTACGTGTCCGGCGGTCTGCGTGGTGGACACGCCGCCGTCGACGTACAGCAGGTCGTGGTGCCGCCCGTCGGAATGCAGATGGGTGGACAGGATGCCCGTGTCCGCCTTGGTGCCGTCGCCCGCGCCGGCGCGCAGCACCACCGCCCCGGCCCCGTCGCCGAACAGGACGCAGGTGCCGCGGTCCTCCCAGTCCAGGATCCGGGAATACGTCTCCGCGCCGACAACCAGAACGGTGTCCGCCTGACCCAGGCGGATGAAGTTGTCGGCCACGGTCAGCGCGAACAGGAAGCCGGAGCATACGGCCTGTACGTCGAACGCCGCGCCGCGGGTCATCCCCAGGGCGGCCTGTACGCGCGCCGCGGTCGCCGGAAACGTCTGGTCCGGCGTGGTCGTGGCCAGCACGATCAGGTCCAGGTCGCGGGTCGGGTCGACCCCGGCATCGGCCAGTGCGGCCCGCCCGGCGCCCAGCGCCAGGTCGGAGCACTTCTCGTGGTCGGCGGCAACGTGGCGCTGGCGGATGCCGGTGCGCTGGACGATCCAGTCGTCGGAGGTGTCGATGCGCTCGGCCAGCTCGCGATTGGTGACGATCCGCCGGGGCAGATAGCTGCCGCGGCCGATAATGCGGGACCGGCGCACCGTCATGCCGTCATCGCCCCCGGCGCGGCGACGGCCTCCGGACGCACGGACCGGCCGAAGCGCTGCAGTTCCAGCTTGACCTTCTCGTTGAAGCCGTGCCGGACCAGGTCGACGCCGACCGTGATGGCGTTGCTGAAGCCCTTGGCGTCGGTGCCGCCGTGGCTCTTCACGCAGATGCCGCCCAGGCCCAGGAACATCGCGCCGTTGTACTGGCGCGGGTCGGTGCGGTTGCGCAGCTTGCGGAACGCGTTGGCGGCGAGCAGGTAGCCGAGCCGCGCGAAGATCGACGACCGGAAGGTGCGCTTCAGCCACTCGCCGTACAGGCGCGCGGTGCCCTCCGCGATCTTCAGGGCGACGTTGCCGGTAAAGCCGTCGGTGACGACCACGTCCACGGTGCCGGCGGGCACGTCGTTGCCCTCGATGAAGCCGTGGAAGGTGCCCGGCAGCTCCATGTCGCGCAGGCGCGCCGCGGTCTCCTTCAGGGTCTCGCTGCCCTTGAGCGCCTCGGCGCCGACGTTGAGCACGCCGACGCTGGGCTGGACCAGGCCCAGCACCGCCTTGCCGAAGATCGAGCCCATGATGGCGAACTGCACCAGGTGCTCCGGCCGGCACTCGATGTTGGCGCCCAGGTCGAGCATCACGGTCTCGCCGCGCAGGGTCGGAAAGAACGAGGCGATCGCCGGACGGTCGATGCCGGGCAGCGTCTTCAGCGCGAACTTGGCCATGGCCATCAGCGCGCCGGTGTTGCCGGCGGAGACCACGCACTGCGCGTCCCCGGCGGCGACCGCATTGATGGCCAGGCGCATGCTGGACTGGCGGCCGGCGCGCAGGGCCACCGACGGCTTGACGTCGTTGGTGATGACATCGGTCGTGTGGATGATCCGGCACAGCTCGGCAAGCTTCGGGCGGCGCTTGAGCAGCGGCCGGATGCGGGCCTCGTCGCCGAACACCATGTACTCGACGTCCGGGACGTGGCGCCGCGCGATGTCGGCGCCGGCCACGACCATGGCAGGGGCGCGGTCGCCCCCCATGGCGTCGAGAGCGATGATCAGCCGGTCCGGAGCGGGGCGGTCGGTCATGGGGTCCGGGCGGGCGATGGGAACAACGGGCGCGGCGGCTCAGTCTTCGGCGACCGCCACGACTTCACGGTCGCGGTAATGGCCGCAGGCGGCGCAGACGTGGTGGGGGCGCTTCAATTCGCCGCAATTGGGGCACTCGATATAGGTGCTCGGCGCCAGCGCGTGGTGCGACCGGCGCATATCGCGTCGCGACTTGGAGGTCTTTCTTTTGGGTACTGCCATGGGTCCGGTTTCCGCAATGCTAAAGGCGGCCAAGTCCGGGGCCGCCTTTGCCGACCCCGGCTAGTTAGAGGAAATGCCCCGAGGGGGCAAGGGCATTCAACCCCCGTTGCGGTCCCGCTTGAGCCGTGCCAGCGCGGCGAACGGCCCGGACGGCGGCGCACCCGGCGATGTCTCGTCCTCGTCATACTCGAAACGCACGCCGGGCGCACGCGGGTACGGGTCCAGCGCAAGCGACAGATACTGGGCGCTCAGCTCGCCGATGTCGAGCGCATCGTCCTCCAGCGGCTCCGGCGCCTCCTCCTCGTCCAGGAAGAGGACCAGCTCGGCAGGCGGCGGGGGCGCCGGGCCGATGGCGAAGCGGGTCTCAAAGGATTCCTCGACACGCGCCGGCACAGGCTCCAGCGTGACCACGCAGGTCTGGACCACGTCCGCCGACACGGTGCCGTCCATGACGATGATGCGCCCGCGCTCGCGGCGGCGCAACCGGACGGTGGCCTCGAACCGGTCGATGGCATGCAGGTCGAAGCGCTCCGCCAGCGCCGCGCGCTCGCCCTCATCGGCGACGATCGTCTCGACCAGCTCGTCGACCGGCCCCTGCGCGTCCGGGGCGGCCTCGAACCGGGCCAGCGACACCCGGCGGCTGAACTCGGGGCCGGCTGCGGCGCCGGGCCGGCGGCCGAAGTCGGCGGCGATCGGGGTTGCGGGCATCGCATCCTCCATCGGATTCGGGCGCCGGCCGGACCGGGCGTTCAGTCGGCCGCGGGCGGCGGGCCGAAGCTGAGCCGCCCCTGCAGCAGCTCCTCGACCGGGCGGGCGTCCAGCGCCGCCGCCTCCCGCCGCAGATAGTCGGCCATGCGCGCCGTATGCTCGGGCGCCGGCGTCACGGTGCCGAACAGATTGCGGCGCAACGCGTCGGCCAGAGTCTCGTCGCTCCCGGCCAGACCGGCCTCGTAGGCGACCGCGCGGCCGTAAAAGCTGCGGGCCATGTGCTTGACCTTCTTGCCCACGCTCAGGTCGCCGACGCCGATCTCCCGCAGGCTGACGTCCATGTCCGTAAACATGCAATCGAACAACGCCTGGGAAAAGGCGGAAACCCGCTCGCCTTCCCGGTTCAGGCGGCGCAGGACCAGAAAGGCGTGCAGCACGATCATGTCGAACCGGCCGTCCAGCGAATCGGGGACGCCGCAGTCGCGATAGAACTCTTCGCGGCGCGCCTGCTCTACCAGAGAGTCGTACAGGCGGGCGGCCACGCGCTGCTGGCGGGCACGGACGAACAGGCGAGGGATCACCGAGAGGCCACGGTTGCCGGACGTTGACAGGGCCGGAGCAGCCGGCCTATGGAATGCGCCGAAACATGGTGTCGTTCGGCGACTCCGTCAATCCGCTCCGGCATCGGGTGTCTTTTTGCGCGCCGCGGAAGGCCGGGCATGAGACGGGCCGCCCGGAGGCGTGGGAGCATGCGTACTGTCATCCGGTTGAGCGTCCTTGCCGTCGTCGCCGTCATGCTGGCGGCCTGCAGCGGAACCGTTGCCACCCGCGGTCACCTCGTGGAAGACCGTCGGATGAGCCAGATCGAGCCGGGGCTGAGCACCGCGAACGACGTGCTGGCGGTGCTGGGCTCGCCCAGCACGGTGGCCCCGTTCGACGAGCGCATCTGGTACTACATCGGCCAGCGCACCGAGCAGGTGGCGTTCCTGCGGCCCGACGTAATCGAGCGCCGCGTGGTGCGCATCCGGTTCGACGAAGGCGGCACGGTGCGGGAGATCGACGAGCTCGACATGGAGGACTCCCGGGAGGTCGAGCTCGTCGACCGCGAGACGCCGACCATGGGCCGCCAGATGGGCTTCATGGAGCAGATGGTCGGCAACCTGGGCCGGTTCAATCAGCCCGGAGACGAGTAGCCGGACGCACCGGCCGGCGGATGGCGGGGCGGCGGGTCACGCCGCCTTGTCGTGGCGGGCCAGGGCGTGCTCCAGGCGCTCGCACAGGGTGTTGATGACCTTGACCCGAGCGAAGCGCTTGTCGTCGGCTTCCACCAGAACCCACGGCGCATGGCGCGTGCTGGTCCGCTGCACCATGTCGTTGACGGCGGCCTCGTACTCCGGCCATTTCTCACGGTTGCGCCAGTCGTCGTCGGTCAGCTTCCAGCGCTTGTAGGGCGTGGCGGCGCGGCGCTCGAAGCGGCGGAGCTGCTCGTCCGGGGTGATGTGCATCCAGTATTTGCAGACGACGATGCCGTGGCCGGTCAGGTCCTGCTCGAAGTCGTTGATCTCGGCGTAGGCGCGGGTCCATTCCTCCTGGGCGGCGAAGCCCTCGACGCGCTCGACCAGCACCCGGCCGTACCAGGACCGGTCGAAGATGGTGACGCGCCCGGCCCGCTGCAGATGGCGCCAGAAGCGCCACAGGTAGTGGTGGGCGCGCTCCTCGTCGGAGGGCGCGGCGATCGGGATGACCTGATAGTCGCGGGCGTCCATGGCGCGCACGACGCGGCGGATCGCCCCACCCTTGCCGGCGGCGTCCCAGCCCTCGAATACGAGCACGGTGGAGATGCCGCGCTCCTTGGCGCCGCGGTACAGCGCGTGGAGCCGCGCCGTCTCCTTGCGCTGGCATTTCTCGTACTGCTTCTTGGGCAGCGACTGGCTCATGTCCAGGACCTGCAGCACGGTCGGCTGGGGCGGCGGCTGCGGGCGCGCATCGCCGGAGGTGGGCAGCGGCACCACCGTGTCGGCCGCGGCGGCCGCCCAGGCGGCGGCGGACGGATCGGCCAAGTCGCCCCCGTTCGCTCGGCGCTCCTTGAGCTCGGCCATGGCGCGGCGACGCAGCTCCTCGCGCTCCAGGTGGCGCAGCGCGGCGTCGCGGAATGCGGCGAACACGGTCAGCTCGCGATAGTTGCTGTCCTCGCCCTCCACGATGTGCCAGGGCGCGCTGGCCGTGCTCGTCTTGATGATGGTGCGCTCGGCGGCGGCGGTGAACTTGTCGTACATCCGCCAGTGTTCCCAGTCCTGGCTGGTCACCCGCCAGCTCTCGTGCTGGTCGGTCTCCCACTTGCGGTAGAGGCGCTTCTGCGCGTCACGGCTCAGGTGCAACCAGAACTTGACGATCAGCGCGCCGTCGGCGGCCAGGCACTGCTCGAACCGGACGATGCGGTCCAGGCTGGAGTCGAACGTCGGGTCGTCGGTGTGCCCGTACACGGCGTCCAGCACCGGCCGCGAATACCAGGAGCGCAGGAACAGGCCCAGGCTGCCGCGGCCGGGCAGGTCGCGCCAGTACCGCCAGAACTCCGGCCGCTCGCGCTCCTCGTCCGAGGGCGGGCCGTAGGCGCGGGTGACGATCCAGCGCGGGTCCATCCACTCGTTGAGCTTGTTGATGGTCTCGCCCTTGCCGGCGCCGTCCACGCCGGCGAACACGACGATCGCCGGAAAGCCGGAGGTGCGGATGCGCTGCTGGACCTCCAGAAGCTGGATGCGCAACGGCGCCGCCAGCTGCTCGTACTCGTCCTTGGAGATCTTGCGGCCGATCTCGGCGGTTCTGAACATGGACGCACCTCCCGGGTCCGCGGCTGCCGCGCCGTCCGCCCCTCGCCCGCAACGGCGCCCCGCGGCAACCGGACCGGCGACGCGGTCGCGCGAGGCACCGCGGCCGGCGACGCGATGCGCATGACCCGCAGCGTAAGCGATCTGGTCGCGAAAGGCACGATTGCCAAGCGGCGCCGGCCGCCCCGCGACCGCGCGGGCCGCGGCGGTGCGGGGCGGGCTCGGGCCCCGAGGCGCGGCGCCGGGCTATTCCGCGGCGGCGCGGCCCTCGCCGGCGCGCTTCAGCGCCTGATCCAGGTCGGCGATGATGTCGTCCACGTCCTCCAGGCCGATGGACAGGCGCACCACGTCGGGGCCGGCACCGGCGGCGGCCTGCGCCTCCGGCGGCAGCTGGCGGTGGGTGGTCGAGGCCGGATGGATGATCAGCGAGCGGGCGTCGCCGATGTTCGCCAGGTGGCTGAACAGCTCGACGCTCTCGACCATGCGCACGCCGGCGTCGTAGCCGCCCTTCAGGCCGAAGGTGAACACCGCGCCGGCGCCCTTGGGCACGTAGCGCTTGGCCAGCGCGTGGTAGCGCGAACCCGGCAGCCCGGCGTACGCCACCCAGTCCACCGCCGGGTGGCCGGCCAGGAATTCCGCCACCGTCTGCGCATTGCCGCAGTGCCGCTGCATGCGCAGGCCCAGCGTCTCCAGGCCGAGCAGCGTGAGGAAGGCGTTGAGCGGCTGCTGGTTGACGCCCAGGTCGCGCAGGCCGACCGCGTGGCCGTGGAAGGTAAAGGCCAGCTCGCCGAAGGTCTCGTGGAACTTCAGTCCGTGATAGCCGGGATCGGGCTGGGTCAGGCCCTTGAACTTGTCGCTGCCCGACCAGTTGAACCGCCCGGAATCGACCACCACGCCGCCGACCGAGGTGCCGTTGCCGGACAGGAACTTGGTCGTCGAGTGCACGACCAAATCGGCGCCATGCTCGAACGGCCGGCACAGGTAGGGCGTCGCCATGGTGTTGTCGACGATCAGCGGGACGCCGGCCTCGCGCGCCACCGCGGCGATCGCCTCGATGTCCGACACCACGCCGCCCGGGTTGGCCAGGCTCTCGATGAACAATGCGCGGGTCTGCGGCGTGACCGCCGCGCGGAAGGCCTCCGGATCGTCGGCGTCGACGAAGTGCGGGATCCAGCCGAAGGCGCGCTTGAAGCTGTTGCCGAGCTGGTTGATGGTGCCGCCGTACAGCTTGTTCGCCAGCACGATCTCCGCGCCCGGCTCCATGAACGGGAACAGCGCCAGGAGCTGAGCGGCGTGGCCGGAGGAGGTGGCGACGGCGCCGACGCCGCCCTCCAGGCTGGCCATGCGCTCCTCCAGCACCGATACGGTCGGGTTGGTCAGGCGCGAATAGATGAACCCGAGCTGCTGCAGATTGAACAGCGAGGCGGCGTGGTCGACATTGTCGAACACGTAGGAGGTGGTCTGGTAGATCGGCGTCTGGCGCGCGCCGGTGGTCGGGTCGGGCCTCGCGCCGGCGTGGATGGCCCGCGTCCCGAACCCCGGGACGCGGGGCGTGCCTGTCTCGTTGTCGCTCATTTTCTCACCGTTGTCTGTCGCCTGGCGGAAATCACGCCCGAGTTCAGGCCAGACCAGCCCATCTCGCCGTGCAGGCGGGCCCACTCCACCTTCGGGCAGCGATTCATGACGACGCGCACGCCGCCGGCCTCCGCACGTGCCGCGGCGGCATCGTCGCGTACGTTGAACTGCATCCAGATGGCTTTCGGCAAGGGGGCAAGCGCCAGCGCCTCGTCGACGATCCCGCCGGCGGCGTCGGACGAGCGGAAGATGTCCACCATGTCGATCGGCTCCGGCACGTCGGCCAGGGTCGCGTACGCGCGCTCGCCCAGCACCTCGCGGCCGGTCAGCGCCGGGTTGACGGGAATCACCCGGTAGCCCTTGTCCTTCAGGTATTTCATCACGAAGAAGCTGGGCCGCACCGGGTTGGCGCTGGCGCCGACCAGGGCGATGGTGTGCACGTCGTCGAGGATTTCGCGCAGATAGCCGCGGTCGTAGCTGTCGTGGTTCATCGCGTCCCTTGCATCCCGTCGCACCCCGCCCGGTGCGGGCCGGCGCGATCGGCCGCCCCACACATGGGTGCGCGGCCGCGGGGAATGCAACACGATTCGCCCGGTTCGCCCGGCGGCACCGGCCGGGCCCCGGCGCCGGGCGCGAACGCGAAAGGGAGGCCGGAGCCTCCCCTTCCACGGATGACGGTCGGTCGGGTGCGGGAGCGCCCAATGAGCGCCCGAAGAGCGCCCGATGAGCGCCCGGTCAGGCGGCCCGCACGTTCGACAGGAAGTCGTCGACCTCGCGGCGCAACACGTTGGCCTGCTCCGACAGGCCGTTGACCGCCTGGAGCAGCGAGCGGGCCGCGTTGCCGGTGGACTCGGTGGCCGTCTTCACGCTGGTGATCTTGCCGGCGACGCTCTGGGTGCCGGCGGCCGCCTCGGTGGTGTTGCGGGCGATCTCCTGGGTGGCCGCGCTCTGTTCCTCGATGGCCGCGGCGATGGTGGTGGCGATCTCGCTGACCTCGACGATGGTCGTGCGGATCTCCTGGATGGCGGTGACGGCGTCGCCGGTGACCGCCTGCATGTCGGCGATCTGCGCGCCGATCTGCTCGGTCGCCTTGGCCGTCTGGTTGGCCAGGTTCTTGACCTCCGACGCGACCACGGCGAAGCCCTTGCCGGCGTCGCCGGCGCGCGCCGCCTCGATGGTCGCGTTGAGCGCGAGCAGGTTGGTCTGCTCGGCGATCGCGCTGATCATCTTGACCACTTCGCCGATCCTGCTGGCGGCGTCGGCCAGGCCCTGCACGGTCGCGTCGGTGCTTTCGGCGCGTGCGACCGCCTCGCTGGTGATCCGGGTCGACTGGGCGACGCGCTCGCCGATCTCGGCGATCGAGTTGCTCATCTCCTCGGCCGCCGCGGCGACCGTGTTGACGTTGGAGGTGGCCTGCTCGGCGGCGGCGGCGACCTCGGTGCTCTCGCGGCTGGTCTGGTCGGCGAGGCCGGACATCGACTGCGCGCTGTCCTGCATGTCGTCCAGGCCGCCGATGACGCCGTCGACGATGTGCTTGACCGTGGTCTCGAACGAGTTGGCCAGGCCGTCCATGGTGCGGCGCTTCTCCGCCGTGGCGCGCTCCTGGTCCGCCCGGCGTTCGGACTCCAGCCGGCGCATCTCGATGGCGTTGTCCTTGAACACCTGGACCGCCTGGGCCATGTCGCCGATCTCGTCGCCGCGGTCGGTGCTGGGCACGGCGACCTCGATATCGCCGCCGGCCAGGCGGCTCATCGCGTCTTCCAGCCGGCGCAGCGGACCGCTGACGATGCGGCGCAGCAGGATGGTCAGCAGGCCGACCAGCAGCACGACGATGACCGCGGCGGTGGTGGCCACCGACCAGGTCGAGGACGCGGCCTGGGCATCGATCAGCGCGTGGCTCCAGCCGACGATCAGCGTGCCGACGCGGGCGTTGTCGTTGCCGAAGTGGACCGGTGCGGCGACGATCAGGTGGCTGCCCTCGTCGATCGTGGACACGGTGTCGCTGGTCCGGAATTCGACGAGGTCGAGGTCGAACTGGCCTTCCAGGTCTTCGCCCAGCGCGGCGACCTCCTCGCCGTCCGCATTGATTGCGAGCAACCCGGCGATCATCGAGTTCTCGGCCTCGGCCTGGCCGTTGTAGACGGCCTCGATGGCGGCGGCCTGGTTGAAGCGGATGGCACCGCCCATCTGGACGGCCATCAGCTCGGTGATGTCGACGGCCGCGGTGTCGGACACCTCGACCATGTTCTCGGTCTGCAGCGACGCCGCGAACCAGATCATGACCGCCAGTCCGGCGGTGATCGAGAGCGTCGTGGCCACGGTAATCTTGCGCCCGATCGTCCACCAGTTGCGGCGCCGGCCGGCGCCGGCGGAGCTCTCCATGGGCGCATTGACCTGAAGCGTTGTGTCCGCCATGACCGTCATCCTTGTCGTCTGCGGTACGACTGCCCGCTGGACCGGGAAAGGGCCGGGACGCGCGCGGGCGCGGCGCACCCCGGCCGGCAGCAGTGTCATTCGATGATGGTTGCCGTGCTCAGCATCTGGAACGGGATCTCGATGCCGAGCCGCTGCGCCGTCGTCATGTTGACGTACAGCAGCGGCGTATCATCCGTGCCGACGGGCACGTCGGCGACCGGCGTTCCCTCGACCAGGACCTCGACAACGGCATCGGCCAACATGCGCCCGAGCTTCTCGTCGTCGGCCACGTAGCCGGCCAACACGCCCTGCTCGACCGGCGTGCCGGTGAACGCGAACACGGGCACGTCGCCCGCGGCCTCGACGGCGACGGCGGCGTCATCGATGGTCAGCCGCGTGTTGCCGAGCAGGAAGGCGGAATAGGTGTCGACATTGTCGCCGACCGCCGCGGCCAGCTCGTCGGCCGAGGTCACGTAGGTCACGTCGCAGCTCAGGTTGAGGTTGGCGCAGGCGGCGAGGACGCCCTCCTCCTCGACCGGGCCGCTGGCGTGCCCTTCCTGGAGCAGCAGCAGCATGGAGTCGACGTCGGGCAGCAGCGCCATGTAGCTCTGCAGCGGGATCTCGTGGGGAATGAAATACGTGACGCCGGTGATGTTGCCCTCCGGCGCGTTCATGTTCTCGACGACGCCCAGCGACGGCGGGTGGTTGCCGCCGCCGATAAAGGTCGGGATCGACGTGACGCGGCCGGCGAGGAACTGGCTGCCGTTCGAGCGCAGGATGACCATGCCGTCCATGGTCGCCTCGAATTCGGCGATGGCGGCCTCGAGCTCCTCCTCGGTGGTCAGTTCGGGATGGATCTCGAGGTTTACGTCCGGGGCGATCTCGGCCATGCGCTCCTGGAAGCCGGCCATGACCCGGTTCGTCATCCCCGACACACCCATCCAGGCAACCCCGAGGTCCGTTGCGAGCGCTGGCTGCGCCACCGAGGCCGCGAGCAGCGCACCGACGCCGCAAGCCGCTGAAAAGACGTACTTCATAAGCGTCCTTCCTTGTTCTTTCGTGACGATCTCTGGATCTGAGGAATGCTGCCGGTCATCGCGACACGAGATGCTTCGTTTCCATATCAAGTCTGCGTCCCGCGAATAAGCCGACACCGCGTTTGCACCGCGGTGCCATGGAGTACGCTCAAGTCTCTATATTTTTCGTTAATCGGCACGAGCTACGGTGACAATGATTTGCCCGCTGGCCGACCAATATTAAATGAAACAGATTTGCTACCAGAGAATACGGCATTCTTTATTTTGCTCGCGCCCCGTCTGGTTGGACAGGTCGTTGGCGGCGCACCGCAAATTTAAGCGGATTATCCGTTGGTAGGTAACAGGATGTTGGCCATGCAAACGATTTGGCCGGACTACTATGGTGGTCACATGTTCGGCTGCACCGGTGTGCTGATCGGGGCTGACCCACACGGGATGCTGCCGGTTTCAGCCCATGTCGCGATCCGGCGGCGGCCTGGGGGAGGCGGCGCGCCGCCCGGCAGTGCCGGGGGCGGCGCGCCGGGACGGCGTCAGCGCCCCTGCCAGACCGGCGGGCGCTTGTCCAGGAAGGCCTCGATGCCCTCCTCCGCGTCGCGCGCCAGCATGTTGCGGGTCATGACCTCGCTGGCGTAGTCGTAGGCGGCGCGCAGGTCGAGCTCGGCCTGGCGGTAGAATGCCTCCTTGCCGATGCGCAGGGTCAGCGGCGACTTGTCGGCGATCTGGCGGGCCAGCGCCCCGGTCTCGGCATCCAGCCGGTCGTGCGGCACGACGCGGTTGATCAGGCCGATCTCGTGGGCCCGGTCCGCCGGGATCATGTCGCCGGTCAGCAGCATCTCCATCGCTGCCTTGCGGCCGACCGCCCGGCTGAGCGCGACCATCGGCGTCGAGCAGAACAGGCCGATGTTGACCCCCGGCGTGGCGAATCGCGCGTGGTCGGAGGCGACGGCCAGGTCGCAGGTCGCGACGAGCTGGCAGCCGGCGGCGGTGGCGATGCCGTGCACCTTGGCGATGACCGGCTTGGGCAGCCGCGTGATCGCCAGCATCAGGCGCGAGCACTGGCGGAACGTCGCCTCGTAGGCCTGGCGCTCGGGCTTGCTGCGCATTTCGCGCAGGTCGTGCCCGGCGCAGAAGGCCGGGCCGGCGCCCTGCAGCACGACGACCTTGACCGCGGTGTCGTCGGCGATCTCCTCCAGGGTCTCGTGCAGGGCGGCCATCAGGGCCGAGGACAGGGCGTTGCGCGCCTTCGGCCGGTTCAGCGTGAGCATGGCGACGCCGTCCTCGTCGGCGCGCAGCACCAGCGGCTCGTTGGTCCGCGGCGGCGCGGCGGGCTCGGGCGCGGCAGTCATGGCGATCCTCCCTGGTCGTGTCGCGGATGGGCCGGCCCAGTGTATGCCGCGCCGGACGCCGGGGGAACCGGCGGTGGCGGTCCCAACCGTGGACGCATGCGGTCGCGACACCTACACTCTCCTGCGGTTGCCGAATGCACAGTCCACCGGATCGAAGGGCAAACAATGAGCATCACCGTGAACCTTGCGCCTGAGTTCGAGAACATCATCCGCGACAGGATGGCGTCCGGCCGCTATGCGTCGGAGACGCAAGTCGTGGAAGAGGCGCTCAGGCTCCTGGAGCACCGGGACGCCGCCGAGACTGGCAACCTCGAGGCGCTGCGTCGCGAAATCGCGATCGGGCTGGCGGACCTGGATGCAGGCCGCGCCGTGGACGCCGAAACCGTCTTCCAGGAAATTGCGGAAATTATTGCCGTCAGGAAGGAAACCTGAATTGTCCCGCGTCCGATTTTCGATCGCAGCAAAGAAGGACCTCATAGACATCTTCTTATATGTGGCCGACGACAACATTCAGGCGGCATCGGGCCTTCTCACAACGATGTATCAAAAGTGTTAGATCCTTGCTCAATTCCCGCGAATGGGACGCTCGCGAACCGGCATTCCAGCGTCGGTGATGGGTTTTCCTGTCGGAAAGTACATGATCTACTACCGCGTCAGCACCGATGGCATTGAGGTCGTGCGCATCCTCCATTCTGCGCGGAACCAGCCCGAAGCATTCGAGACATAGTTGCGAGCAATCAGGGCACGAACCGCCCCAGCCGCACGGCGGTCAGCCCCGGCTCCAGGCGGCGGGACGGCATGATCAGCACGCAGTCGTCGTAGGGCGTCACGATCCGGCGCGGACCGTCCAGGGCGATGGTCGTGCCCGCCGCCGGCACCACCTCCATGCCGACGAACGCCCGCGCGAAGCGGAACCGGTGCGTGCGGATCGTCACCGCCTCGGTCACCTGGATGACGCGCTGCGGCAGCGCCGGGGCCGGACGGTCGATCATTCCGGCCAGCGCCAGCATGCGCAGGCATCCCTCGATGGCCACGTCCGCGGTGCCGGCGCGCCAATGCTGGCCGCATTCCAGCAGCAGCGCGGCCGGCGCCGCCGCCGGATCCGCGAAGGCGCCGTAGTCGCGCAGGCGGGTGCCGTCGGCGTGCCCGGCGTCGCACACCACGTGCTCCGGATAGCCCAGCGCCCGCGCCAGTGCCCGTCCCTTGGCCAGCGGCCCGGCCAGCATCAGCGGCGCCGTGGCGAACTGCATGGAGTGCAGGTCGAGCAGCAGGTCGACACCGTCCATGATCGGGCGCAGGGCGCGGGCGCGGTCGAGCTCCACCGACTGGCCCGCCCCGTCGAGCCGGTCGCGCGACCAGACCCGGTTCAGGTCCTCGTCCACGAAGCGCGACAGGGCCGGCCGCCGCGGGTCGAAGCGCGCGTAGGCGGCCACGTTGGCGAACCCCAGGGTGAGACGGCCCCGTTGCGGGCGCACGTCCTCGCGGAACAGCCGGTCGAGCGCGACGGCGCCGCACAGCTCGTTGCCGTGGATCAGGGCGTTGAGCAGGACGTGCGGGCCGGGGCGGCCGCTGTCCAGGGTCGTATAGTACGGCACGCCGGTGTTCCCGGCGCGGTAGGGCGCCAAGTCCGGCGGCACGAGCTCGACCCGTTCAGGGTCGGGCGCCGCGCCGGCGGGCCCGGTCACAGCGGCTCCTCCCGCGGGTCGCGGCCGGCGCGATGCGGCCGGGCCGGCCGGTGCGGTGGGGCGAAAGCGGGCGCTCGTGGTGGCCGGCGTCGAAGGATCCTCGGCATGCTGCAAATGTGCTCCCGGTCGCGCCGTCCGTCCATCCCGTCGCGCCGGGCGCCGCCGCCAGCTGCGACCCGTTCGCAAGGCGGCTGGACGCGGCGCCGGCCCCGTTGCACCATGGCCCCGGATAAGGCCGCGCGATCGGGTGGCGGCCGCGTCCGCCCCGTTCCGGCGCGCTCGCGTTCAAGGCAGCAATGGCTTTTGTTCTCGACCACGTCCTGGTCCGTCACGATCCGGTCGGCGAGCCGGTGCCGGTCGTGTTCGACTCCCCGCACAGCGGCACCGACTATCCGCCCGACTTCGACTTCGTGTGCGACCTGCAGGTGCTGCGCGAGGCCGAAGACACCCATGTCGACGCCCTGTTCGCGGAGGCGCCGCGGTGCGGTGCCGGGCTGCTGTGCGCCCTGTTCCCGCGCAGCTATATCGACCCGAACCGGGCCCCCGGCGACCTGGACGCCGACCTGGTCGCGGCCCCCTGGCCCGAACCCCGAAACGGCGAGAAGGCCCACCTGGGCATGGGGCTGATCCGGCGGATGAGCAAGCCCGGCGAGCCCATCTACGGTCGGCGGCTTACGCCGGGCGAGGTGCGCCACCGGCTGGACCGCTACTACCGGCCCTACCACCGGCAGCTGGAGGCGATGCTGGACGCCGCCCACGCGCGGTTCGGGGTGGTCTACCACATCAACTGCCACTCGATGCCGTCACCGCCGGCCGCGCCGGGAGACGCGCGGGTGACGCGCCCCGACATCGTCCTGGGCGACCGCGACGGGACGACCTGCGGGCCGGGGTTCGTCGCCTATGTGGAGCAGGCGCTGCACGGGCTCGGCTTTTCGGTGCGCCGCAACGAGCCCTACAAGGGGGTCGAGCTGGTGCGCCGCCACGGCCACCCCGCGGAGGGCCGCCACTCGCTGCAGATCGAGGTCAGCCGCCGGCTGTACATGAACGAGCGCACGTTCGAGCGGCACGAGGGCTTCGACGAGGTCAAGGCGCGCATCACCGGGTTGATCGCCGCCGTGTGCGACTATGCCCGGCCCTGACGGATGCGGTCCCGGCGCCGCTTGGGCACCCGCCGGCGGGGCGGCTCACGGCTCGAACTGCTCCTTGAGGATGCGCTCTTCCAGATTGTGTTCCGGATCGAACAGCAGCGTGAACGACACCGAGCGGTCCGCACGGACCTCGACGCGGGCGACGTTGCGGACCTCGGTGTCGTCGGCGACGGCACTGACGGGCCGCTTCTGTGCCTCCAGGATCTCGAAGCTGATCTCGGCGTTGTGGGGCAGCAGGGCGCCGCGCCAGCGCCGCGGCCGGAACGCGCTGATCGGCGTCAGCGCCAGCAGATCGGCCCCGAGCGGGATGATCGGCCCCTGCACGGACAGATTATAGGCAGTGCTGCCCGCCGGGGTGGAGACCAGGGCGCCGTCGCAGTTCAGTTCCGACATGCGCACCTTGCCGTCGATGGTAATGCGTATCTTGGCCGCCTGCCGGGTCTGGCGGAGCATCGACACCTCGTTGAACGCCAGCGCCTGGTGGACCATGCCGTCCATGGTCGTGGCGATCATGCGCAGGGGGTGCAGGGTGACCGCCTCGGCCTGATCGAGGCGTTCGATGAGCCCCTCTTCGCGGTAAATGTTCATCAGGAAGCCGACCGACCCGCAGTTCATGCCGAACACCGGGATGTTGCGGTGCAGGAACCGGTGCAGCGTCTCCAGCATGAACCCGTCACCGCCGAGCGCCACGACGACGTCGGCCTTGTCCGGCTTGGCCTGGCCGTAGGCGCCGGTCAGCCGCGCCAGCGCGCTGGTCGCCTCCTCGGTGCGCGCCGCGACGAAGCAGATCGCCCGCGCCTTCGGGGCCGGGCGCTCCGCCGCCTTCTCCGGCGCCGGCGGCCTGTCCAGTTCGGCGGTGGCGGTGCTGTCGCGGCTCATGGACGGATGTTAACGGAACCGCGTGGCGTTTTCACGCAGTCTTGCCGTCGCGGCGTCGATTGGCATGCGGCCGGGCCGCACCGGTCGCTGCCGCCGCCGCGGCCTCGCCGCCCGCCCCCGCTTTGCGCTATGACTCCGCCGCCGCCGGTGCCAGAGTCGCGCATGGGAACCGCCGTCAGGAGTCCGTGCCATGCCCGAGCGGAGATGGTCCTTCGGTTACGACGACCTGGGCGCCAAGCCGCAGGGGCACACCCCGTTCCGCATCGCCGTGCTGGGCGACTTCAGCGGGCGGGAGAGCCGCGGGCTCGAGGCGCCGCAGGACATTGCCCGGCGGCGCGTCCTGCCGGTCGACCGCGACGACCTGGAGGCGGTCATGGCGCGCCTGGGCGTCGCCGTGGACCTGACGGTGGGCGCCCGGCACCGCCGGACCGTCACCGTCTCCTTCGACGAGATCGACCGGTTCCACCCCGACGACCTGTTCGCGCGCATCGACGTGTTCGCGCACCTGCGCGACGTCCGCCGTCGGCTGCTCGACCCGACGCAAGTGGATGCCGTCGCCGAGGAGATCAGCGCGTGGGCCGAACCGCGGTCGGCGCCGGCGGCCGGGACCGGAGCGCCGCCGCCCGAAGCCGAGGCGCCGGCCTACACCGCCGAAGACCTGTTCGCCGCGACCATGAGCGAGACCGAGCGGCGCCGGGCCGCCACGCGCGACGCGGCGACGGCGCTGGTCGACGCGCTGGTCGCGGAGATCGTGGCGCCCCACGTCGAGCCGGCGCCGCACCCGCGCCAGGCGGACTACCTGGCCGCGGTCGACGCGGCGATCGCCGCCCAGATGCGCGCCATCCTGCACGACCCGGCATTCCAGGCGGTCGAGGCGGCGTGGCGCGGGCTGTTCCTGCTGGTGCGGCGCCTGGAGACGGGGCCGGACCTCAAGCTGTTCCTGGTCGACGCGACCAAGGCGGAGCTGGCCGCGGACCTGGCCGCCGCCGGCGATGCGGTCGAGCGGACCGGGCTGTACAGGCTGCTGGTCGAGCCGACGGTGGAGGTGCAGGGGGCCGAGCCCTGGGCGCTGCTGGCCGGCCACTACGCGTTCGGGCCGACCGCGGGCGATGCCGCCCTGCTCGGCGGCCTGGGCCGGCTGGCGCAGGCGGCGGGGGCGCCGTTCGTGGCCGCGGCGGCGCCCGGGCTGGCCGGCTGCCCCGGCTTCGGCACCGCATCGGACCCGGACGACTGGCGCGAGCCGATGGAGGTGACCGCGGCGGCGGCGTGGCACGACCTGCGCGCGGCGCCGGAGGCGGCGTTCCTGGGCCTGGCGCTGCCGCGGGTGCTGTTGCGCCTGCCGTACGGCGCCGCCACCGATCCCATAGACTCGTTTACCTTCGAGGAGATGCCGCGCCCGGCGCACGAGGCGTATCTGTGGGGCAATCCGGCGCTGGCGGTGGCCTGCCTGATCGGCGAGGCGTTCACCGCGCAGGGCTGGGCGCTGCGGCCCGGAACGGTCAACGAGCTCGGCGGCCTGCCGGTGCACGTGTACGACGATGACGGCGACCGCGCCGCCAAGCCCTGCGCCGAGATCCTGCTCAACGAGCGCGGCGCGGCCCGCCTGCTCGAGCACGGCCTGATGCCGCTGTGGTCGGTGCGCGACAGCGACCGGGTGCGAGTCCATCCCGTGCGGTCGCTGTCGGCGGCGACCGAGGCGCTGCTGGGGCGCTGGCCGGCGCCGCGCTGACGCTCGGCCTCCCCCGCGCCCGACCGTTATCCCATCGCAGGGAGGGAGCCATGCCGGTCCCCGAACGCATGCCCCACGACGACGGCTTTCCCGAGCACAAGACCCGGATCGTCGCCACCATCGGCCCGGCCTCGGCGTCGGTGGAGGTTCTGCAGCGCATGATGCTGGCCGGCATGTCGGTGTGCCGGCTGAACTTCGCCCACGGCGATTTCGACAGCCACGGCGCCACGATCGCCATGATCCGACAGGCGGCGCAGGCGACCGGCCGGCGCGTCGCCATCCTGGCCGACATGCCGGGGCCGAAGCTGCGCATCGGCGGGCTGGCCGAGGACTGCGTCATGCTGGAGCCCGGTGCCGCGGTGACGCTGACCACCGAGGACGTGATCGGCGACGCCGGGCGGCTGTCGGTCAACTTCCCGGACCTGCCGCGCGTGGTGCGGCCGGGCCACCCGATCTTCCTGTCGGACGGGTTCATCCTCCTCGTCGTCGAGGAGGTGCATGGCGGCGAGGTGCGCTGCCGGGTCGAGGCCGGCGGGCCGCTCAAGCCGCACAAGGGCGTCAACCTGCCGGGCGTCAAGCTTGGCATTGCCGCCCATACCGAGCGCGACGGCGAGGTGCTGCGCTTCGCCGTGGACCAGGGGTTGGACATGGTCAGCCAGTCGTTCGTGCAGCACGCCGAGGACATCGAGATCGTCCGGCGGCAGGCGCGGGCGGCCGGCGGCGACCCGTTCATCGTCGCCAAGATCGAGCGGGCCGGTGCGGTGGCGGCGATCGAAGGCATCGTGCGCGCCGCCGACGGCATCATGGTGGCGCGCGGCGACCTGGGCGTGGAGACGCCGATCGAGCGCATCGCGCTGCTGCAGAAGCGTCTGATCCGCACCGCCAACCGGCACGCGCGGCCGGTCATCACCGCCACCCAGATGCTCGAATCGATGACCCGCAACCCGCGCTCGACCCGGGCGGAGGCGACGGACGTGGCGAACGCCGTGCTCGACGGCACCGATGCGGTGATGCTGTCGGAGGAGTCGGCGACCGGCGACCATCCGGTGGAGGCGGTCGCCGTGCTGGCGCGCATCGCCGCCGCCGCCGAGCACGCCCGCGACGACCTGGCCCCGGTGGACCCGACCGCGCTGATGCCGCCCGAGGGTCAGGCGACGGTGACCGATGTCCTGGCGCTGGACGTGGCGACCACGGTCCAGCGCATCGCCGCCGGGGTCGTCGTCGTGCCGACGCCCGACGGCGACGTGGCGCGCCGCATTTCCCGGTTCAAGCTGCCGCAGTGGAGCCTGGCGGTGAGCGCGTCCGAGGCGACCTGCCAGTCGCTGTGCCTCAGCTACGGGGTCCACGCGGTCCGCATCCCGCGCCAGGGCGACTGGCCGCTGGAGGCGCGGCGCTGGCTGCACGATGCGGGGTTCGGTCACGGGCTGGCGGTCGTGGTCGAGGGGCGGGCCGAGGACCGGCCCGGCTGCCCCGGCCGGCTGGAGGTCCACGAGCTGGCCCCGGACGGCTGAAACCGGCTGAGGACGGCTGATTCTGCATTGCACACGTTTCGGGGCTGCGACGTGCTGGACAGCGCGGGTGGGTGTTGGCATCTAGGGCGCGCCCCGTCGTCACAGAGCAGGATGCTCCGGCATGTACATCATTATGGTTTCTGCGGAATGCGCGCCCGTGGCCAAGGTCGGCGGGCTCGCCGACGTGGTGTACGGCCTGAGCCGGGAGCTGGAGGTCCGCGGCAACGCCGTCGAGATCATCCTGCCCAAGTACGACTGCATGTGGTACGACCAGATCTGGGGGTTGCATCCGGTTTACGAAAACCTGTGGGTGCCGTGGGGCGAATCAGGCATCAATTGCACGGTCTGGTTCGGCTTCGTCCACGGGCGCAAGTGCTTCTTCATCGAGCCGCACGCCATGGAGGGCTTCTTCAGTCGCGGCTCGTTCTACGGCTTCTGGGACGACAACACGCGCTTCGCCTTTTTCTCCAAGGCGGCGCTGGAATTCATCCTGCGGTCCAACAAGCGGCCCGACGTGATCCACTGCCATGACTGGCAGACGGGGCTGGTGCCGGTGCTGCTCTACGAGATGTACCAGCACGCCGGCCTGCCGCATCAGCGCGTGTGCTACACGATCCACAATTTCCGCCACCAGGGCCTGCACAACGACTACGTCCTGTGGGCCACCGGGCTCGGCCGGGTCGACTATTTCTACCACCTGGACCGGCTCAAGGACGACAACAACCCCTTCGCCCTGAACATGATGAAGGGCGGCATCGTGTATTCGAACTTCGTGACCACGGTCTCGCCCAAGCACGCGTGGGAGGCGCGCCACACCGACCAGGGCTACGGACTGGGCCACGCCCTGCACGTCCACCAGGACAAGTTCGGCGGCATCCTCAACGGGCTCGACTACGAGGTCTGGAACCCGCAGACCGACCCGATGATCGACACGCACTATTCGGCCGAGACCATTGAGCGCAAGAAGGGCAACAAGCGGGCGCTGCGCGACCGGCTGTGGCTGCGCGACCACGACGGCCCGCTGGTCGCCTATGTCGGCCGGCTCGACATGCAGAAGGGCACGCACCTGGTGCGCCACGGCCTGTTCCACGCGATCGGCAACGGGGCGCAGTTCGTGCTGCTCGGCTCCAGCCCCGAGACCGGCACCAACGAATACTTCTGGCACCTGAAGCACTACCTGAACGACAGCCCGGACTGCCACATCGAGATCGGCTTCAACGAGCAGCTCGCCCACCTGATCTATGCCGCGGCGGACATTATCATCGTGCCCAGCATGTACGAGCCGTGCGGGCTGATCCAGATGATCGCCATGCGCTACGGCGCCGTGCCGGTGGTGCGCGCGGTCGGCGGCCTGGTCGATACCGTGTTCGACTGGGACCATTCCGAGCTGCCGCTCGAGCAGCGCACCGGCTTCGTGTTCGACCACGCCGACTATGACGGGATCGAGTTCGCCATGGATCGCGCCTTCGGATTGTGGCACGGCCGTCCGGACCTGTTCCGAAAATTGCAGATCACGGACATGAAGCAGGATCTTTCTTGGAAGCTCCCCGGCCAGCATTACCTGAACGTTTACGACTTTATCCGTCACAGATAGGGCGGCCGCCGGTCCGCGCCGGTGACGGCATCCCCCGACACCGGTGCGCGAGGCCCTGCATGCCCGACCAACCCTTATCGTCCGACGGCCTGCCACCGATCTCCGGTGCCGAGGAGGCGGTGACCCGGCCGCCGGGCGCTGCCGAGCCGGCCTTCCTGGCCGACAGCGGCATCGACTTCGGCCGCATCCGCAGCGCCTTCGCCGTCGCCCTGCACATGCACCAGCCGCTGGTGCCGCTCGGCGGCGAGGACCTGCGCACGACGGCGATCATCAGCAATCTCAAGTACATGATGGACAACCCGCAGATCGGCGACAACCACAACGCGCCGGTCTTCGTGTCCTGCTACAGGCGGATGGCGGAGTTCATTCCGCAGCTGGTCGCCGAGGGCAAGGAGCCGCGGGTGATGCTCGACTATTCGGGCACGCTGCTGCACGGCCTGCAGGCGATGGGCCTGGACGACGCGATCGACGCGCTGCGGACGCTGGCCGTGGACCCGCGCTACCGGCACTGCGCGGAATGGCTGGGCAACCCCTGGGGGCACGCGGTGGCGCCGTCGACGCCGGTGCGCGACTACCGGCTGCACGTGCTCGCCTGGCGGCAGCACTTCGCGGCGCTGTTCGGGGACGAGGCGCTGGCGCGGGTGCGCGGCTTCTCGCCGGCGGAGATGGCGCTGCCCAACCACCCCGACGTGGCCTACGCCTTCGTCAAGACGCTGCGCGACTGCGGCTATCAGTGGGTGCTGGTCCAGGAGCACACGGTCGAGCGGCCGGAGAACGGCTGGGGGCCGGAGCACAAGCCCCTGCCGCACCGGCTGGTCTGCACCAACTCCGACGGCGAGACCGTCAGCATCATCGCGGTGATCAAGACCCAGGGCAGCGACAGCAAGCTGGTCGGCCAGATGCAGCCCTATTACGAGGCCAAGGGGCTGTCGCGCCTGGAGCTGGCCGGGCGGCCGGTGCCGCAGCTCGTCACCCAGATCGCCGACGGCGAGAACGGCGGCGTGATGATGAACGAGTTCCCGCCCAAGTTCCTGGAGGTGATGCGCGAGGCCAGCGGCAGCGAGGTGCCGCCGATGACGGTGACCGAGTACCTGGAGCACCTGGCCGCCGCCGGCGTCGCCGAGGCCGACCTGCCGGCGCTGCAGCCCGTCCTCCAGCACCGCATCTGGCAGCGGGTCAGCCCCGGCGACGGGCCGGAGCGGCTGGGCAAGGCGATCGCCGAGCTGGAGCGCGAGGACTCCCGGTTCCACGTCGAGGGCGGCAGCTGGACCAGCGACATCTCGTGGGTCCGCGGCTATGACGACGTGCTGGGCCCGATGGAGACGGTCAGCGCCAAGTTCCACGAGACGGTGGGCACGGACGGCGTGGACACCACCGATCCCCGCTACCGCAACGCGCTGTTCCACCTGCTGACCTCGCAGACGAGCTGCTACCGGTACTGGGGCGAGGGCCTGTGGACCGACTATGGCAAGGAGATCTGCCGCCGCGCCGGCGACATCCTGGAGTACGACTTCCGGTAGGTGCCGCGCCGTCTGACGCAAGCGGCAACGTCCCCTCCCCCGCGCGGCCCCGCGCGGGGGCGCCGGGGGTGGCGGCGGCGCCGGTGGTCGCGTCCCGGCGCGTGCGACGCGGGCAGTCGCTCGCCTGCGGCCCGCGCGGCCGAGCCCCGGGTCCTGACGCGTCATTTCCTTTCCTGCCGCCGGAGCATGCCGCGCCGAAGCGCCAGGCCACGGGCGGCAGATCGGCGGTTGCGCCACCGGCGGGTCACCACCTAGGGGAACCTTTTCCCCAAAGGACTTATTCTTTAAAGCGCGTCCACAAATCGATCAGCATTCGATAACGCGAACCAGATCACCCGCAGGTATAACCCGGCGTGCCTCAAATGCCGGCCAGCTACCCGCGGCACCGGCAGGGTCGCCACACCGGCTCTACTGAGTCGAAGGTTGATAAGACCTTTTCACAGTTTATTTCGGGAGGCCCGCAGGGCATCAAGCGTGGGGAGCATGACGCCCGAGCCATGCGGGGCAGCCCGTGCCGATCGTCAGAGTATCGACCCGCGACAGCACATCGAACGGCGCCTTCCGGGGCCCGGACGAGCACGAGCTCGGCGTGCTGCCCCACCCCGGCGACGTGCTGCACGAGCGCACCGGCGGCGGCCGGTCCTACATGGTCATCGCCATGATCGTGCCCGAAATCCCCAGCGAGCCGCCGCTGCTCTACCTGGACGAGCTCGGCACGCCGCCGCCCGCCCTGGCGGAAACCTGACTCCGGCCCCGCGCGATCCGGGCCGCCGGCATCACGTTGAAAACAGCCCGGCGGCGTCGTTGCGGATCCCCTCCGCGACGCGGTCGGCCAGCGCCATGACCGTCAGGTACGGGTTCACCTCCGACGACCCCGGAAACAGGCTGGAGTCGGCACAGTACAGCCACGCGACCCCGTGCACCCGGCCCCGGCCGTCGGTGACGGAGTCGCCGCTGCTCCGGCCCATGCGGCAGCCGCCCATCATGTGCGCGCTGGAGATCGGGACCTTGCCGAGGCGGAACTCCTCCAAGGTGATCAGCTGTTCCAGCCCGTCCTGCATGTCCCGCGCGAGCACCGGGACCGATGCGCCCGGCACGTGGACGTATTCGGCGCCGGCGGCGAAGAAGATCCGGGCGGCAACCCGCTGCGCCGCGACGAAGGACTGCCGCACCTCGTCGGTGACCGTGTAGAAGATGCGCGGATTGCCGTCCCCGTCGATCCCAATTCGGTTCTCCTCAATGGCCCGGTCGCTCGCCAGGACGAGGATCATCTGCAGCCGCCGGAAATCCTCCAGGAACAGCGCGTGCGGCGGGCCGAACGAGGCGATGTTCTTGGCGGTGGTGAACGGGAAGTACATGCAGGTTTCCAGCAGGAAGTGGTCCGTCTCCTCGAAGGCATCGCAGTAGTATGCCTTGGGAAAGCCGTAGAAGTTGGTGATGGCGCGGTCGTGCCGGGCGATCAGCGTCAGCGCCGGGTGGCAGGTGAAGTACCGCCCCAGGGCGGGGAGCCGTCCGCCCAGCCCGGACCGCAACAGCAGCGCCGAGGAGTTCACCGCGCCGCCGCAGACGACCACGACCTTGGCCCGGATCCGGTACGCGCCGGGCGCCCACGGCGACGGCAGGCCGAACGGCAGCGGCTCGATCCGGGCCTCGACGCAGCGGTCGCCGATCCGATCGACCCGGCAGTGGGTGACCACCTCAACGCCGTTGCGCTCGGCCTCCGGCAACTGGACCCTGTGTGTGCCCTGCATGGCTTGGTTGGGGCAGCCCAGGTTGCAGACGCCGGCGCCCGGGCAGTCCCTGACGTTGACCGGGAACTGCCTGGCGGTCAGCCCGATGCGCTCGCACCCTGTCCGGAACAGCTCGTTGTTCTCGTTGATCCGGTCCGGTGCCAGTTCGTGGACGTTGTTCTCGATCCTGTACTTTTCCGTGCGCGTCCGGATGTCGGAAGGGTCGAGCCCCGGCACGTCCCAGGCGCGGGCGACGCGGTCCGGCAGGGTGAAGGACGTGCCGGTGTAGACCAGCGTCGACCCGCCGTATCCGCGGCCGAAGGCGCAGGTCATGTCGCGGGTGTCGGTCAGGAACCCGCCGGACTCGAAGTACAGCTTGCCGGCCATCTCCAACTCGCGGCCGGTGAACTCCTCTTCGCGGAAGCGCGGGCCCCATTCCAGCACCACGATCCGCCGGCCGTCGCGGCAGAGCGGGCTGAGCTCCCGCGCCACCGTGCCGCCGCCGGCACCGGACCCGATGATCACGACATCACAGGACGTCTCGATCATGGCGGTGGATTTGCCGCGGTTTCCAGGTAGTCGTTGCCGCGCCGCAGGTCGGGCGTGTAATGGATTTCCCGGGCCACGTTTGGCTGCCCGTAATGGCCCATAAAGACCAGCGTCTTCAGCCCCCAGAACCCGGCGCGCAGCAGCCTGAACGGCGCGGTCTCGAACCGCCGCAGGATCCAGTCCTGCGCGCCCCGGGGAATCCGCTCGAATGGCCGCAGGAAGACCGGCGCCGGCAGCCAGCGGATCACGAACAGCAGCAGCCTGACCTGAAAGCGTTCCGCGGCGGAGCGGCGCAGCAGCATGCGGCGGATCACCAGCCGGAACCGTTTGACGCCCCGCCGGTCCAGGCCGGCGATGCCCGGCGCCATCCGGGTCCCCAGGTGGACCAGGAACCGGGCCTGACTGTCGCCGAGGACCTTCGGCTCATCGGCCATGAGACCTCTCGCGCTTTCCGACACCGGACATCGCTGCCGCGACCCGAATGCGCACCGCAGCAGGGCGTCTAAATTTTCACGTACCTCGGGGGCGGGTTCGGGTCCTGGTAGACCGGCCATCCGGCGAGCTTCAACGATCGGTAGATCAGGATACGGTCCGTCGTGTCGACGTTCGCTTCCCGCATCGCGGCGCGCATCAGCTTGTCGGCGAACACCTGGTCGCGTCGGCGCGCGCCGCGGTCGCCCAGGTCCTGCCAGGCGACATACAGGAAATCATGGAGGATCGAGGCCTCCAGGTGCGGGCCGACCCGCGCAATGATGGACCGCGCGATCCGGGGCACCGAGGACAGGTCCGTCAGCAGGCCTTTCGGAACGGTCAGGGTTGTCGGGTCGCCGCCGTCCAGCGCATAGGAAACCGTGTAGTCCTGCCCCACGACGTACAGGGCGTCCTCGTCCCGGCGGATCCTGACGGCCTCGATGTCCCGGTAAAGCCACAGCGGCGTGAGATACTCGAAACGGGTGATGTCGTTCCAGTCGGTGTCCGGATAGGGATTTTCCAACTCGGGTGTAAAGCGTTCCATTGTTGCCTCCATGACCTTCAGCACAATTCACGCCGATACGCATCCGTCGAATATTTCCTAACAGACAGGATAGACCCGGAACCGACCGCTGTCCACAAGAGCCCCCGTCCGGACCGCACGCCCTGCGCGCCGCGCCGCCGGGCCTCCCCTTGCATCTCGCGCTCCGCGGCCCGGACTGCCGCGAACGGCCGCCGCCGGTTGACAGGCATGCGCGGCCCGAGTAACCGTTAGTTGCCGGCAGCCGCTTCGCAAGCCCCGAGACACGCCCGTCGGCCAGGTCCGGCGCGCCGGGATTGAGTCAGAGCCGCATGACTCGCCCAGGCGGACCGCGCCGGCGCGGGGCGGCCCGGACGGCGAGACCCGGACAGCGCCATGGCCGAAACGACGGAAGACATCCTGGTCCGCCTGCTGGGCACCGCCGCCGGCGGCCTGGACACCGGCGAGCTCGTCAAGCGCCTGCGCGCCGCCGGCCGCGGCGAGGACGCCGACACGGTGGCGCGGACCCTCGGCCGGCTCAGCGCCCGCGGCACGGTCCGCCTCGGCCCCGGCCGCCGCTGGCAGCTGGCCGCCGCACCCGCCGCACCCGCCGCGCCGCCCGACCGCGCGCCCGCCGCCGCCGCGCCACGGCGCAGCGGCCGCAAGCCCGCCGGCAACGGCCGCGCCGCCCCGGCACCGCCGCCCGCCCCGGCCGCACGCCGTGCCGCCGCCGTCCGCGGCCCGGACGCCGCACCGGAGGCTCCGTCGGACGCCACCCTTTGGGCGGTCGCCGCCGAGGTGCGGCCGGCCCCGCCGCCCCCGGCCCCGCCCGCCGGCATCCGCAACGAGCCGGGCCTGGCCCACCTGCGCCGGCTGCTGCCCTACTACGCCGCCTGCCTGGCCGCCGACGAGCGCCACGGCCGGCTGCTGTGCGGGCTGGAGCGGGCCGGCGAGCAGCACCTCCTGGTCCGCCCGGCGGCGCGCTGGTGGCCCGCGGCCGACGCCGGCACCGAATTGCGCATTCCGGTCGACCGGCTGCCCGATGCGTTCCTCACCGCGCTCAACCGGCGCCGCGGCGAGCCGGTCGCGCTGGGCTATCCCGTGGCCTTCCAGACCCAGCGCGACGGGCCGGGGTTCCTGGTGCCGGTCGGCGTGGTCACCGGCCCGTGGCGGCTGACGGACCGTACCCTGGTCGTGGCGCTGCCGCCCCAGGCGGTGCAGGTCAACGTCGAGTGGGCGCGCCGCCACCGCGAGCTCGACTGGCTGCTCGGCGACGACGCCGAGGACGACGCCGCGATCGGCCCCGGCGTCCCCGCCCCCGAGGCGGGCCGGCTCGACATGGCCGCGCTGGCCGACCGCCTGGAGACCGCCCTGCGCCCGGAGGTCCGCACGCCGCTGACGCCGGCCGCGCCGGACGTGGCGCTGGACCCGGCCGGCCGCCCCGGGCTGTACAACGCCGTCCTGCTGCTGCTGCCCGAGGCCGGCCCGTACAGCCGCGGCGCGCGGCAGGAGTTGGACGCCCTGGCCCGCTGGACCGACGCCGAGCTGGCCGGCACCGCGCTGGCCGCCGTGGCCGACCCCGACGCCACAGCGCCGCCGGACGACCCGCCGCCGCCGGCGCTGGAGCCGCTGGCCCTGGGCGAGGACCAGCTCGCCGCCGTGCGCGACGGGCTGGCGCACCGCGTGACCGTGGTCACCGGCCCGCCCGGCACCGGCAAGTCGCAGGCGGTGACCGCGCTGATGGCCTCGGCGGCGCTGGCCGGGCGCAGCGTGCTGCTGGCCAGCCGCAACCACAAGGCGCTGGACGCCGTCGAACAGCGCCTGGCCGCCCTGGCCGGCGACCGCGTGCTGCTGACCCGCGCCAGCTTCCCCTACGGCAGCGGCGCCAGATTCGACTTCGTCAAGGCGGTGGACGCGCTGATCAGCCGCCCCGGCGCCGCCGCCGGCGACCTGGACCGCCGCACCGCCGAGCTGGCCGCGCTGGACGCCGAGCGCCGCGCCGACCTGGCCGCCCACGCCGCGGTCCAGGACCTGGGCGACCGCCTGGGCGCCGTGGAGCAGGCGCTGGCCGCCCAGGCCGAGGTGCTGGGCCGGCGCGCCGTCGACGGCCTGGACGCCGGCTATGTCCGCGTGCCGCCCCTGCCCGCCGGCCTCGCGGCGCCCGAACCCGCGCCGGCCGGCCCGTTGGCGCGGCTGCTGGCCGGCTGGCGGCGGCGCCGGCGGCTCAGGCGGCTGCGCGCCTTGGGGCTGGACTGGGCCGCGCTGGGCTGGCCCGCGCCGGCGCCGGACACCGCCGACCGCTGCGCCGCCCTGGCCGCCGCGGCGGCGGAGCGCGCCCGGCTGGCCGCGGAGCGCACCGCCCTGGAGACGGAGCTGCGCGCCGCCCTGGCCGCGCGGCCCGACCCGGCGCGGGTGTTCGCCCTGACCGGGCGCATCCGCGACGGCGCCGCCGCCGCCCTGCCCGGCCTGGCCGCGGCGCTGGAGACGCTGACCGCGGAGGAGCGCCGGGCGCTGACCGAGACCCGCGGCGCCCTGGGCCTGGCCCGCCATGGCGGCCGGGGCGGCGCGGCGCTGGAAAAGGCGCTGTGGCAGGACCACGCGCCGGTAATCCTGCGCCACTTCCCGCTGTGGGCGGTGACGACCCTGTCGGTGCACGGCCGCGTGCCGCTGATGCCGGGGCTGTTCGACTATGTGGTGATCGACGAGGCCAGCCAGTGCGACATCGCCTCGGCGCTGCCTCTGCTGGCGCGGGCGCGGCGGGCGGTGATCGTCGGCGACCCGGCGCAGCTGCGCCACGTCACCCGCCTGACCGAGGCGTGGGAGGTGGAGACGCTGCGCCGGCTGGGCCTGTTCGACCGCGCCATCGGCCGCTTCGCGTACTCGCAGAACAGCCTGTTCACCCTGTGCGCGGCCACGCCCGGCGCCCGCCGCCACCTGCTGCGCGACCACTACCGCTGCCACGAGGACATCGCCGGCTACATCAGCGCGGCGTTCTACGGCCGCCAGCTGCGCGTGCTGACCCCGGCGCGCGGCCTGCGCCCGCCGCCGGGCACCCGCCCCGGCCTGCACTGGACCGCGGTGCGCGGGCCGGTCGCCGCGGCGAAGTCCGGCTGCCACGCGCCGGCGGAGCTGGCGGCGGTGACGGCGCACCTGCACGACCTGCTGGTCGAGCGCGGCTACCGCGGCTCGGTCGGCGTGGTCACCCCGTTCGCCGAGCAGGCCGCGCGGCTGACCGACGCCATCCACCAGCGCCTGCCGCAGACCGCGATCGCCGGCGCCGACCTGAAGGCGTTCACCGCCCACCGGTTCCAGGGCGACGACCGCGACGTGATCCTGTTCAGCTTGTGCCTGGGCCCGGACATGCCGGAGGGCAGCCGCGCCTACCTGGCGTCCACCGGCCACCTGGTCAACGTCGCCGTCAGCCGCGCCCGCGCCGTCTGCCACGTGTTCGGCGACCCGGACGCCGCACTCGGCTCCGACATCCCGCACATCGCCGCCCTGGCCCGCGCGGCGCTGCGGCCCGGCGCCGGCAGGGCCGCCGTCGAGGACGGCGCCCGGGCAGAAGCGGGACGCGGCGCAGCCCCCGGAACCGGGGTCGAGGACCTCGCCGGGCCCGGAACCGGCGCCGACCCTGGGTCCGGCGGCCGGGGCCCGGCCGGCCCGTTCGAGAGCCCGTGGGAGGAGCGCCTGTACCACGCGTTGCGCGCCCGCGGCCTGGACCCGATCCCGCAGTACCCGCTGGCCGGCCGCCGCCTGGACCTGGCCCTGATCCGCGGCGACCGCCGCCTGGACGTGGAGGTGGACGGCGCCGCCTGGCACCGCGACCCCGACGGCCACCGCCGCGCCAGCGACCTCTGGCGCGACCACCAGGTCACCGGCCTGGGCTGGCAGGTCCTGCGCTTCTGGGTCTACCAGCTGCGCGAGGACATGGACGACTGCGTGGACCGCATCGCCGCCGCGCTGCACGGGTGAGGGCGAGTCCGTAGGCAGGGCCGCAAGGCCCAGCACCTCCCGGCACCGCGGTCAAGGCCGGACTGCGCAGGCTCGGCCCGGCCGACGTCCTGGACGCTGTCCCGGCGGCAACCGCTCCGACCTGCGACGAGGATGGCATCAGGCATCAGCCGGTACGCACCGCCCGTGCGGACCGGTGCCGCCGGCCCGGCCGCCCCGCTCGGGAGCCGGCCCTTGACAGGCCTGAGCACGGCGCGACCCTCGATGCCGGTCGGGACCGGCTCCTTTGGCGGCGGATGATCGCCGGGAGGATGCCTGCCCCTGCATTGCTTTCGCAAATGGCACAAGCCGGGCGGCCGGCGAACGCGGACCGCGCCGCGGCGATGTTGACTGTCGCCTAATGCGGCAAGAATAAATAGTCTGAACCCGCAAGCGTTGACGGCCGGTGGTGCCTTTACGGAGCGCCGGCCTGCCCGGACCCAGCTGCGCATGCTGCCGCCAGAGCACTGCAAGGTCGCCCGGGCGGGCAAATCCGCCACCAGGCCGTGCGCCGACGCAATCGGCGCTCGGATCATCGGCACCGGCTGGCGCGTCCTGCGCATTGGGGTCTGCCCGCTGAGGGAGAGCATGGAGGACCGCGTTGAGCGAATCGTCACCGAGCTTCGGGTCTGAGGAGGCGAAGCCGCGGCCCGCCGCCGCGTTGCCGGCGGCACCGCCGCCGCGCCGCGGCAGCCGCTGGACGCTAGCCGCCCTCGTCGCCACCGCCGTGCTCGGGCTGGCCAGCTTTGCCGTGCTGGCCGTGACGGTGCTGGACGAGCGCGCCGAGCGCGCCGCCTGGGCGGCCCGCGAGGCCGCCCTGACCGACGAGCTGGCCCGCCTGACCGACCGCGTCGAGGCCCGCCGCGCCGCCCTGTCCGGGCTGCGGGCCGAGCAGGACGTTGCCGAGGACGATCTGGCCGCGGCGCGTTCGGCCCTGGCGCAGGTGGAGGCGCAACGCGCCGCCGCGCGCGACGCCGCCGCCACGGCGGAAGGCCAGGCCGCGGCGGCCACGGCGGAGGCGGCGCGGGCCGGCGCCGAAGCCGAGCGGCTCGCCGAGGCGATCACCGCACGGGAGAGCCGCGAGGCCGACCTGACCGCGCGCCTGGACGACCTGCAAGACCGGATCCGCGAGGCCGAGGCCCGCGCGACCGGCGCCGAGGCTCGCGCAACTGCCGCGGAGACCGACGCGGCCGACGCAGAGACCCGGCGCGATGCGGCCGTCGCGGCAGCGGACAGCGCCTATGCCCAGTTGGCCCAGTTGGACGAACGGATTGCCGCTGCCAACAGCCAGCTCAGCGCCCTGACCGCCGACCGCGACCGGCTCGCCTCCGAGGTCGAACGGCTGGAAGCGCGCCAAGAGGACCGCGCCGCTTTGGAGCGGGCCGTCGCCGACCTGGGGCGGCAGCGGGACGGATTGCGGGACACGGTCGAGGACCTGGACGACCGCCGTGCCGAGGCGGCCGACCGGGTCCAGGCGCTGGCGGCACAGGAGACCGCCGCGGAGGACGAATTGGCCGCCCTGCGCGCCCGGATCGAGGACCGGCGTGCCGAAGCCGCCCGCCTGGCGGAGGTCGTCGCCGCCCGCGAGGCGCGGGCCGAAGAGCTCGCCGACCTGGAAGACCGGGTTGCCGCCCTGGTCGCCCGACGGGAGGCCGCGGCCGACGCGCTGGCCGAGGCGCGCGCGGCGCTGGCCGAGGCCCGTGCGGCGGCGGCGGAGGCGGCCGAGAACCGCGATGCCGCGGCGTCCGAGCGCGCCCGCCTGGTCGCCGAGATCGACCGGCTGGCGGGCATGCAGGCCGGCCTTGCCCGCGAGGTGGCGGCCCTGGAGCAGCAGGCCGCGACCGCCGCGGCGCTGGCGGCCGACGTGGCGGCGCTGGCGGTGGACCGGGCCGAGGCCGAGGCGGCGGTGGCCGCGGAGCGCGAGCGGCTCGACGGACTGCGGGCCCGGGTTTCCGCCTTGCGCGAACGCCTGACCTTGCTGGAGACCGGCGCCGCTGCCGCCGAGGAGCATGCCCGCACGGCGGCGGCGCAGCGCGATGCGCTGACCGCGGCGGTGGCCGGGCTGACCGAGCGGCGCGAGGACCTGGAGGCTGCGGTGGCCCGTCTTGCCGCCGAGCGGGCGGCTGCGGCGGCCACCGGTGACGATGACCCCTACTCGGAGACGGCAACGGACACCGCCGGCGAACCGGCACCGGCCGAACCGGACGCACCCGCCGCGACGCCTCCCGAGGGCGAGCCGGAGCCGGCCGACGGTGCGCCGCCGGACGCCGGGGAAACGCCCTGATGCCGAACATCACCGAACGCCTGATCAGACGGAAGACCATCGGGACCTGACATGCTCAGCTACGAGTCGAATTTCCTCATGCTGCTTGCGGCCGGCGTCGGCTTCGTCGGGGCCTTCGTGAGCCTTTCCTTCATGGCGATCTATTACTTGCGCCAGGAAGCCAGACTGCCCGCTGCCACGGCCCTGGAGGACGTGGCCGAGCGGGTCGACCTGCGCCGCGAGGAACTGGCCGGCATCGAGCAAAAGATTGCCGAGCGCGGCGCCGAGCTGGCCCATCGCGATCAGGTGACGCACGAGATCGAGTACCTGCTGGAGCGCCGCCGCGAGATCGAGGCCGACATCCACAGCCACGCAAGCCGCGTCGAGGAGCTTGAGGTCGTCAAGCGCGAACTGGCCACGGCGCACGAGGACCTCGCCGCCGCCCGCCAGCGCAAGGCGGAGATCGAGGGCGAGACCGAGGCCGAGGAGCGCCGCCGCCGCGAGGCCGCCCACGCCGCCGAGGAGGCGGAGGCCCGCCTGGAACGCCTGCGCCAGTCCGTGGACGAAACCCAGCAGGAGCTGCGACGCCTGGAGGTTGCACGATCCGACCTGGAGCGCGCCCATGCCGAGGCCGAACGCCGCCACGCCGCACGTGCCGAGGAACTGGAAGCGGTCGAACGGAACCTGGCCTCACAGCTTGAAGAGCTCGCAGAGGCACGCCGGCGCAAGGCCGAGATCGAGGATGAGATCACCGCAGCGGAGCGCCGGCAGCGCGAGGCGGACCATGCCGCGGAGATGGCCGCGCACCGGTTGGAGCAGATCCGCCGCGCCCATGACGAAACCGCCGAAGCGCTGCGCCGCGATTATGAAATCAAGGCGTCGCTGGACCGGGATCTTGCGGAGCTCCGCAGCCGCCAGGCCGGCGAGCGCCAGGCGCTGGAGGAGCTCCAAAGGGATGTGGCGCGCCAAGCCGGCGAGCGCGACCGTCTTGCTCAGGAAATCGATCGGCTTGCTCACGAAAAGCATGGCCTCGAGCGGGACATGCGCACCATGAAGCAGAAGCTTGGCGACCTGGAGAACGATGTCTCGGCTGCTGGACAGCTTTCCGAGGAGCAGGCGCGCAAGCGGCTGGAGGAACTGCGCAAGCCCCCCGAATGTCTCGATACTCCGGCCAAAAACAGGCTGGCCGCCCGGCAACGGGACGCCGGGGACGAGGTTGCCGCTCTGGACCGGGTCCAGACGCACCTGCAGAGCATCGGCCTGACGTTCCCGCGGCGCACGTTGAATGCCTTCCACACGGCCCTGAAGACGTCGCGGATCAGCCCGCTGACAGTGCTGGCCGGCATCTCCGGTACGGGCAAGAGCCAGCTGCCGATGCGCTATGCAGATGCCATGGGCATGCATTCGCTGCTGGTGGCGGTGCAGCCGCGCTGGGACAGCCCGCAGGACCTGTTCGGTTTCTACAACTATCTGGAAAGCCGTTACAAGGCGACCGAGCTGGCGCGGGCACTGGTCCATCTCGACATGCACAACTGGAAAGAACAGGCGGAGCCATACCGCGACCGCATGCTGATGGTGCTGTTCGATGAAATGAACCTGGCCCGCGTCGAATACTACTTCAGCGAACTGTTGAGCAAACTGGAGATGCGCCCGAAGGACGATATCGGGATCGGCGAGGCACCGGCGAATGCCGCAATCGAGCTCGACCTCGGCCCCGCCATGGCACACCAGAAGAACCGCGTCTACGCCGGCGACAACCTCCTGTTCGTCGGGACGATGAACGAGGACGAGTCCACACAGACCCTGTCCGACAAGGTGATGGACCGTGCCAACGTCCTGCGGTTCACCCGCCCGTCGTCGCTTTCGTCGGCGCTGCCCAGCGACGGCGCCACGACGGCCGCGGACGGATACCTGCCGCTGAAGACCTGGCAATCCTGGCGGCGCTCGGGGGCGGACCTCGATCAGGCACGGCTCGCCGCCCTGCAAGGCTGGATCGACAAGCTGAACACGGCGCTCGCGGATCTGGGCCGGCCGTTCGGCCATCGCGTCAATCAGGCCATCCTGTCCTATGTCGCCAACTATCCGGACTATCGGTCGGACCGGAGCATGCGCGCGGCCTTCGCCGACCAGCTCGACCAGCGCATCTTCCCGAAGCTGCGCGGTGTCGAGGAGTCCGACGAGACGCAGGGGCCGCTCGAGGAGATCCGCAAGCTGGCCCAGGACGACCTGAAGGACCAGGCACTGGCCGACGCGTTCGACAAGTCGCGGCGCGAACTGTTCGTCTGGCAGGGCGTCGCGCGCAGCGAGGACGCATGAGCCGGGCGTTCGTCCTGACGGTGCCGTGGGGGCTGTTCGGGGCCGACGAGGACGGCGGGCCGCCGGCGCGCCGCCCGCTGGACGACGGCGGCGTGATCACGGTGCCGGCGCGCTACGGCGTGCTGCTGGCGGCCCCGGAAGCGGCACACGTGGTGGTGCACGGCCGGCGCATGGCCGCACAGGCCGACGGGCCGGTCTTCCGGTGGGACGGGGAGGCGTTCCGGCTGCGCACGCTGCCGGTCGGCGCCCGCACCGGGGAGGCCGACCTGCACGTCACCATCACGCACGGCAACGACCGCATTCGCGCGCACATCCGGCTGGAGGATCACCTGCCGCGGCCGGCCGCCGACGACGATCGCAATGACGCTGCGCCGGACCCGGCCGCTGAGCTGGAGGCGCTGGTGCTGGGCACGGTCGGGCGGATCAACGCGCTGCTGGACGACCGGGACCATGCCGAGCCGGACAGCCGCGGCGGCGCCAGGATGCGGATCGAGGCGGACCATTTGGCGGACCAGTGGCTGGACGCCTCGGTCAACCGCGAGCCGCCCATGGACCTGATCGTCCGCCATGCCGAGGACCTGCGCCATCTGGTCGTGGCGCTGGGCGAGCACCCGCGGCGGGTGCTGACGCGGGTGCGCGAGCGCCGGCCGGTGGCGCGGATCCAGGAAATGGACGCGGCGTGCCTGACCTGGTACGTGCGCCAGCCGGGGCGAACCGCGGCGGTCAAGGCCGGGCCGCGGCAGCAGCTGCTGGCCGTCGCCCGGCGGGAGAGCGCCGATACGGTCGAGAACCGGGTGCTGAAGGACTTCCTGGCCCGGTCGGCCGGGGCGGCGCGGCTGTACGCGCGGGTCAACGCGGGGTACCGCAGCTCGCTGCGGCATGCGCGGGTGCGTCGCTATGGCGCGGTGTGCCGGCGGCTGGGGCGCGGGCTGGACGACCTGGGGGTCGCCGATCCGGGGCCGGGGGTGCGGCCGAACTATGTGCTGCTGCACGAGCCGCGCTATCGCAAGGTGTGGGCGGCCTATCAGGCGCTGCTGCGGCGCGAGGACGCCGAGGACGAGGCGTGGCGCTGGCAGCGCCGGCTGTGGGCGGACTTCTGCCGGCTGACCGTGCTGGCCGCGCTGATCTTCGCCGCCAGGGACTCGATCGCGCTGGAGCCGGTGGCGCTGCGCCGCGAGCAGGCCCGCGGCCGCTGGACCGAGGGGCCCGCCCAGGCCGGCCTGTTCCTGCTCTGCGACGCCGAACGGCTGGCCGTGGCGGCGCCGATCGACGCCCAGGGCGACGCCGCGGCGGACCCGCACCCGAAGCGGCCGGACTGGCTGGCCGCGCTCGGCCCCGCCGCGGTGGTCTATGTCGAGGCGGCGGACGGCACCGCGGCCGGGCACGTGCTCGTCTGGACCGTGCACGGCACCGGGGCGGAGGATCCGCCGCTGGGCGATCTGGCCCGCGCCGCGGCGGCGGCCCTGGGACGGGCCGCGGCGCTCCGCGAGGTGTACGAGGGCCGCCGCCCCCGGCTGCGCGGGCTGGTGCTGCGCTCGGAGCGCACCCCGAAGGCCGCGGCAGACGAAAACTCCTCTGCGCTTTCCCAGCTCGGCATCGGATCATGTTCGCGGCCGGACCCGAAATCGCGGCTTGAGACTGCCTTTGCAGGCGATGTAACGGCCCTCGCCTTCGGGCCGGGTGCGGACCGCTTGCACCTGGCGATCCAGGAGCTCGGCACCCTGCTGGACCAGGCCATGGCGGAGGTGCTGCAATGGCGGTGAGCTGGCGCGGGCTGGACGTCAACGGCCTGGCCGACGTGGCGGCGGACCTGTCGCCGGCCGCGGACGACGCTGAGGCGGTGCCTGGGGCCGTGCCTGGGGCGGTGCCTGGGGCGGTGCCCGGGGCGGTGCCCGGGGCCGTGCCGGGGGCCGTGCAGCGGGTCGAGGCCGGCGTGGCGATCGTGCCGGAGCGGCCCGAGGCGCTGCCGCTGGCCGGCGCCCTGGCGGTGCGGTCGGCGGCCGGGCGCGGCTGGGGCTGGCCGGCGGCGGCGCGGGCGCGCTCGGCCGAGGACGGGCGGCGGGTGCCGGTGACCGCGCTGCTCGCGGCGCTGGCCGGGGGCCGGCCGGAGATCGTCACCGGCGCCGGGCCGCAGCGGGTGGACGGGCTGCTCGGCGCCCACCTGCGCGCCCTGGCCGGGCCGGGGCGGCGCGAAGCGGTCGCCGCGATCCCCGACGAGGCCGCCTTCGACGAGGACCGCCGGCAGCGCCTGATCGACGCCGGGCGCACCGCCGGCCTGCGCCTCGACCTGCTGTGGCGGCCGGTGGCGGCGCTGTTCGCCTGGGGCGAAGCGGCGGACGCCGCGACCCTGCAGGCCCTGCACGGCCGGCCGGCGGTGACCGTGCACCTGCTGCCCGACGGCATCCACGCCGCGGCGCTGACGCTGCTGGCGGAGGAGGCCCGCGGCCGCACCCTGGTCGCGCCGGAGCGGCAGCGGCCCGGCGCGGTCTGCCGGGACCGGCCGCCGTCCGAACTGGCCGACGGGATCGCCCGCCGGCTGGCCGGCGACGACCCGGCGCTGCTCTGGCAGTGCCGCGGCGGCGGCGACCTGGCCTGGCGGCCGCTGCTCGGCCGCGCCGGAGAACCCGCGCTGGTGCACACCGCCGACGGGCACTGGCGACGGCTTCGGGCGCCGGCCCTGGGCCGCGACGACGCCGAGGCGATCCTGCGCGCCGTGGACCGCGCGGTCGACGCCGCGCTGGCGGCGCACGGGCCGGCGCGCGGCGCGGCCGGGCTGGTCGTGGTCGAGGGGCCGATGGTCGATGCGGCCCTGGACGGCATGACCCTGGGCCAAGCCGCCGCCGACCGCGCCCGCCGCCGCGCCGGGCCGGACGCGGCGGTCGTCGTTCTGAACCCCGTGCGCGGCGCCGCCCTGGGCGCGGCCCTCTACGCCCACCGCCTGGCCGCCGGCCTGCCCACCTACTGGGACCACCTGCCCCAGCTGGAGATCAACGCCATCGCCCAGGGCCGGCCGGCCTTCGTGCCCCTGGTGCCGAAGGCCGCGCGGGTGCAGGGCGGGGAGGCTTTCGAACATCGGATTGAAGAGGAGTACATTGTCGCGGCGGGAAGCCAAAAACTTTCTCTTTATCTTGCCAAGCAAGACGAGACGTTCTTGCGTGAGTCCGAGCTTGATTTGCCGCAATACTCCCCTCGTGACGAGAAGGTGTCTGTCATTGTGCGACAGACTCCGGCACAGGGCCATGCCGAGGTGGAAATCTGGCCGCATCGGCGTGGGGCTTTTGGTCAAATGCAGTTGCTTCTGGATTGGGAAGCAATGAGACAGACCGAAAAGAGCCGCGAAGATGTAGTAAATTCGATGGTTGGAAACCTATCTTTTCCAGACATAGCGCCGCAACGTGCACATTGGGTGCTATGGGACCTCCAGGATACAACAGCATTAATTGACGAGTTCCTAAGGTTGATGGTTCTAGTCGATCCTCCGGCTCCGCCATACCTCAATGTGGTAAAGCGCTTGGTCTCGATATTCAGAGGCAAACATTCTCCGAGCTATCTGACGGGAGGAATGCTACCGGATCGGGACCGATACAGCTTAGTATCTTCAGACGGCACGCTCCCAGATCACATTGGATCCGAACAAGGTGGCAAGGCTGCAGCGAGATTGGCGCAGGACAAGTTTTCTGCAATGATCGAACGTGCTGCGGCCGATTTGGCCTATCTTGCTGCACATCCGCAGCGGCGAAAGGAACCATACAAGACGGTCCTACGGCAGCTGTTCCTTCTGACGACTTGGACATATGCTGCTGCACCGGAACCGACGATCGCCTATATTCGCCGGCTGCTCGAGGAGAAGGAACTGCTCACCAGCAGTTATCATGTTCAGGCAATCGGCAGAACACTTACTTCGCACGATGATCTGAAGGCGTACTTTGGCTATGCGGCCAGGAGACTCACGACTACAGTTGGAACATACCACTGGGTAAAAGGTGTAGCGCTTGCGCTTCGGTTTCGAGAAGATGCGCCTCTTGCTCGTAACTGCTCACCCCCTACCCCTCCGGACCGTGGTGGCGAGCGGCCGGCTTGATGGTATGAGCAAACGCAAATCGGTCCTTGACAGGTGCTGACGGGCGCGATTCAACCTCCCAATGACTCG
>Ga0081527_100137_pt1 | contig 59530 bp, 46 predicted proteins | sample HotLakmasection5_FD_70992 | JGI IMG/M metagenome (GOLD analysis project Ga0081527, IMG submission 70992) | Hypersaline microbial mat communities from Hot Lake, Washington, USA - Section #5 (SPADES assembly) (version 2) | ecosystem: Environmental > Aquatic > Non-marine Saline and Alkaline >... | reverse complement strand
AATGGGGACTTCCATGTCTCCCGCACGTCTTTGCGTGATTTAGCCGCCGTTGCCGCCACCGGCCGCCGGGTACCACAGGCTCACCGAGACCGCCACATTGGCTGCGGTAAAGGCGCAAAAGTCCACCGCAATCGGGTGCGGGTTGCCCAGCAGGTAGAAGCTGTCGGGGTTGGGCGCGCTATCGCTGAAGTCGAGATGGCTGTAGCTGTAGGTGCCATCCAGGGCGCCCCAGTTGACTCCCGAGCTGATGGTCGCCGGCAGGTCTTCATTCACCACATAGACAATAAACGGGGTGCCCACACCGGGCTCGTCTCCAAGAGACGTCACCGGGTCCCAGTCGTAATTGGACTGGTCCAGCTCGTAAAGGCTCTGGCGGGTGGGGAAGTCCAGGTCTACGGTAATGCCCGAAAACAGGTCGCTGTAGGAATCGCCGGCAGAGGGAATACCCATAAACCGCCAGCCTTCGCTGCCTATAAGCTCTGCAGAGGTAGCGCCCACATCCAGGCTCAGGGTATAAGTATCCCCGCTCTGCGCGCCGGGGGCAGCTTTCACACTAAACTGAATGCTGTCGAGTCCGTAGCCGTAGGTATCCGGCACTGGCGTATAAACCAGATCGCCGTTATCCATATCACCCACGGAGATCTCGTCATCCGTGGAGACACGAACACCGTCCAGTTCCAGCGTTCCTGTGAACCCGCCCGGCAGATCCTCAATCACCACAACAAAGCTGTTATCATCCTGGCCAAAATCGGCGGGTGTAAATACGTAAGACTCATTATTGGCCACCAGGATTCGATTATCCTCGGCTCCCGGTGTGAACGGCTCACCCTGGAATTCATAGGCGCCCATGTCAATCACGTCGGGGTCGGGGATCCCATCAAACACCCGCGGGTTGCCTGCAAGGTCAATAGGGTTATCGCTGGCATCCGTGGGGAATAGATCAAGATTGGTATTCGGATCGCCCGCGTTGATGGCCGGGCTGATGTTTTGCAGCGTGTAGTCACCATTATCGGGATCGGTAAACTGCGGATCAGCGTCGATGTTGTTACCGCCGTCGTCGCCAAGATTCGTATCCCATGCACCGCTGCCACCGGAGCCCTGAATCAGGCTGTGGGAAATGGCAGGGATGACTTTATCATTAAAGATCTCCGGGGCATTGGGGGCCGTGTTCCCCCACATAATCACATTGGTAAGTACGGGGCGGCTGCTTGTCTGGTTGTACATCCCGCCGCCTGTGCTCGCCGAATTGCCGGAGAAGGTGACGTTGGTCAGGGTGGGACTGCTAAGCCGGTTGAATATCCCGCCGCCATCGAACTCGGCTGAATTTCCTCTGAAGGTGACGTTGGCCAGGACGGGACTGCCGCCATCGAGGTTGTACATCCCGCCGCCTTCATTGGCCGAATTACCGGAGAAGGTGACGTTGGTCAGGGTGGGGTTGCTGTCAAAGGCGTTGACCATCCCGCCGCCGCCTGTGCTCGCCGAATTGCCGGAGAAGGTGACGTTGGTCAGCACGGAGCGGCTGCTATCGAGGTTGTACATCCCGCCGCCGCCGCCTGTGCTCGCCGAATTTCCTCTGAAGGTGACGTTGGTGAGGGTGGGGCTGCTTTCAGTTAAGTTGTACATCCCGCCGCCTTCGAGCCCGGCCGAATTCCCGCTGAAGGTAACGTTGGCCAGAGTGGGACTGCCACCATTGTTGAACATCCCGCCGCCAGCGCTATCAAGGAAAGAACCTGTGGCCAGGCCTGCCGTAATGGTAAATCCGTCGAGGATGGCTGTTCCTTCCGTACTCGAACCGGTAACCACGTGGTAGGAGTTGCCTCCGTTAATATCAGCAGTACCGGTAACCACGCCGTCGGTTGTGGTATCATCCCCGTCAATATCCCCGCTGAGGATGGTGAGGTTGGCCTCCCAGTCGCGTTCGTTGATGGAAGTCTCTGTGCCTGCAAACCCGCCATAGATCTCTACGTTGTTTACCAATTGAAACGTGGCGGTTCTGTCGGTATCATCACCGGTGGGAAGATAGAGGCCATCAGCTACCCAAACCTTCAGAGGAGCATCTGAGCCGTCCCAATCGTTACCGGCCCACACCAGAGCATCGTACAGTTCAGGGATGGCATTATCCCAAGAACTTCCGCTTCCGTCCCCGCCGGTGACGTTTTTGTCAACAAAGAGTACATTATTTCCATCCGGGCCAATCGAAAATGGCTCACCCTGGAATTCATAGGCGCCCATGTCGATCACGTCGGGGTCGGGGATCCCATCAAACACCCGCGGGTTGCCTGCAAGGTCAATAGGGTTATCGCTAGCATCCGTGGGGAATAGATCAAGATTGGTATCCGGATCACCCGCGTTGATCGCCGGACTGATGTTTTGCAGGGTGTAGTTACCATTATCGGGATCGGTAAACTGCGGGTCGTTGTTGGGATCCGTACCGTCCAGGTTGCCATCACCCGCCGGGTTTTGACCCGCAATTAAACTGTAGGAAATGGTAGGGGTGGAATCGGAATCACCATTAAAGATCTCCGGGCCATCGGGAGCTATGTTCCCCCACAAGATGACGTTGGCCAGGGTGGGGCTGCTATTGTTGGAGTTGTACATCCCGCCGCCGTTCTGCGCTGCGCTGTTGCCGGAGAAGGTGACGCCCGTCAGGGTGGGGCTGCTGAAATTTTCGTTGGCCATCCCGCCGCCTTGAAAGGCCAAGTTGCCGGAGAAGGTCACGTTGGTCAGGACGGGGCTACTACCGGTCTGGTTGGACATCCCACCGCCGCTGCGAAAAGCACTGTTGCCGGAGAAGGTGACGTTGGTCAGGACGGGGCTGCTGCCATCGAAGTTGATCATCCCGCCGCCGCCGCCGCCCCTGTTGCCGGAAAAGGTGACGTTGGTCAGCGTGGGGCTACTACCGGCCTCGTTGGACATCCCGCCGCCGCCCAGTGATCCGTTGCCGGAAAAAGTGAGGTTGGCCAGGGTCGGGGAGCCGCTCCGATTAACCATCCCCCCGCCAGAGCCGACGAATAACTCGAAGTCATCATTGTTTCCCGCCGTAACGGTAAACCCGCCCAGGAAGGCCGTGGCGTCCGTGCCGCTGCCGGTCACTACATTGTAACTGTTGTTCCCTTTAATATGGTCGGTTTGAGATGGAGTAACGGGAACAGTGTCACTGTCTGTTTCCGGGTCAAATGGATCATCATCCCCGTCAATATCCCCGCTGAGGATGGTGAGGTTGGCCTCCCGGTCGCGCTCGGCAAGTGCAGTTTCCGTTCCGGCAAACCCGCCGTAAACCTCCACATTGTTCACCAGCTGAAAGGTGGCGGTTCTGTCGGTGTTATCACCGGTGGGAAGATACAGGCCATCGGCTACCCAGATTTGAAGGGTACCATCGGTACTTCCGTCCCAACCCTGCGCCCACGACAGGGCATCGCGCAGCTCGGGAACGGCATCATCCCAGGAGCTGCCGCTGGCGCTATAGCCTGAAGCACCGGTATCCACATTTTGGTCGACATACACAATGTTGCCATCACCGGGAACAACCACTCCAAACGCATTTCCCTGGAACTCATAGGCGCCCATATCAATCACATCGGGATCGGGGTTTCCATCAAAGATTCGCGGGTTACCAGCAAAATCCAGAGGATTATCAGGTCCGCCGGGGAAGAGCGACATGTTGGTTGCCGGGTTGCCCGTATTGATCGCCGGGCTGGTGTTCATCAGACTGTAATCGCCCCCTGCCGCATCCGCAAAGAGTGGGTCTGTATTCAAATTACCTGTGCCGGTGTAGCCACCCTGTACTATGGAGTAAGATACAGTTGGCGTGGAAGAATCATCAAATATTCCGCCACTGGTGTTGCCCCAGATAATACTGTTGGTTACCGTGGGAGAGGAAGATGAATTGTAGATTCCGTTGAATCCGTTACCCCGGAAAACGCTGTTCGTTACCGTGGGATTGGAAGTGCTCTCGTTATACATACCATCTTGTGAGTTATTTAAAAAGAGACTGTTCGTTACCGTAGGGGAAGAATTTCCATTGTACATTCCGCCACCCCGTTGGCCATCATTGGCCGTATTCCCCGAAAAAGTGCTGTTTATTATAGCAGGAGATGAGGACTGATTGGCCAATCCACCCCCACCCAGAGAGGCACTGTTGCCGGTAAAGGTGACGTTGGTAAGATTAGGATTGCTGCCGAAGGAGTTATTCATCCCGCCACCATATGCACCTGTAGCATTGTTACTGGTAAAGGTGACGCCGGTCAACGTGGGACTGCTGCCTGAGTTGAACATCCCGCCCCCTTCAACAGCTGTATTCCCCGAAAAGGCATTATTGGTTACCGTAGAGGGGGATTCATCATTGAACATCCCGCCACCATTGCCGCTTGCAACATTTCCCGATAGGGTGTTGTCGGTCAGGCTATTGGTGCCCCGGCGAGCATACATACCGCCTCCGGTGTTTGCTGAATTCCCCGATAAGTTGTTATTAGTCAGGATATTGGTGCCGAAAATGGTAAAGATACCACCACCATTGCTGTTTGCTTTATTCCCCGATACAGTGTTGTTAGACAGGGTATTGGTGCCGGCACCAGTATAAATACCGCCGCCACTGCTTGCCGCATTTCCCGATAGGGTGTTGTCGGTCAAGGTATTAGTACCGCTACTAGTATTAATACCTCCGCCTTCGGTTGCATAGTTCCCCAACAGGGTGTTGTTGGTCAGGGTATTGGTGCCCTCGCGAGCATACATACCGCCGCCTCCGCCCCGGGGTATAGTAGCTCCATTTACTTCAATCCCAGCGGATCCATTCGCATTCCCGCCCGTAACGGTAAACCCATCAATGGTAACACCTGTGCTGCCAGAAGAGATGACTACGTGATAAGCGTTCTCGGCGTTGTTGGTAATAGAGAGCGTAGCGCCGCTGCCTGTGACAACGTCATCCCCATTAAAATCACCGCTCAGCGTTGTGGTGTTGGCAGCGATATTGCGCTCCGATAGCGTGGTTTCATTACCTGCAAAGCCGCCGTAGATGCTTATACCGTCTCTCACATAAAAGGTTTTGTCGCGCGGGTCGGTGGGGCTTGTATTGCCGAAGGGGTCTTCGCCGGGCTTGTAGGTGCCTGCGGCCACCCAGATCTGGTCGCCCGAGACGGCGGTGGTGAGGGCGCTCTGCAGATCGGCGTAAGCATCGCCCCAGCTCGTTCCGTCATCTGCACCCGCCGCATCGGCATCTACATAAATGGTTGTTTGTGCAACTACGGCTGAAGGCCCTGCCGCAAGCATCAGCGCAAACAGAGCCGCACAGATTCCGAGCCTTAAAAAAGAAGCCGGCCATTGTCCTTTACAATTGTGGGTACCGTGAGAACGTAGTGATAAATGTGCCATTGGTTTTTTGAAATTTTACTACCGGGTTTAAGGAGCGGCATCGCTGCACTTCACTCCCGTTGAAATAAATTGTTAACCACCACAGTCCCCCCATGTTGATGATAGCACAGCTCCGTAGTTAACCTTAGAAATACCCGCTTTTGGCAGGTGGTCTGATAATCTATGCCGTCAGGGCACAAAACTCTTGTACTTTTCAACCAAAAGTTTGGACTTTTCACGCATTCATTGTGTTTTTGCGCGAATAATGGCACGAACCAGCACCTGGTAAAAAAATGACAGGGGTTACACAGGTGTGGTTTGTGGTGTCGTGGTAGCTCTGTGTTTTTCGCAGCGAGCCGAGACATCCCGTTCATTCGTAAACTAAACCACAGCCAGAGGTCACGGGTCAGCGACCCGTGGTACGGCGGATCGCCGCTCCGACCGAAATAACAAGGGTGGCCCTTGCACCCCGCTCCCTGCCCTCTGCTCTTTCCGCAAAAACCGTTTGACTATCTCCCGCAAATCCCTTCTTTTAAGCTCAATTAGTTTCCACCTACAAGAAATACCATGAGCGATTTCAACAGCTATATAGAAACCCGGTTCGGCGATCCTGAAAATCGACAGAAAATCTTTACAGGTGCCTTCCTGGCACTGATTCTGGCCGGCGTTTATACCGGTGTCAATGAAGTGATCCCGGAACAGGATGGCCATTTTGGCTGGTGGTCCATCATGCCGCCTTTTGTGGCCATTGTTCTTGCATTCTGGACCCGCGAAGTTGTAAGCGCGCTGTTCATCGGGATTTGTCTGGGCGGCGTGATTTCGGGTGAAATCAACATCGTTCAAAACTTTCTTATCCCCTCCATTGGCACCGAAAGCTTTGCGCTCATTCTGCTGGTGTATCTCTGGGCACTGGGCGGCCTGATCGGCATCTGGACCCGAACGGGCGGCGCCGAAAAGTTTGCAGTCTGGGCCAGCGGACTGATGGTGCGTGGTCCCCGGTCTGCCAAATTCTTTACCTGGCTGATGGGAATGATCTTCCATCAGGGCGGCACGATCAGCACAGTGCTAACGGGAGCCACGGTTCGGCCCATCTCCGATAAACACCAGGTGTCGCACGAGGAACTTTCATACATGGTCGACAGCACCGCTTCGCCGGCAGCCACACTCATTCCATTCAATGTGTGGCCGTTCTATGTTGGCGGCCTTGTACTGGGAACCCTGCCCCTTTTTGAAACCGCACAGGATGGGGTAAATTTCTTTTTCGGATCCATCATCTACAACTTTTACGCCATATTTGCCATCCTCATTACGCTGCTGTTCGCCCTGGAGCTGCTTCCCTGGGTTCCCGGAAAAAAGATGCGGAAGGCGATTGAGCGCGCTAAAAGCGGCGGCCCTCTCGACCGAAAGGGCGCGACCCCGATGGCGGCCGATGAACTGACTCAGCAAAAAGTACCCACAAACTACAACCCCGGCCTCATCGACTTTTTCGGACCGATTGGCACACTCCTTGGCGTTGCTATCATCCCATATATTGTAACTTACTTTATTCTGGGACATAAAGAAGACCCCACCCTGTTGATTGCCGAAGCGTTTGTACTTGCCGTTCTGGTTGGATTTGGCATCGCGCTGGCCAAGGGAATGAAATTGCAGGAAGCTATTAACGGGTTTATTGACGGTTGTAAGGGGGTGACGATCGGAGCGATTATTCTGGCACTGGCCGTTACGCTCAAAGAGGTGGCCGATGCCGTGGGAACCGCCGCTTACGTTGTGGAGATGATGGGAGATCTCATTCAGCCCGCCATTCTGCCCGGTATGCTGATGGTGCTCTGTATGCTGATTGCGTTTTCAACCGGGACCTCCTGGGGAACCTACGCGGTGGTATTCCCGATTGCCGTACCGCTCGCCTGGGCCGTGGTTCCAGATCTCTTTTTTTTGCAGCTCTGTTTTGCGGCTGTTATTGGCGGCAGCGTGATGGGCGATCAGTGCTCACCCATTTCCGATACAACCATCCTCAGCTCCCTGGCCACCGGCTGCGACCTGATGGACCACGTTACCACACAGCTGCCCCTGGCTATATTAGCCGGGCTGTTGGCAACGGTAACCTACGCACTGCTGGTAGTTTTCTTTGTTTGATCGGTGACCGCTACATTATTTCGGTAGAGTTGTTCTTTTCGGCCAGATCATTTTCACATTTTGCAAAGTTAGTTTGTACATTTCTTCTTAATAAATAATACAGGACGTTTTTTTACATGTCAGACTCATTAAATAATCAGGAGCTAGCACGCGATCTTGGATTTCTTGAAGCGTATACCATAGGCGTTGGAACCATGATCGGAGCGGGAATTTTTGTACTCCCGGGCATTGTAGCCAGTAACGCCGGTCCGGCAGGGATGCTCTCTTTTATAATCGCCGGGTTTGTCTCTCTTTTAACAGCCCTGTCCTTGTCGGAACTTGCCACGGGGATGCCCAAAGCCGGTGGCAGCTACTACTACGTGAACAGAGCCATGGGTAGTTTTTTTGGATCTATCGTTGGCTGGAGCATGTGGGCGGGGTTAATGTTTGCCACTGCGTTTTATATGCTGGGCTTCGGCCAGTACCTCACCTATTTCTATGGAAATATATCCGTGGCTGTTTCAGCACTGGTTATGGCTGCTATTCTTGTCATAATCAATTACAGGGGAGTGAAAGAGGTTGGTAATTTTCAAAACTTTATCGTTGTTATTTTGCTTGGCTTTATCCTTGTGTTTATAGCCTTTGGCGTGTTTAATATAAACTGGGAAGTGTTCCGGCCTTTTAATCCCAATGGCTGGGGCGCGGTTGCTGCAACCAGCGCAACGGTTTATGTTACTTTTATCGGTTTTGAGGTAATTGCAACCAGCGCCGAAGAGATTAAGAATCCCGGAAGAAACCTACCTCTCTCCATGATTGCATCGGTTCTCACACCCATGATTCTCTATCTTTTCGTAATGCTGATATCGACCGGTGTGCTGCCTGTAGCCGATCTTGCAGCCTCCTACATTCCCGTTGCTGATGTTGCAGAAAAATACCTTGGCATCGCCGGGGCTTTGATGATGGTAATCGGAGCTGTTTTAGCCACGGTGTCGAGTGCAAATGCGTCCATTTTGTCGGCTGCAAGAGTGAATTTTGCCATGGGTCGGGACCGAATCTTGACCAGCTGGCTCAATAAAATCCATCAAAACTACAGAACCCCATTCCGCGCCATTCTGATTACCGGCGGTGTTATTCTCATACTCATCGCGTTTGGAGTTGGAATTGAGACGCTGGCCGACGTCGCCAGCTTCTCTTTCTTAATAACCTACGCTCTTGTTCATATTGCTGTTATTGTGATGCGCCGGGCGGCCCCTGAGGACTATAACCCCGATTTTCGTCTCCCAAACTGGGCCTACCCGCTTGTTCCTTTTCTGGGAGTACTTACCTGCCTGATCGTCGTTGCGCAAATGCGTCTTGTGGTTCTTTTAATCGGTGGCAGCATTATCGGGGTAGGTGTACTATGGTACCTTTTTTACGCTGCCAAACGGGCTCTTAAACCAAGCCTCGTTGGCGATGCCATTGCAGCCCGCGACCAGATGGCGACACCGGATGGCCGTTACCGAATCGTAATTCCTGTAGCTAATCCCGCAACCCAGCGCAACTTAATAAAAATCGGGGGGGCCATAGGCTCTGGCCATCCCGATGCAGAAATTGTGGCTGTGAGCGTGCTTGAAGTGCCGCAACAGACATCCCTGGAGCAGGGTATTCAGTTCGAGGACGATCGCGTACAGCTTCAGCAGGAGCTGTTGAAGAGTTCCCGGGCTATAGCCGAAGAGTATAAGCTTGGGCTTCGCACACGGGCTATTGTTGCCCGAAGTGTCAGCTCTACCATTACTAATGTACTGAAAGAGGAAAAGGCACAGCACCTTGTTCTTGGATGGAAGGGAAAACGCAAGCGTTACCAGCATATTCTGGGTTATAATATCGACAGGATTGTGAACAACGCCATGTGTGAAATTACGCTGGTTAAAGCAGGAGCCAGAACAATCAAACATATCGTAGTACTGGTGGGAAGCGGACCCAATGCCAAGCTTGCACTCAAGCGCGGATCCCAGATTTCAGAATCTACAGAGGGGTCTACCCTTACGCTGTTAACCGTTCAGGAGTCTTCAGGGGAAACAAACGTCAACCCTGAAAAAGAGGGTGAAAATATTATCAAAATTGCTGCCAGCAGTGCTGGGCTTGAGGACAATGAATACGAATCAAAAATTATTGTTGCAGATGATGTTCGCTCAACTCTTCTCGAAGCTGTACGGGAGTACGACACCGTTTGTGTGGGAGCCACGCGCAGCACGTCTGTGAGAAAAGCACTGTTTGGTTCTATTCCCGAAGATATTGGTGAACAAAGCGATGGCACCGTTATCATCTGCCGGGGACGGGAATATAAGCCCCGTACCGTTACTGAAGGAATTGTGGAGAGGTTATCAAGATAAAATGATAAACACTCACAAGGCAATAAATACGGATACAATTACAACGTTTTATGAACCCGCAGGTATAAAATCGGAGATAAAATGGCTGCCAGATACTTAATTGGGAATTACTTCCTTTTTGACACTAAAAAATGCAGATTACCAGTTCAAATTATCTTTATGTAGAAATGGATTTAATTCAGTAAAATGTTAAAAGCACTATTCCATAACACTTAGCGGATATCATGGAACAACCCGCCCCCGAGACACTACAGCAGCAGGTGGACGAACAAGAGTCTGCTACGCGAAAAAAATATGGGACCTTCGCCGGTGTGTTTGTCCCCACGCTGCTTACCATTCTGGGCGTTATTCTTTTTCTAAGGCAGGGCTGGGTAGTCGGGAATGCGGGCCTGCTGGGCGGTTGGCTTATTATATCCGTTGCATATATAATCGTCACATTCACGGCTCTCTCCATGTCGTGCATCACCACAAACATCCGGATTAAGGCAGGCGGAGCCTACTCCATTATTTCGCAGTCGCTGGGGCTCGAAGTAGGCGGCAGCGTGGGGGTTCCGCTCTACCTGGCCCAGACCTTTGCCATATCGATGTATATTTTCGGTTTCAGGGAGGGGTGGATCTACATCTTTCCTGAGCACTACGGCATACTTGTTGACCTGGTTGTATTTGGAATACTCTTTATCGTTGCGTTCGTTAGTGCCGGCCTGGCCTTTCGTATTCAGTATATTATCCTTGCGGTAATTGCCGGGGCCTTACTTTCCGTAGCGGGTTCTGTTTTTACAGGCGCGCTTGACCAGAGCGTGCAGTGGTGGGGAGAGTTCCCCGGTACCCCCGAAAACGACTTTGAAGGCGTGAGCTTCTGGGTCGTTTTTGCCGTTCTGTTTCCCGCAGCAACGGGAATTATGGCCGGGGCCAATATGTCGGGGGAGCTGAAAGATCCCAAAAAAAGCATCCCGCTGGGAACCATTTCTGCGATTGCGATCAGCTACCTGATTTACATGGGTTCTGCTTACTGGATGGCCCGCGTGGCTTCGCCCGAGGAGCTCGTTTCAAACTACAACATTATGATAGATAAAGCGCTTTGGGCACCCGCCGTGCTTGGAGGCCTTCTGGGCGCTACGTTCTCTTCTGCACTTGCATCCATCGTGGGTGCACCAAGAATTCTGCAGGCACTGGGCGACCACAGAATTTTCCCGGGCGGAGAGACCTTTTCGAAGGTCTCAAAAAGCGGAGAGCCGCGAAATGCCATCCTGCTCACCGGAGGCATTGTTCTTTTCACCCTGATGCTGCGCGACCTCAACACCATTGCCCCTCTCATCACCATGTTCTTTTTGATTACCTATATGATGATCAATCTCGTGGTATTTATTGAGCAGAGAATGGATATGGTGAGCTTTCGTCCCACATTCCAGGTCCCCCGCTTTGTGCCCGCCATCGGAACGCTGGGCTGCCTCTTCACCATGTTCATCATCAACCCGACGTTCGGACTTGTGGCGATTGGAATTGTGCTGGCAACCTATTTCTATCTCACGAACCGTCAGCTCAAAGTTCCCCATGGCGACATGCGCAGCGGCCTGTTTGTATCGCTGGCGGAGTGGGCGGCAAAAAAAGTATCTATCCTTCCGCCCCAGAACGAGCGGGCATGGAAAGCAAACCTCCTGGTGCCTGTCAGAAATTCGCGCGAGCTGCGGGGCAGTTTTAGCCTTATTCGCAACCTGGTCTATCCGAAAGGCTCCATCAAGCTGATCGGTATATCATCGGAAGAAAATCCGGATGAACTGCGGGATTCTCTTATAACCATGGCAGATTCCTTTCGAAAAGAAAATGTGTACACGCGGTGGTCGGTACTCGATTCAAAGAATTTTAAAGATGCCTTAATGGATTCTTTACAAACGCTGCAGGGCACCTTTTTCTCGCCCAACATACTCTTTCTACGGGTTCCCCCGGGCAGCCAGTACGATAGTGAAATCCACAGTATCATCAACGAAGCAAGAATGAATAAAATGGGTATTCAGCTCTATATCGAAGATCCTGTTGCCCAGCTTGGCAGAAGCGCTTCTGTAAACGTTTGGATTCGTGAACGGAGTCCCGAATGGGACCTGAGCATGGATATGGGAAATATCGATCTTGCCCTGCTTTCCGCCTTTAAACTGGCAAAAAACTGGGGTGCTTCCATGCGCGTAATTACCGTTGTGGATGACTCAGAAGTGGAAAACGCCTATCGCTATATCGAAACCCTCCTCGACCTTGCACGCCTTTCCGAGGTTACTCCGCACGTTGAGGTTGGCTCTTTTGAGGACGCGCTTACCGCGGCGCCCCAGGCCGACGTCGATTTCTTCGGCCTCCCGGAAGACCCCGACCTGGAAAGATTCCGGTCGTACGTAGAGTACACCCGCTCTGCCTGTGTTTTCGTAGCAGATTCCGGAAATGAAAGTATTCTGGCGTAAGCGTCTGCAGAATAGACTTCCGAAGTGTTTCCGGTCATTGTATGAATTGGCACCAAAGATAAAACTGCAGAGACTTTGTTGATGGTCGTTGAGACTTCGGAAGTCTGACAAACCTGGCAAGGGCATGACCTCTCCCCCTCTTTTAGACTTCTTGCGAAAAGTTTTGTTGGTTTAATCCAGCACGGGCCAGGGTTGATTTATAGTCTTCACAACAGATAATATTGACCCGTTGTACTTTACAGAGTACACAGTAACTTACCCATTACCCATACGAATCCATATCCATAGAGGGTCATAAAATTTTTTCAGACGCTCTATTTAATCACCGTCAGCTTTTGAATGTCTGTAACTTCCCCTGCGATAAATCGAAGCAGATAGGTGCCAGACGCCACTGATGAAGCGTTGAATGGCACAAAGTAAACACCGGGTGTCTGCTCCTGATCCACAAGTTGCGCGACACGGCGTCCGCCGATGTCGTACACTTCTACCGTTACCGGCAATTGCTCCGACAACTGATACTTCAGCGTGGTTGAGTTGTTAAACGGGTTGGGATAATTCGGGAAAATTTTGGTCTCCCGAACTTCGGTTGTAAAAGTTCCTGCAGGACTCCAGTCACTTTCGCCCCCTATGTTTACTGCTTTCACCCGCCAGTAGTAGATCGTTGCAAATTCAAGCGGGTTTGGAACAGAAAATGTTGTTTGAGACGATGTGCCCTGAATTGGAACCTGCGAAAAATCCTGTTCGGTGGATATCTCTACCCGATAATTGGTAGCCCGTTCACTGGCTTCCCAAGATAAACTGGCGTTCGTACCGATCTGCCCTTCGTTATTTGCCGGCGATGAAAGAGTAACAGGCTCGGGCTTCTCAATGATTGTTGTATAACTCCAAACCTCACTCCACGGGCTTTCTCCTGCGCTGTTTTCTGCACGAACCCTCCAGTAGTACTGTGTTGAAAAATCGAGCATCTGAGACGTTGAGAATGAAGTGACCGGAATCAGGCGGTTTATAATCGTAGTCTCGAAGTCGGCATCGCGGGAGAGCTGCAGCCTGTAATTCTCGGTTCCCTGTACTTCCTGCCACTGTAAGGTAAAATTTGGTGATATATTTTCAGCTCCATTACCCGGCGCCAGCAGAGCAACCTGGTCCGGAATCCCAATTACGGTATTAAATCGAAATGTGTTACTCCAGCTTCCATTCGTGCTGCCGGATCTTCCCCGTACTCTCCAGAAATATCTGGAGTCTGGCACTAGCTGATCAGGTAAAGTAATTGAGGTGCCGTTAACCACATCATTGAATACTCTGTCGGAATGATTGAAGTCGGTGGATATCTGAATCTGATACTCATCAGCACCCGCAATTTCAGCCCAAACAAACGATGGTTTCAGATCCTGATCGAATGAACCATTCCCCGGCAGAGACAGCATGGGGCGCTGAATTTCCGAATCATCCGCAATTAAATCGATACAGTCGCTCCCCAGCGGCCACCCCATGTCTTCGAGCATGGCACAAAAAAGAGGACCGGGGCTGTGTACGGCAAACTGACGGTCCAGCTGAGGCCGCATCAGTGCATTTTCAGACTGCCCGAAGGTTGCCTGGTCTAAGTGGGAATAGCTCGAACCCGGCTGATAGGGATTCGGCGTATATAGTTGAACACGCTGATTATCAATGGAAAACTCCGACTCAGGGCCATCAAAAAATACCCCGCCAAACTGCCCCGTTACCGCCTGGTACAGCAGCGAGGAACCGTTAAAATAAGCCGAGGGATCTATCAAATTCTGGAAATCACCATCCAGCGTAAACTGGTCATAAATAATAGGCAGCGGTGGATCATCCGATAATCCCCAGTCTGCCGATTGTGTGTCGTTGTTACCGCTCATACTGCCTATAAAGCCAATTCCATGGCCAATCTCGTGCAGCAATACAGTCACCATGTCGATTTGATTAAAGCCGGGATTTGCATCAAGCCCGTAGTACCAGCTGGCAAAATCGCAGTTCATGTTTACACGAACATCAAATTCCACTGAGTTTTGGCTCACCAGGTCTTCACCTGTCATGGCGCTGGCCTGCGCAATCGTATAAAATGTATTGGGTTCTATGCCGTCTCCCGAGAGAGTAAAAAGAAGTGTTGGACCGGCACTGCCGAGCGTATTTTCGCCCAGCGCTGTCCAGTTTGCGCGGATACGGATCGGTACAGACGACTCAAGGTGAGTTGACCAGATACTTACGGCATAATCGAAGGCTGTCTTTGCAGCTTCCGGCCACTCCCGGCCCTCGCAATCGTTTACGTAGCTGATATCAAAAGTGGATGTTTGGCTTTGCGGGTCTATCCCTTCGGCAAGCTTAGCACGTTGCGGCACAAAACGATAATCTGCATTAAAATCAGTAGCCGGCAGCGTACAGACATTTCCGATCTCCTCCGGTTCAATGACGATGGCTCTTTCTACCTGTATTTGCTGAGCCAGACCGGTGGATGATAATAAAAGAAGAAAAAAGAGAGTGATGAATAGGGATTTGTGGCTATATCTGTACATAAACAATAATTAATTCCGGGTAGAAAGGATATGTTAACGAAAATTGACGAAAATTTCGTGCCTGAAAATAAGATATTAGCCGTAAAATTTGTGGATTTTACCCTGCCAGCCGTGCTGCCTGTACATGCATCCAGTCGAAGTTCCGTTTTCGCCCCAGACTAATCCATCCCTCGTCCTCCCAGCAGCGCCACCACTCTTCGTAATCGGGGTGAGCCAGTGCGGCCCGGTCCCTGCCCCAGTGAAGCTGGTTGCGATTTGTATCAAAATCGAGCGCGATACCCCAGGAATGAGTTGACCATAAGTTGCCGCCTCTCATTTTTCGGTTATTGAAACAGCCGCCAAAATGGTCGAGATGCAGGTCACTGATGTTTTGCTGGCCATAAATGTTCAGAACTTTATTAAGTACCCGCTGCAGGCTGTCGGCCACTTTTTGATGGCAGGTCGTTTTTCTGGTTTTGATTCGTAAATCCCAGGAGAGCTTCATTTCATAGGGCAGCTCCATAGTTACCAGACCGGATCCCCTTTCCCCGTAAAAATCATAAAATGCAGGTGTGTGCTGCACGGGCCACCCGTTTGGGTTTGCTACTTCTATTTCTTCCGGCCTCCAGACAGGCTGAGGCTCACCGTGTTCCAGCTGAAACATCAGTTCTTCAAAGGCCGCGTTGGTTCTCGGCCCCCATAGGCCGTCTACGGGACCCGCGTCGATCCCGCGTTCATTTGCCTCAATTTGTATAAAGGTGGTTACCTGGCGGGTTTTGGGAAGATCAGAATCAATCCCGTCCACTTTGGCCAGTGCGGCCATGGTAACCGGGCCGGCTACGCCGTCAATAGCGCCGTTATATAAACCCTTCTCCTTTAAGATTTGCTGAACAATTTTTACTCTTTGTTTCATGAGTTTTCACCTTTTATCCTGTTTCAGGACGTTATTTTTCGTTTAAAATAATGGAAATCGGGTAGTGATCGCTAAATCCCGTTTCGGGATGATATGTGCTTTTTGATGAGGGGCGGCCAAACCGTATTGGGTTCGGATATCTCCCGGTGCTAACCATTTCCGGAAGCATCTCTATTTTCACCTTCTCATCACCAGAAAAACGGCCAACCTGCAGTTTAGAACCTTTTAGTATCCCGCCCTTAGAAACCAAAAACTGGTCAATTGTAAGAGGAAAATTATTGTAATAATAGCTGCCGATTCCCGCATTGTGAGTTGCCCACATCATATTATATAACCGGGGTATATTTGAATACCGTACCTTCACTTCCGAATTGGTAGACAGGCCATAGTCCACCATAGATCTGTTGAAACATTCATCATTAAAATCTCCCATCACAAAGACCGGGATATCATTTCCCCTGATTTCGAAAATCCGCTGAATCCAGTAGCTCAGTGTTTCGGCAGCAATAATGCGATACGGCTCGCTCTCATAGATACCGCTGCTGCGTGCCGGCCAGTGATTTCCAATCAAAATAAATTCTCTCCCTTTGGCCGTGCGCATATTTACCTGAAAGAGATCACGTGTGGCACTGCGCTTTAACACCTCGTAATGAAATTGCTCTTCGGCTGTGAACAGATCTGCATCGTAAATAAATGCGATATCAATTCCCCTGTTATCACTGCCGTCATGGTGAGCCACCCCGTAATTACGGTTCATTGACGTGAGTTTTGCCATGAGCTTATCAATCACCGTTTTATTTTCAACCTCGCATACGCCGAGAATATCCGGCCCCAGACCGTTGTTTAATTTTCTGATGACGGATGACAGTTGGTTCAGCTTCTTGTCCAGTATATCTTCATTCCACCCCTTCAATTCACTTCTAAGACGGCTTCTCAAGTAATCCGGACGGTCATCGGAATCTTCAATATCAAAAAGGTTTTCGACATTCCACCATGTTATATAGAAAGTGTTCATTAGCTTAGTTTTTAATTAATTTTCAATAATCTTTTGCTGATCCGCATTTATATTCAAATGCAGGGGTATATTCATTTTGAGCCGCTGCTGGTTGATTATTTCAGGCGAGAGTGCCGGATTTTGCTGAAACTCCTCCTGCTGCAGGGTTTCCCTTTGAGGCGGGGCATAGCGGTCATTCTCAATTTCTGCTTTCAGCTCAGCCGCCCGTGCCATCTCTTCCCGGTTAACCCTTGGGTTTTGTATTACCTGATTTACCATTTCAAGGGCGCTCTTTTTCTCGCCTGTATAAGCCAGCGCTTTAGCCATCACCAGTGCATCACGGCTTTCAATATTTTGCGGGAGCTGCAGGCCGGCAAGTATTTCAGCCATTCTTTTTACAGCTTCCACCCGTTCCATGCTCTGTGATTCGGTTAAAGAAATGATCCTGTTGAGCTGATTGATTTTTTCCAGGAACACATTTTCCTGCTGAATCTGTTCAGAACTTTGTCTCACAATTTCCTGTGCCGCAAGATTTCCTGGCTGTAAGTTTAGCGTCCGGCTGGCAATTTCGCGCGCTTCCTCAAAATTACCGGTAGCCAGCTGCGCTTCGGCCAGTGACCCCTGGGCCTCCGGGTCGTGATTTGACTTACAGGACTGAGCAATAGCCAGGTAGGCAGTTGTAAATGCCTCGTACTCTTCCGGCGTAAAATCACCTTCAAACAGCTTCTGTTTTTGATTTTCAAGCTCAAACTTGTTGTTCTCATACTTTATCGTCCCCAGGGAGGGATAGCCCACCATAATCACGGGAAGCAGAAAAAACGGGAGCAGTATGCCAACCTTTTTTTCTTTCACGACGCTCCAGATCAAAACAAAAATAAGGGCAGCAAACAGTACGATTCCAAGGATCATCAGGATCGATTCGTGCGGGCAGAGGTTTTGGAAGATGTTCATGGTGGTATGGAATTAAAATTTGTCACGTTTTAAAAGTGAAAACTTCTAAGGTTCTTCAAAATAGAGTAAGCGAATAAAGCTTTGAATTTGATCATTATCAATCACGTTAATCTGAAGATGAAGCTCTTTAAACCATTTGCTTTCATGATACTTTTTTACAGCATATAATGATTGCTGAGATTCAACCGATAGCCATTTATCACTATTATTATATACATCAAAATTGATGGGGAGCGCCTGTACCAGATCATACTCGGACTTTTTAAAACCTAAATCTTTAATGAATTCAGTTCTTTTATCGGACGGGATATTCCCATAAGCCGTTAAAATTAAATTCATACCCTGCTCCAGAAAAAAACTTGCGTTTTGAAGGTATTCAGGAAATTTTCTACAAATTATTTTTTCCGCTTTTTTTTGATCTATTTTCATTTTAGATGTTTTTGATTTACCTATTCTCTGTAAGTTGAGGAGTTTGCGTTAGATGGATTTGGCCATCCTCTTAATTTAACTGTTCTTCCACTCCTTATTTCCCACACTGAATTACCAGGCATTTCAAATGGGATTCGAATGGGGTATGAATTCCCAGTAGCTGTAAATTCTGAATCATCTATGGACTCACCGGAATCTAGTATAGTTTCAGTGCCAGGGTGCATATCCCCAACATCAACCCAAACCATTCTTACATTATTCAATGTTACTCTTGGAGCCGTTGGCCTAGAACTCGGTGCCATAGTCCCTCTTACAGGTTCAGAGTTCGTAATCGCGTAGTTTCCTTCTACCTCTACTCTATGAGCACCATGTAGCGTCAGCCTCATTGATTCAAGTTCGTTTAAACGAATATCTGTAACGTTTAAGTTAAATGTCCCACTGCCACTTTCTTCAGATTGTATTCGCAATACCTCATTTTCAAATACTTCCATCATTCTCCTCTGAATTTCTGGCCTACTATTCATGAAATTGTTCCACATAGAGTCCGTTGGAAAATTTATCGCTGAATCCTCTGGATTAAATGTTTGCCCATCACCCAACAGATAGTGTCTCATAAGTGCTTTTGCATACATTGACCCTTCATCACGTAAAGTCAGCCTTATTGCAACTTCACCGCCACGAACAAGACTCCCGGCCCAATCTGGCAGTTCAAATTTTTGAATAACTAGTGTACCATGTCTCTGCTGGACAACATGCGTCAACTCATGTGCCAGCAGCCGCTTGCCTTCTCTTGAACCGGGATTATACTCCCCGGAGTTGAAGAAAATATGATTCCCATGTGTGAATGCCCTGGCGCCCAGCGACTGATTCAAGCGTGATGCTTCGGGGCCGGTATGAACATTCACATTCGAAAAATCAACCCCCATTTTTTGCGACATCTCACTGTTTAGGGAATCCGGCAATTGAGTTCCCCCAGCGGCGTTTTGAATCTTTTGGGAGATTCCAGGCGGAGCTGTTCCTGCAGGCTGTCCTGAATCCGATTTCATCTGTATTTCTTCTTCTTTCTCACAATCACTGCATTTTCGCTGCAGAGTTTCTTCTTCCTCCTCCATTGATTGCTGCTGAATGCCCGGCGCCGGAGAACTCACAACGGCGTCAGCCACCCTGTCGGCCTGGCGCTCATACTGATCATCCGGAGAACCAATTTTGAGTTTTGGCTGTATGATAACCGGATTAAAATAAGGGCTTGAGTTAGTATTTGCCGATTTGAAAAAGAGATCACTTTTCCCATTTACTAAGGAAGAATCATTTTGAACTTTTGGGATTATGCTTTTCATCATATCCTCTTACATAAATGTTTCAGTTATCAAAATAGATCTGCAAACCCAACTTGTTTCGATATTTGTGCATTTATACAACACATTCATGGTGCATCGATATTTGCGGGTGCATCACTTTCATTACATCCTAATTTGGCGATCATTACACCCCATTTACCTGCTAAAAATGTCAGCCCAGCCGCAACCAGTTTTTGATGAATCCAGGTTGATAGCTGAGCCAGTGAGAACCCGGCAACTTCACCGAAAATCATTCTTGCCATTGGACCACTTACCATACCAAAAACACAGCCAAACAGAGCAGAAAATATTGTCTTACACCAATTCTGCCTAATATTCCATCCTCCTGAACGAATCCTTTCCCAAACCCATCCGCCAGCTTGAATAACCTGATCTATCAAAACTGAAACAGCTGCACCCGATAAACACCATCCCAGAACCGTACCAATTGTAACTGTGCCGGCTGCAGCTGTGGCAGGCTCCCTTCTTATCGTTTTATTCCTACCCTGCTGCACCACATGCGTCAACTCATGTGCCAGCAGTCGTTTACCATCTCTTGAGCCTGGATTGTACTCTCCGGAGTTGAAGAAAATATGATCCCCGTGTGTGAATGCCCTGGCGCCCAGTGACTGATTCAAGCGTGATGCTTCGGGGCCGGTATGAACATTCACATTCGAAAAATCAGCCCCTATTTTTTGCGACATCTCACTGTTTACGGAATCCGGCAATTGAGTTCCCCCAGCGGCGTTTTGAATCTTTTGGGAGATCCCCGGAGGAGCTGTTCCTACGGACTTACCGGCCGATGATTTCATCTGCAACCCCTCATCTTTCTCACATTCAGCGCATTTTCTCTGGAGAATTTCCCCGTTGTTTTCCTCAGACTGCTGCTGAATGGTTGGCGCCGGAGAGCTCACAACAGCTTCAGCCACCCTGTCTGCCTGACGTTCATACTGATCATCAGGAGCTCCGACTTTGAGCTTGGGCTGAATGGTCACCGGACTGAAGAACGAGCCTGCATCATGCGCCCGCGCAGAGAAAAAGACATGCTTTTCATGATTCACAGTGCTGTGATGAGCAGATTTCCGGTTTGTTTTACATTGTGCAATTTTCATCGTTCATCCTCACTTTTTCCGTTCAGGCTGACAATTTCTTCAAAAAGATTGCTGAAAATTTTCCCTTCTTTCTCCACTTCCCGCTTAATTCCCCGGAGTACGTTTTCCAGCGTAACAGTATCGGAATTCCGGCTTACCGACTGCAGCGCTGCCCAGTGAACCACATTCATGATATTTCCTCCCGTAAGCTTGTATCGCCTGGAAACTTCCCACAGGTCCAGATCCTCCCCTTTTTTCATCTTTTCGGGCAGAGACGTCTCCCAGATACGAAGACGATCATGAGCGTCAGGAAATGTAAATTTTAAAATGGCATTAAAGCGGCGCAGAAATGCATCATCAATATTTGTTTTATAGTTCGACGACAGAATCACCATCCCGTCAAAGGTTTCTACCCGCTGCAGCAGATAGCTCACTTCCTGGTTGGCATACCGGTCGTGCGAGTCGCTTACCTCTGTTCTCTTCCCAAACAGTGCATCCGCTTCATCAAAAAACAGAATCCAGTCTCTGTTGCTTGCCTTGGTAAAGAGTTTTTCCAGGTTTTTCTCTGTTTCACCAATATACTTTGATACTATTGTGGACAAATCAACCCGAAAAACCTCTCTGCCCGTATATTTTCCAAGCAGAGTGGCGGTAAGCGTTTTGCCCGTGCCGGAGGGGCCGTAAAAAAGTACCCGGTATCCCGGCTTCACTTTTTCCCGCATGCCCCATTTGTCCATCAGTGTTTCGTTGTGGAGCATCCAGGTTTTTAGTTCACCAATCTTCTCTTCCAGTTCAGGTGCCAGCACCAGGTCGTCCCAGCTTCGCGAGGTTTCTATTTTCTGCGCCGGAAAATCGGGGCCAAACTCCGGGGTGGATAAGCTGCCCGTTAAGAACAGGCCTGAGTACTCTTTCGCAAGTATCAGTTTTCCGCTCATCTCGGGCTCACCGGCCGGGGCAGGCTCAAGAAGTACCACCCCTTTTTTCAATATCTGAGAGGATCTCAGCAGTGCAGCCGCCTTTAATCGATCTTCAACATCTGTGCCTCCCAATAAAAACATCACCGTTTCACCGGTGGGTAAAAAGCCCCGATGCTGCTTTCCCTTCGTACAGCCAAATACGGGAAGGTCTCCGCCATTGGGAAGAAAGGAGAGAATCATGTTTGAATAGAATTCGGGGTTAAGATGCGGGATCAGTGCAGTTCCAGCTATAATTTTTTCTTCACTGCTCAAACAGTGGCTGGAAATGAAATCCCAAAAGGGGTGGCCTGCTTCGCCTTTTAACCGAAAATCGGACGCAGCCGGCGGTTTATCACTTTTTCCGAAATAGTGAGAAAGACGATTCTTTATAAATCTCTCCATTTGCGATATGAGATGTTGATAGCTCATCTAAAACCTCCATTGAACGGTGAGCATCTCATCCATCCACGTTAGTTTTACAACGGAAATGCTCCACGGTAAACGCTTTAGGAGAATATCATGCGTAAATTCTTCAACATACAGCGTATAGCCAAACGCCTCCTTTTTTAGTATCGCTTCACGCTGCAAAAAGGAGCTTCGCAAACCGTTAACAGATGTATTTTTCAGAGCCTTCCAGTGTGAAATTACGCTGGAGAGTAATTTCACACACTCTTCTCTCTCATAATCGCTGAAATCCAAATACCTGTTGATCGGTTCATCCTGTGGCCAGCCGCACAAAAATTTTGTGAGTATGAGCTCCTCTTCGAGGAATTCTGCTTCTCCCGTCGCCAGAAAATGCAGTGCACAAACCGCTCTTTCCCGGGTTGACTGATTCCTGAACTCTCCGTTCTCCAAATAGCCAAGCCGGCTGAATAACCGGGACAGGTAGCTGTGCAGAATTACAATTCCGCCATTTTGAACCGTTACCGACTCCTTTTCGTCCGTTACAAAGAATTTATCTTCATTTTCACTGACCTTTTCCCCTGCTTTGCTCTCGGCGGTATCATCCGGCAGTTTTTGAGGATAGGTTTTTTCCAGCACTTCCTTTAAACCGTGACTCACTAACTTTTGCCTGTTTAAAAATTTCTTAAGCTCATTAAGCTGTTCTCCGTTTTGATTTGGTTCTCTACCGAAAACCTGCAACCAGCTTTGGATCATATTAGCAGCGATCAGATGTTCACCTTTCTTGATAATCAGATCCCCTAAAACTCTCTCATAAATCCCGGGTTCCACTCCTTCTATCTTCCTGTAAGCAGGGCGTTTCAATTTGTCAAAAGCCAACAATCCATTCAGCAAATCAACTATAGATTCACTGCCAAAACGTTCTTTTACTATTTTTTTGATGGTGACGAGCACCGATTTCCGCGGCCACTGGTTCACATACCGCTTCAAAACCGAAGGAGATTGCCGGATTATGGGGCGCATAAAAGCAACCCAATCCGGAGGAGATAATTTATCCATCCGTTCCCTTGCGCCGGCCATATCCTGCGGAGTTGCCCACCAGGCAAGCCGCCCGGTTTTCAAAAAATGAACCAGTAACTCCTCTGCTCGTTTTTCCGCAGACACCTTTGTGGCTGTATAACCTGGTTCAGCCTTACCCTTACGCTCACCAATGTTTAAAACCTCTCTCAGTTTATCTGCAAGTGCCCTCTCAATTTTGCCTTGTAAATTTTCTAGCTCACTTTCAGTAGTGTTTACTTCTACATTCAGAGTATCGATATGGAAATAGGTATCCGCCGGTACCCGGTCCAAAACAGGTTCCAGCTGTTCAACAGATTGCTGAGCAATTTTCCTTAGCACTTCAGAATAATGACCGTGGCTTTCCTTACTTCCGGCCGTTAAACGGACGCTCATTTTTTGGATAATATGACTGTTATCTGCGGCCACTAAAATCCTTAAACATTTTATTAATATCGGTTACTATTTTTTTGATCCTGTTATCAAACCGTCTGTTCAACTGTTTTTGAACATCCTGTAACTTTTCATGAACCGGATCAAGCGACAACACCTCCATCAACTCGTTTGGAAATGCTTCAATCGCATTTTTCGTGAATTTGAGCCATGATGGCACCACATCGGATACATGACTGTGAATGCCAATTTTGCTGTCTCTGCATGCGTGGATGTAGAAATAGAGAAGCATAAGCTCATAAAACATCTGAATAACGACCACTCTCTGAACAGGCGGTATATTAGCCGACATCCTGACGCTTCGTAATGACGGATGCCTCAGCAATTCCATCTGCAATCCCTGAATTGTTCCCATTGTATTATCATCCCACTCTCCGGCAAGTACCGGCACATGGTTTTCAATAACCATTTTGTACAGCTCAAGCACTCTTGGATAAATGCGCAGCAGCTCCACACCCAGCCCGTTTTGATACTCCTCAACACTTGAACGAATCGCTGTCATCGATTTCTTCAGAGCTTCAACTGTCAGTTCATTGCAGTTGCTTTCGGGTTGATTCGGATCTGCAGGCTCTTCGGCAGCAGGAACCCGTACCTGAACTGTTTCCTTATGGGTATCTCTGCAATATTCGTTAAAGGCTGTAAGCTCAATTTCTACTGACAAATTCTGCCCCGGCCGAACCTGCAGCTGATGTTTAAATTCAGTGGCATTTTCATTTTTTACAGGAAGTCCGTTTACAGACCATTCAAACCGAAGCTCATCAAAAGGAACTGATTTATTCTGAATAGTGAGAACCGCAACCGTGTTATTTTTCTCGAATGCAATATTGTTCGACACATTGAATACTGCCGTCGGTTTTTTGGAAATCGTCAGTATCGAATCCACAGCCTGCCCGTTCACTTCAAACCGGATGGTTTTTCCGAAACCGGTTTCCGGCACTTTATCTGGATCAAAGAAAAGGCCGCTGTCTTTCTTCGATATTACACCACTCAGCTCTTTCTGCCCGATAAAGGCCTTCACGGTACCATTTGTTGGCATAATCGTGAGCTCAATCGGGTCGGTATCCCCGTTTTCATCCACACAAATGTGATCAACCGGAAGCCTCAGTGTCGCAAGCTGATCAGGAAACACGAAGGTCACTGAGGGAGTATCCGAACAGCATATGTAAGGCAGGCACAAATCACCGATTACGTCTCCGTGTTGTGGCTCATCCGGAAGCGGCTTCCTGAACCGCTCTCCTACATTCACATTTAAACTGCCCGGCAAGGTTTCAATATACGTACCGGGTTGATGGAACCGCTGTCGGTCAAAAACAGTGTTGAGCTCTTTCTTGTCCGCAACCGAGAGTCCGCGATGCATGATCAGCTCACTCTCTTTTGCAGAACCCGTTAAGAGTTGTAACTGCTGCTGAAATATCTGCTGCTGATTTGAAGGCCCTCTGTTTTTGGAATAGTAGAGCAGAATAAATGTGCCTCCGCGCTCTACTCCGGCTTTATGCTCGGCACCGGGATGTTTATCGATATAGTGCTGTAACGTTAACCCACTGAATAACTCAGCTTTTCGCTCGATGATAGTTTCATAAAGAACCTTTACTTTCTCGATAAGGCACCGAGATGAGGCAATCCGGTTTAAGAGATGCAGGTAATCATCCAGCCATATTTTTCCTTTTAATTCGCTATCCTCTTTTGCAATCATGTGCTGCAGTCGATTAATCGCCGACGAAGCCCTGTTGCTTAAATCATGCAGAGCCTTAAGGAAAGCGTTTAAATTGTCATCCGAAAACTCCCCGATGTCGGTCAGCTTATAATCCTCCACCTCTTTCAGGTGGCCGATGATCTGTGCAGGTATGGTTATGGTCGCTTCACGAATATCTGTTTGCCAGTTGATGACTCCTGCCGGCATTAAATCCAAAAACTTCACTGTAACATCGTTTTTGGAATCACTGGCTTTTATCTTGTCTGACAGTGCAAACCCGGCAGATTCGTTTACTGTCGAAAAACTCTTAATGGATTGGTTTTTTGACGCCTTTTTTGCCCCAAACAACTGTTTCTTAGGCTGATTGGTGGTTATTGCAGAGAAATACACAGGAGTGTAGACCGGCTGAAGCACCGTTCCCGCAAACTCTTGCCCACCTGTAGCTCCTGTATCCCCATTAGGTTCATTTCTCTTCACTTCGGGCTTATAGGCAGTGTGTGTACCGGGCTCTTTGATACTGAACCCGGATAGAAAAGCACTGGCGGAACGAATCGTACACTGCTGTTCCTCGTTCCAGGCTTCGAGCACCACCTGAAGGTCCTCGAAGTAGATCCGGAATTTCTCGAAGTCGACCAGGGTCTCTTCGGGATATCGTCCTACGGCAACCATTTTCACATCGAAGGGCAGCGCTTTATCATCCCGAATAGCCTGTATTTTTTTCTGGGCGTCTCTGACATTTTTGCCCGTATGCCCTTCTATCCGGTAAAAATCGTGACCGTCCAGAACCACTTCCAGCGGATCAAACGCCTCGTCAGGGTACGAAACACCAAAATAATTGGGAATGAGCTCTTGCCTGTCGAGGCTCCATTTCGCCGGCAATGCTGTGGATTTTTTAAGATCGTAATAGTGTGGAACAGCACGTTCTCCAAGCGGATAATGATCGCTCCTTGATGGGGTTATAACGATCTCTTTTTTCATTTCCGCACTAAAATCCTTAATCATGCTGAGAATACGCTCGTATAATGCGATGATCTCCTCCTGCATCGGTTTGCCATGCGTCGGCGAGGGATAGAATTGATGACGCAGCGCTTCTCCGGTTTCAAGAAAATCGCCCAGAAGTACATGCTTTGGAAAAGCATTCGGGTCGGGGCAGCAAATACCGATCTGTTGCTGAAGTGAGTTTCTTAACTCATTATATGCGGTGCTCAGATCTTTGTAAAAATCGTAAAGATATTGAAAGTTGTGCGTTTCAGGTGACAGGCTCAGTAATTCTCTTTTTGGATCAATATTGGATGTGCTTAATGCCCCTTCAAACAGTGCAATTCTGCCCAGTGCCTCCAGTTTTTCGGCAAGGGTATGGAAAGACAGATGATACTGGCTTTTAAATTCGTTAAAAGAGCGGGTATTGGAAGGCGTCAAAGTGATTCGGGGAGTATAATGCCGCGGCAAAACCTGCTCGCTTATTCGCGTTTCTTTTTGCAGATATCCCGAAAAAACAGAATCCTTCCTGGCAATTTGTTCTGCATTTTCAAGCGAGACAAGAAGAACCCGCAAGCGATTTATTACCGGCTGCCCCTGTGTATCACAATCAACAGCTGAACAGTCTTTCTCTTCATCGAGATAATCTTCCAGGTATAAAATTGCAGCGGCATCCTGCAGCCTCAAATCGGTTTTTGCTTTAAACTGACTGAGCGGCTGAACATCCGAGGGCGACGTATCTTCAGCAAGTTCCCACAAAGGAATGGACTCTGTTTCATTTTTGATGAAAAACGGGTATTTGACGTTGGCATCATCAAACTTTTTAAAACCTGTGAACAATTTCCCTTCGAACTTTAATAAATCTCCCGCAGTTGTAACGGCAACCCCTTTTGTAAGGCGGATTTTTTTATTGGCATTGTTGAGCGAAATATTCAGCCCGCACACGGTTCCCACCCCGTGCAGAAGCAGCCGTGAAAGCCTGTCCTGGTGGTTCAGGTAGTCTAACACTGCATTTAATTGATTATCTGTTAAAACCTGGTTATCAACAAATCTTCGATAACCGGGAGTGGGTTGATTTAAAAGATTATTCGTCGCCATTTTTCTTGTTTTTTAATTCGCCAATTGTTGATTTCCCCAATACGATGGAGGAATCTCTGTCTTCGCTGCCTGCTGTTTTACAATCGAATAGTTTTCCTTCAGGATACACTGTTTCCAGATCGTGAAGCATATCGACCAGCGGCTTCAGAAACTCATTTTCTTTCTGGTTTGCAGGGTTTTCCATCTTTTTTGTGATCCACATTTGATGTAATTCCTGAAGCTGCTGCATGGGGCCATCTTCGGTGCTCCACTCCCCATTTTCTTTTTCCACGGCATTTCCAATCCAGCAGATTCTGCAGAGAATATGAGCAGGAACCTCCCGCCGAATCACCGTTTCGGCATACTCCCTGAAGTGGAGGTTTGAAAAACGCCGCGTCCACCCCGGAAATACAATGACTAACCGCAGGGAGTATGGATCTGCGGGCCGGCACTGACGGCACTCACTGTCCGTACAGATCTTCATGAACTTCTCATCCGAATGCTCGTCGTCACGGTCGGGCCGAAGCAAAATTTGCTCAAACAGGAAAAAGCCTTCCTCCGAAACATGATTAAAGAGGAAGTTTGCCACCGGCTTGATCTGCTCTTCGGCCTGAACTTTCGTTTCATACACGATCTCGCCAACAGCTTTATCATCCCCATCGTTATTGAGAATAGTCAACCGGTAGTTGTCGTCGCCCGCTGCGCCTATGGCTCTTATATTAGCCGGGTCCCAGCCCTGCGTTACAGCCTGCCAAAGATCTTTTTCTGCCGTCATTTCATCATCAAAACCGGCAGCAGACGAAAACAGTACTTCCCCCTCGCTGTTTAATACATTCCAGTGCCATGTGTTGGAATCTCCATCTTCAAATACCACGGTAAACCCCTCGGTGAGATCTCTTCGCGAGTAGTTTCGAATTCCAAGCAGCCGGGCAATCCGGTGCTCAAACCCCGACACTTCAAACGTATTCCACGCATTCTCTGCACCATCATGGTAATTGAATGCGCGTGCACGGTTAGAACTCAGATCGGGGTACTCTTCCAGAAGGTTAGACTTATGCCATAGCGCCGCTGTAGTCAGATCCTCACCAAAATTTTCCAGCATCGCAAACGCGTAATCGTTCATATTCTCGGAAAACCGTGCCAGCAAATGGTCCAGAAATCCATTCTTGCGCCGGTTAAAATCATCATGGTTCTCCAAAATCTCCTGAACATCACGGATGTAGCGGTCCTGATTTTGAACAATTTTTTCTAAATCACTTACCTCACTAACCGAGCCCGCAGCATATGTGGCCGATCCCACTTCAGATGAAAGCATATTGCCGGCGTTCCTCAAATGGGCGAAATATGACGCCAGTATCTGATCAAAAAAGAGAAGGTAGCCTTTTAACTGATTGGCCCCGGCGTGCCGCTCCGGCGGCAATGATGGAGACAATCCGCTTTCACCCGTTCCATAGAGCTGCGGCAGATCATTCTGCACCGTACGGTAGGTTTCAGTATCCGTATAATTCCCCGGTTTAATTGTCAGGTCGTCATACGCTAATGAGATAGTCTGTTCATGCCCTTTAATCCGTTCGTTGAGCGTCTCTATTACCATATCATAATCGGGCGGCACAGGCACTATATCTTTAAACAGGTTGGTTCTCGTGATGCTCGATTTAATGCAGAGCCGGGGCAGGGTTGTTTCATCTTCCGGCAGGCAGATCTTCCACTTTTGTTTTGATCTGTCTTCAATATCAGAAATTGCATCTTTACCGTTACAAGGCCCCATTTTCAGCTTTCGTATACTTTTAACTCCCGGAACTTCCGTTACAATCCGGATAATGTCTGACAAGCAGATCTCTTTTTTGATGGCGGTTTTTTCAAGCTCTTCATCAGGTACGAAACCGTTCTGCAGCACAGGACCTTCAAAGATGGATTCCACGCCCAAACCCTGCTCAAGTAATTCCTCAAGAGTATATCTTTTCACTGTGGGCGAGAGGTACTCTTTCACCCGAAACATCAGTTCGGTCATTACTTCTGCTGCACTTGCCGTTCTCTCTATTTCAATATCACCACAAACAAGTACATCCAGATATTGAACTTCCTTTACATGAACCAGGTCTTCGCATAAATTTCTGTTTGCATGGTAACGCTGAGCTATCTCTCTGGCAATTCCTTTGATTCGGTCTTTCCGATCGTCCGACTCTCCATCCAGCAGCTGGATGTCGTGGTCAGGCTCAAAGTAAATGTTGTACAACCCTTTTAAGGCGAACGAGCCGACCGTTTTATAGTGAGGGGAGTGATTGCTTTTATAGCTCAGTTTACCCCATGGCTCATCACTGTCTGCCTCGCTTTTTTCGAGGCATTGACGGTGAACGAGCTGATCTTTATTTACATGAACAAAAGCATTTTTAACGCCTTCGATGTCGATCATCAATTTTCTGTAGTCGGAATCAGAAACAGCACTTGTTGTTAAAATCGCTTTCGCTGTCGGGAAGTTGCCAGTAAGCCCGCCATTCGATTTCGTAAGAAGATCGGGAATTGGAAACTGAATCCGGTTCCCAAGATCAGTAATTGCGTAACAGAGAGCTTCGAGAATAGTGATTCCCGGATCGTGGCTGTTGTAATCGGTCCAGAGCTTGCGGCTCATCGCTTCAATATGCTCCAGGGCTTTCCGCCTCAGAAAATCAAAATCCCGGGCATCTTCTGTTGCAATATGTTTGGGTATCATCTTCGATTCCATATCAGCCACACGCCGGGGTTTCGTTAATCTTTTGTTCATCAAAAACCGGAACCAAAATGGCCATTGGTATAGATGGTTTTGCAATCGGCTTTTGGCTAAAGTTTCCGTCCGCCGGTTTATGAAACATTTTGAAATTCGAAATGTAGTCTACGTAGCTCAGGTTCTCGATATAGTGAACTACTTCGTATTCGGAAAATGATCCCCCAAATTCAATGGCTGCATCTTCATCAAACACCCATGGAGCCACCATTCGCTTCAGATCGTCAATAATTCGTTTTTTGTGGTAATTAAAATCGAGGCCATTTTTAAACTCCACTTCAAATTCAAAACGTACCGGCTCATAAACTGCATTTACGGCTTTGAGGTCTGCATGCTTTGAGCTGTGCTGATTTAGAAACTCCTCAACTTCATCCATAAAATTGCGGCTCACCCTGGGTTCCAGGCGAAAATTTGTATTGTCTTCAGCCAGTTTGGGGATCAAAACCAGCGTTACGTTTCCGGGACTCATCTCATCCAGATCAGTACCATTCCAATGGCTGTGGTTCAGGCATTTCACTCTGTAGAGAGAGGGAAACTGTTCCAGCACCAGGTGCTCGTAATCCCAGATGGATACAGCACGGTTTTTATGGCGCAGCCGCTCACTCACTCTTCTGTAGTATGCACTGTCTTCTTCCTCAGGAGCCCCGCCAAAGCCCGGATATGGCTGCGATACCGACTTTATTCCCGAACGGGAATGCAAAAGCTTATCTATACTTTGAGACGGCAATCCGTTTTTAAGGTGATTTACACTGTTCTCCTTGTTATGGAAGAGCGCTTCTGCAGCTTGGGCATGGATATTTATAAACCTGCAGACAGCCTCAGACTTTTTTTTGAGCCGTATACGGAGCCAGTGTAATCCTTTCGGAAGGAGTGTATTCTGGTTGCCGGCAACTTTTGGCAAAGCCACCTCTGCAATTCCTGACCGCAAAAAATGATGGGTCTGATCTCGGGCAAAGTCCTCTTTTGTGATTTCCACCCATTGATTATCAGAAAGCGCCCACCAGTCGATATCTCCCTCCTCAAACGTGCTCAGCAGCGGATCTTCAGTACCTTCTGCCACCTGGAACAGCAAGCTGATATTGCTTCCCGGCTTCATGCCTTCAAGGCCCACATACAGCTCACTAAATGAGTAATCAGGAACAAGTGCGGCCGTGCCGGTTGCCTGCTTCACTCCAAATGGGTGTTGATGATACATTACAGAGGACGATTCACCTCCCGGTGAAAACGAGATGTTCTCATAGGCCGTGTAATTCATTGTCAAACGATCGAGAAGCGGGGTATATGGCTCATTCGGAAGATCCGCTTCTGTTTTGTCGGGTGCTGTGAGGACCGCATTTACATAGATTTTGGAATAGAGATCGTGATAAAATGATTCTTTGAGAATAAAGCTCATTTTTGGATTCGCAACTTTTTTGGCGGGTCCGGAGTCGTTTGCTCTGTTTTCGTCCGAAAAAAGTTCAAACTCTTTTGATTTAGAACCATATGGCGATTCAAACTGTGCCTTGAAAGAATTCTTCAACGTATCTGGCGGAGGACCAGGCTGCAAAGACCAGTCTTCTAATATATAAGCGTTCAGAAACTGAACCTCCTGCTGTACCAGAATCGGATTACTATAGTAGGTCGCAACCATATAGCTTCCAAAATTTGACGAATTATCGGCGTAGCTCTCTTTCTGCTTTTTAATTTCCTCCAGATAGTGGCTGTAATGTTCGCTGAAATTCGCCGGCGTGTTCAGCCATCTCATTTCAAATTCAACATCTGATACGGGCTTGCCTTCCAACTCAGAATAATTCACGCTAAGCCGCGACCCCACTTTTGGCCTTGACCCAAATGGCATGAAAGGCTTTTCGGGGTCAATATTTCCCAGCTCGTTTTTTAACTCCAGTGATGTTGCCCCTATAACATGTACCTCCAGTTTCAAATTGCTGATGTCTGCATTTTTCAGCTTCCCGTAATCCTCAGCCTTCATAAAAACAATTTTTAGTGCAGGTTTTGAAGTTGGCAGGCCGGCAGTATGAGCCTCTTCATCATATGCCGTGATGGGATCCATTTCAGAATCGGCTTCAAGATTGATGATGAAATTCGAAGTTTCAGTAACGGTTTCAATTTTTGATACCTCAAGCCACTCTTTTTCCCCCGTTAAAAAAGCCTGTAAACGGCTTTGGGCAATTGTGATACCGTCTCTCAACTTAAATTTCAGCGAAATCGTCCGGGTTCCCTCTTTTAACAGAAGCAGGTCTGATGCGATATAAAAAGCGAGCTGTGAATCGGGCCAGGATTTGTTCCCGAATGCAGACCAGCTCTCTCCGTCTTCAAGCTCTTCCTCCAAACCATCTGCTGTTTTTGTCGAGGGAGCATGCCTCAATACTTCTGAACCATTCTCCTGATGGGTGTATACGGATTTAATCGATGCCACTTTAGCCTGATTGATAACCAGCGGTGTGGTGGTATCGTAAATCAGCGGCTTTCCGTTACTGTCCTTGCCCGCGCTAAGGGATGTTCCCGTATCTAAAAATTCATCCGAAGCATTTTTAGCCAGCTCAAACAGAACATGTACACGATCCGGTTCTAACGGTTTTTTTCGGATCTGCAACACTTCCCTGTAGTAAAAGTCGAGATGCCGTTTCGGCAGCTCATTCAGCTGTTTTTGCGGATAGACCAATAATTTCAAAAAGCTGATAAAGAGTGCCATGTGCGGCTCCGTATCGCCTTCACCATACCCTTTCAGCAATGCATCAATTCTGTTTTCCGGGTCAAAAAAATGTTGCCAGTCTCCTGAAGGTTGTGCGGGATCTTCGTCTTTATAGTAGTTTACCAGACGCGCGTAGTTATAAGCAAACTTGAGCCAGTCGCTCTCCGTTAGCCCATGCAGCTCTACATTTGATGGATCAAGAACTGCAGGCATTCTTTCGGCCTGGGTGGTTCCAAAATGCGTTAACGGATTTCTATGTTTACAGGTTTTATTCATCTTCAGCTTTGAATTTCAGTTCCCTCCTCGAGATAGAAGGGGTATACTTTGTTAAACCGCGAATTGGTCGATCGCACTAAAAACTCTATCTCAATCATCAGCCGGCCTTCATTGATAAAAGAGTCGTCGACTATTACCTGAAGCGGTTCGATGCGTGGCTCGTGGTAGAGAATCGCCGATTTCACCATATCGGCCAGGTAGGTTTTTACCGACTCATTAAATGCTTCGAAAACCATCTCATCGAGATTACAGCCATAATCGGGTCGCATTATCCTCTCTCCCTTTCTTGTACCCAGCAATATTTCGAGGCTCTTTTCTATATCCTCATGGCCTTCCGTCATTTCAACTCTGCGCGCGGATCGGTTAAACACGGGCGGAAATCCCCAGCCGCGTCCTAAAAATTCTTTACTGTTCGTACTACTCATCACCTATCCTCCAATTATTACGGTAAACTCACCGGCTACAATGGTGCCTCCGTGCGCCGTCATATCCCCCATCCTGGCAGCGGGCATCCCTTCAATAAGTACAGTTCCCGATCCCTGCACAATCGTGTCGGGCGGACCGCTGCAGGCCGCCATATCTCCCACCCTTGCTGCAGGCATCCCGCCAATAAAAACCGTAGGAGCTCCGGGCGGAAGAATTGGGCCGCCAGCGTGGGGCACGGTGCCTGTGAACATCGGGCATGTATGCATATCTGTTATCCTGGCTGCTGCCGGCATCATTCTCCTTTTTTGATTTCCTAATTAATTTGAACAAGACTTCCCTGAACAGACGTCGTTCCTGTTGAACTGATATCTGCTGATGCAGAACCTTCCGCTTTCAAAGAGGCAACTGCTTTTATATTTACATTAGTCCCCTCCAGGTTCAGATCACCAGCTGCATTTATGGTAATATCCGCGGCACTTTCTAATAAAAGTCCGCCGCTATTCATTACCACGCTGTTCCCGTGATCGTCCGAAATGGTAATTTCCCCGTCATCATCATTTATCGAAATCTTTTTTCCTGATGGCATTTCAATTAATACAGAGGGATCATCATCGTTTATCAGAAATTTTATCTCACCACGTGTTATCAATCCTTTCTCGTGATTGTCATCACTCGGTGTGATGGGAGACGGATTTGCCGAGCTGTTAACAGAGCCAAGTATAACCGGCTGATTCGGATCATCATGAATAAAGCCAACTATTACTTCGTCACCTATTTCAGGGCGAAAAACAAAACCACGGGTATCCCCGGAGCCCACGGTTGCAGGCCTCGCCCAAACCCCCTGCTCACCGGCATCTATCATGGGCAAACGAACTAAAATCCGGTCATCTCCATCAGGGTCGTTTTCAATTTGTGTAACCAGCCCAATCTGCAAGCCACTCACTGCGGGCACCATTCCGGCAGCTGGTTTTTCCGATACAGAATACTCCTCTGTAAACCATTTCGCCGATACCCCAAACTGCAGATCCGTAAACCAGTCACCCCGGGCAACTGTGTGCTTCACGCCACTCACAAATGCATTCCCGTTAAACCGGTCACCAACTCCCTCAAGTGTAATCACGGAGCCCGGTTTAATGGCGCCAATTCCTTCGATTTTTGCCCGTCCCCGCACTTTGGCCAGTTCCTGCTTCATCAGTTTTGCATTTGCCCAGTTTTGCAGCAGTTCATCCGGCATTTTTGAACCCGCACGAAGAATCAGTTCGCCGTTTTCCAGAGAACCGGCCAATTCGGCTGAACTCAAATTTCCAGGAGAGACCGGAGATGAGGAGGCTGCATCCGCTTCGCTCTTTTCAGTTCGCGAGTAGTCCCACGCCGTTCCCGTTACCGAAGCAAATTGATTCGTGCTGTCTATTTCGGCATCAAATTCAAGCAGATTATGCCCGTATGAAACCACAGCAGCAGCATCTTGTGTAAAATCCGGTGACCCAATAAAAATAGTTCCTCCATCAGCAAGACAGAAAAGGCCGTTTACATCAACCCGGCTGAGCATAAAATCCCAGTCTGATGCCTGGTATTGCAAAATCTCTTTGTGTATATATTGGGTTGATTCGATCTCAGCACTCAATCCGCTATAACCGGTTATCAGCGTGTTAAACAGGTCGCTCTCAGCCATATCGTAAAAATACCTGCTGCGAATTGTAGTCGTCATTTTGACAGCCGGATCCGCACAATCCACCATCAAAATGCTGTTGCCGCCGGGCCGCACTTTGATCGACTGACCTGTAACAATTCCGCTAAAAATCGGGGTTTCATCAGAGCTGAAACCCGCTTTAATTTCAATGGTTTTTCCGGGCACGAACCAGTCCTCTTCACTTACACGAAATGTTTGTTCTGCTGCATTTCCATCAAAAACGGCTATTTTTGCACGGGGAATGCGGTTCAGCTCCTGCCAGATATCAATTGAGTATATCTCTGCCCAGGATGGAATTGCAGTTCCTCCAATAAGGATGGTCAAGGTAACCACACCGTCCCTGCGGGTTCCGTTTTGAAGAATATTTGTAGGGATTACAGGCATATCAGCTTCTTTTTTCGATAGGTGGAAAAATTAATTCTGTACCCGGTTTAAGGTTTCTAAAGTTTGTAAGGCCATTAATTCGGGCCACCTCCAGGTAGTATTTTGAATCGCCATAAATGCGATAGGTCATTAACGGAAGCGTATCGCCCTCTTTTACCGTTCGTACATGGGTAAGGTCCGGCGAACTCCGGTTTTCGAGAGCGTTACGTTTGGTGCTCTCCGTAACCTCCACAAACGCTGTCTTTAATATGGCCCGCAGCGGCAGTCCCTGCGGGCTGAACATCTTATGCTCTATATCGAGGCTTTGCAGCTGGCAATCGAACAAGAGCGTGCCCCAAATAAGCTTTAAAAACCTTGGGCGGTGAATTTCACCCTCATAATCGAGAGCAAGCTTTTTAAAGTGAAGAATATCTGGCGTTACCCCGATCAGGCCGGTTGAGAAGTTGCCAAGTGCGCCGGTGCGGTCGAGCAGAAAATCGAACTGCAGCCTTCGGGGCTGCGTGTGGCTGTAATTACCGGTGCTTCCGCTGGTTCCCTGTGCCTGCTTTTCTGAATATTGTATTTGTACAGATTGTGTGTAGGTTTCCGGATTTATATGTGCTTTAAATGGAGGAATCGGCGCCGGAATGGTAAACTCCGGGTTCTGAAACCCTACAATCAGCATTTTTAACGTTTCATCCAGCATCGAGTTTACCTCTGCTCTTCTTTTTTCATAATCTCCACAACTTTTTCTACACACTCGCGAATCACCATATCGTAATCCGGAACTCTCCTCTGATTGATTCCCGGGCCGGGCTCAGCCCGATTGTCTTCAACATTTACTTGTACATTCAATTCTCTGATTACTACAGGCATTACTTCTTTTTTTATGTGTTGATGGAAAATGTGCGGTAGTGCAGTTCAAGAGTTTCTATGGCAATTCCGCTCTGCTCTGCATCTAAATCTGAGAGGCTCCATTTTTTGGGCCATGCGTGCACGACGTTCCAGCTAATTAATGGCTCACTCTCTTCATTTAGCAGCATAATATCGATCGTAACCGGTTTTACCTGCATGGAGTTAAACGTGTCGGTAAACCAGGTAATTAAATCCGAATCTTTAACCAGCCCCCGTTTCAGCGTTAAATCTGTGTACGACGGCCGTAAAGGAAGTACATGTTCGAACCGGTTCTCACCGCCTTCCTTTACAGTTTCGGTTTGCATTTCTACCGATAACCCCGAAACAGACTGGAACCGGGTATCAATAGCTTTACCACCAACTCCGTTGAACGAAACCAGGTAATAAAAACTGACCGGTGGGTATTCGTTTGCCATCAGAGGTATTCTATGGTTAACCCTTCATGTGCCAGTTCAAGTGTTTCAATAGCTACCTCACTGCCATCGGCGTTTAGCTCTGTAGACTGAACTTTTACCGGCCAGGCATTTTTAATTTTCCATGCCACCATCGGTGCATGTTCCTCATTCAGCAGAGAGATAATAATATCCCGGCGCTCTATTTTGTTCAGCTTTACGGTATTCCACCAGTCGTAATACTCGTTATCGCTTTGGAATGAACCGCGTTTAAGCGTGATGTTGCTGTAGCTCTGCATCCCGGGCATCTTCTTTTTGCTGAACTCGGGGCTGGCTCCATCCCGGTATTCTATCACTTCGGTTTCAACATCCAGGCCGGAAACCTCGGAAAAGCCGATTTTGGTTCCTCCCCATTCAACACTAAAGTGGAATTTTACTAATGGATAATCATTCATGGCATTGGGTGATTTATATTATTGGTTAGGATTCAAGCATTTTGTGAGAAAAGCGGAGAATGATAAATTCGGCCGGACGCACAACCGCCAGCCCGATCTCTACGATCATTCTTCCATTAAGGATATCATCCTGAGTCATGGTTTCGCCAAGTCCCACCTTCACAAAAAAGGCCTCACCGGGCTTCGCCCCCATCAAAGCTCCTGCTCTCCACTGAAGGGTGAGAAAGTTTTCAATCATCGCTTTAACCTTCACCCATGTTGCGGCGCTGTTCGGTTCAAATACAAACGGTTCAGTCGCTTTTTTCACAGACTCCTCCACCATAATAAAGAACCGGCGGACGGGTATATATTTCCATTCGTTGCTGTTACCATCGAGTGTCCGGGCTCCCCAAACCAGCGTGCCTTTCCCCGTAAACGAGCGGATAACATTAACGGACTTGCCGGTCGGGTGAACGTTGTAATCACCGTTTTCCCGGCTGGTGATTTTATGTGACGGCCCCGAAACCCGGTTCAGGCTAACGTTTGCAGGTGCTTTCCAAACCCCTCTGTCTGCATCAACTTTTGCGTAGATCCCGGCCACAGCCGCCGATGGCGGAAGCGTGAGCTTCTTGCTGTTCAGAAGTTTTTCGGCAGCTGCAGTAAATTCGCTGGTAAAATATGTGCCGATTGTACTGTTTCTGGCCTCGGCAATCCCTGTCTGGCTGTTTATCTCTGCAACAACACCGGCCATTGCAGTTTCCAGCTCTGTGGCCGCAGATCCTAATTCCGTAAGAGCTGTATCAAAGTCCCCGTTGTTTGTGTTCATATCAAACGTGGTCCCCTCATGAGTTTCGAAGGTGGTTTTCGCCGAGTCGAGTTCCGGGGATGAAAAACTATCATCCTCAACCGATTCCATGAGCCCTTCAATAAGATCTATAGCCCTTCGTGTATTGCTTAAGCTTATTCCAATCTGTTTTAGTTTTACAGCTTTAACACCCGCTTTCCCTGCAGATTCGGCCGCTTCGATCAGTGCTTTTGCATCTTTCAGCTGGCTTTGAATATCCAGCGCATCTGAAAGTACTTTTACATTGTCGAGAGTTAGCTCATTAAATGCATCAGACGCACTGTGGGCAAAACTGATACCGTTATCTCTGTAGGTGTAAGAAAGTGATGTGTTTATGTGGGGTGTGTACGCTGAACCATAGCTGAGAAATGAGGTTCCTATACCATTTCGGAAGCTATCTGCATTTTCATCGTCCGACCGGAGGTCAAAAATTCCAAACCGGTCCTGCAAATCCCCACACAGCATCAGAACATCTTTATAGAGATCATACTGCTCATTGGCCATCAGCCGAACGGCCTCAGGAATCACAATAAGAGTTACTTCATCTACTTTTCTGATTCTATCGAGCCCGGTTTTCAATTCGCTGTAGTCGGCTACATCGTCCAGGCTCGGTGATGTTGTATCCGGATCGTAATCCCCAACAGATACGATATAGCACGGCCCGCCGCCATTGGCAAAAAACATTTGCAGTGCCGGATGCATCAGGTAGGGAGATTCTCCCCCGCTTACAGCAACCGACTGTGGCAGATAGGGTGCCTCATCATCGAGAATTATTTCAAAGGACTGATGGTGTGCCCCGCCAAATATCCCGGTATACTCAAGCATCGACGAGATTTTTGTGGGTTCAGACGGCCCTTTTTCCGTGTAGCCGATAAAAGCAGGTATTGCCGTTTCCACCTGTGCCACAGACGGAGGCAGCAGTGAAATTTCTTCAACATAAACGCCGGGTGTTTTATAATTCATAGCATCAAAAGTTTATTATTCAGGATTCAATCATCTTATGAGAAAAACGAAGGATGATAAACTCTGCCGGACGAACGGCAGCCATTCCGATTTCCACAATCATTTTCCCATTTAGCACGTCATCCTGCGTCATGGTTTCTCCAAGCCCTACCTTTACAAAAAAAGCATCTGCAGGTTTGGCTCCCATCAGCGCGCCGGATCTCCACTGAAGAGTGAGGAAATTTTCAATCATCGCTTTTACCTTTACCCACGTATTGGCATCGTTGGGCTCAAACACGAAAGGCTCGGTGGCTTTTTTGACGGACTCTTCAACCATATTGAAAAATCTCCGCACAGAAACGTACCTCCATTCGTTGCTGCTGCCGTCCAGGGTTCGGGCGCCCCATATCAGCACGCCTTTTCCGTTAAAGAATCGTATAGCGTTAATCGACTTCCCGGTATCGCTGACGTTCAACCCATCCTGCTCTGACCTCTCTACTGTAAGCGTGGGGGCAGATACCCTGTTCAAAGAAACATTTGCCGGTGATTTCCAAACACCACGGTTGCTGTCGACCATCGCGTAGGCTCCCGCAACAGCCCCGCCTGGCGGAAGCACAAGTTTCACTCCCTCAATCATTTTCCGGATATCGTAATATTTGCTCCGGTGAGCACCATCGTCTGCATGGAAAAGAGACTCATCAGCCTTCGAGGGATCATCCAAAAGGGTTTCATCCGTATGGCGGAGCTTCATCGATGTTCCGTTACTGTCAACATCAATTTCATCCTCACGATAGCTGTGCACAAGAGAGGTTTTAAGATTTGGGTAGTAAGCGGCACCATACATCAGGTGGTTTGTACCAATATTATTCCTGAAGTGGCTGGCGGCATCCCCCACAGGATCGGTGCTCGACGGTGCGGCCGGTTTTACATCACAAATCGTAAAACGATCTCCCAGCTCTGCACACTGGCTCATGGCATCCACATATAAGCCGTGATATTCTGTGGCGTCGCTGATACTCTGGGCGTCGGGGAACAAAATCAGCGTTGGTTCATCTTCCTTTTTCAAAAGTGCTAAACCACCGGCCAGTTCTGCAGCGCTCACCACCGGAGTCTCAGCGTAGTTACCGACCGATATGATATAGCATGGCCCGCCCCCATTTGAAAAGTAGAGATCCAGCATGTAGTACCCTTTATAAACTGGTGTTACAGGTATATCGACTGCCGTACTTATTTCCCCCGGGCCGTTAATATTGAATTGCGGCAGCTCTTTTGAGGGGCCTCCGAAAATTGACCGGTAATCAGCCATCGATTTAATGCGTGTTGGCTCTGAAGGGCCTTTCTCTGTATACCCGATAAAAGCGGGAATTGCGGTTTCCACCTGCGCCACAGATGGTGGAAACTGTGAAATTTCTTCTATGTATACGCCGGGAGTTTTGTATGGTGCCATAGGTCCGATTATTTAGGCTTAAAGGTTATTTGATATTGTTGGCCGGTATCTTCAGCAACAGAATTCTGGGTGGTTTCCCAATAGATATCAACCACGCCCAGGGCCGATTTCCGGGCAAGTTCATTATGCAGGTAAATGTTTCTTGTGCTCTCCGGGGAACTTGATTTGAGGGTATAGGGGCCGGGCTCACTCATGAAATTATTCCCCCGGTCTGCTGAATTAATGATCGTTTGAACCGTTTGAGCACCATCCGCCGCATTCACCGGTATGGTTTGCTCCGGGGATGGCTGGTAGCGATGCTTCAGAATATAATTTTCGGGCACTGTATGATTTGCTGTCTGAACAAGGGTAAACGTTTGGCTGTATATACGCCCGGTATCTTCAGATGAAACGTGCTCTTCGGGGTCTGATCCTGACGCAGCCAGCGATGCGCCCTGTTCGGTAATAATCGATCCGCCGGATGTAAGGTTATCAAAACAGAGTGCCGGTTCGTAAACCGATGGATCACTGCTGTCTGTTTTGGAGAGGCCATACTTTTCATATAAACTGCTGTCTGAATATCTGAAACCGATTGTAAACCGAACTTTATCAGTAATGGGAAGGAGGGGAGTTGTACAGTAATAAACTTCAAAACCAATGCCTGACGAGCGAAACAGCAGGTTGTAGCTCCGAAGGGTCCGCACGGTTTCTGATACAGCAAAAAAACTAAACTTGCCTATGGGTTTATCCAGTCCGTCCTCCATCATGGTGACGCTGAAGAATCGCTTATACTGAATGATAAAACCCATAAATTTCCTCCTATATGCGATCCGAATTTAGTTGAATGGTGTCTACTAACGGCGCTTGGGTTTCTTGCTGAGGTTCAATTTTCACGAGACGGATTTTATAGAAGAGTGATAGAAAATGTGAACCGCCTGATATACTCCATATGTGATTCAGGTGCTCAAATGTGAGTTGCTGAAGATCAAGAACTAATTTATGCGCTCCGCTGGGAAAAGGGTTTTCGGAACGTTCATTATCGGCAGAAAACCTGCGTTTATTCTGAAAAAACTGCACGGTATCCTCAAGCCTCTGAAGGCTGGTTCCATAATCTTCAAACTCGAATGCCATCAATACGTTCAGGTTCAAAAATACAGGAGGCTCTTTATACATCAGACGGTCTTTTTTGCGAACAACATTGGGAGAGTTTTTTAACGTGGTCTCCTCTTCAACATTCAGTAAAGAAATGACGATTCCCTGTGCATTCTCTTTTTGAAGCGAATTAAGGTTATTGATGGATACATCACTTTCATTTACACCAATACCAAAAGCTAATTCTTCAGACAGATATTCCAGGGATCGCTTAATCATCTGTTCTCTCTGCGGTTGTTTGGTTGATTGTTATATTTTTAAACAGCTTTACACTGTCTGGTACTGACTTTGGACCTGAATCCGTTTGATTGGACTGATGTTTTTTTTCGCATGGAATTCAAGAACCTCAGAAGTGATTTACCACACTATACTCCACTACAAATGTTTTTATAATTCAGGAGATCTTCACTACCTAACTTTACTACCGAATTTTTCAAGCTCCAGCAGTACTTCGCCTTCGCGCATCCGCTTCACACAAGTAGGCGAGCAGCCCATGTGATAGTTTATATATTTGTTGAGAGCGATTTCATCTGGAATGCCGTGGTCTACGGCAATATCAAAATTGGGCTTTTTACCGGCTCTTAACTCTTCAACAATACTTTTGAGTCGGATATACTTTAAATATGCCTGTGGCCTTTCGTAATAGTGGCGCAAAAACTGCCTTGCAAATTTTTTCGGGCAATTGTAGCCCATTAAATCCGCCCATTCCGACACCCTGGCGGCGTTATCAAGGTTGGCTTGCAATACGTCTAACGATTTTGATATCTCCTTTACTTCTCTCACTCTAACCTCTTGTTTTATTTTATGGTTTTGATTAAAACCGAAAAGCGGAGGATCTCTTAGCTGCTCATAAACGGACCTTTCTTTGGAATAAATAGAAGACTCGATCTGTCTTTCTTCCGGTTCCTGTTCCTGATCAAATAAGAAGATCTCTTTCCGGCAGATTCCCTATTTCTGTGTGGCCTGGAAAGGTTTTTTTATCCGTTTTCGGCTCACACCTACATTCATGGTGCTCAAATGTATCGCTGCTTTTTAACCGAGCAAGCCCGGTCAGTTATCTCAGGCCCGCTCTCTTTTGTATGATGCACGGGAAGAAAAAATGTTACAAAAATTAACAAGAAATTTTTCAGTCTCTCTTTAAATCGATAATTATCAAAAATACCTGGCTGTCACGAAAAACGATCGGCGAGCCGGTTTATCAGATAGCTGCTTTCGGTGAGCGCCTGGGAGGCAAAGCGGCCAAAAAAATCGGTTACGGATTCAAACTCCTTTATGAACCCCTTTTTGTCATCCTTTTCAACCATCTCCATAAGCTTGGCCTGGTGTTTAAAAAATGACAGCAGAAGATCCCTTCTCTCTTTATTTGCAAAAACAATGTCTGCATACAGTTCGGCATCCTGGGCAAAAATCCGGCCGGTCATCATCAGTTCGGCGCGATAAATGGGGCTGGAGTAGTCGAGCATTTCAGCGGGTTTTAAATCATACTTCTTCATAAATGAGCCGTGCAGCAGGGCCACAAAATGGCGCAGCCCCTGCACAAGGTTCATTACATGATCGTGCTTTGCCGGGTCGGCCTCAATCACGCGCATTCCCCAAAGTTTGCACTGCTCTTTAAACCAGTTGGCTTCTGAGGTGCCCCTCCCCTCGCAAAACACCATCAGCTGTTTCGAAAGATTGGGTACATCGGGCCCGTGCATGGGATGGAGCCCAACAACCGGCCCTTCAAATTCGCCCAGCATCGCTTCCAGGGGCTCTGTCTTATTACTTGTAAAATCAGCCAGGATTGTATCCTTCTTCAATTTTGGCGCAATGCGTTTAATCACGTCCACGGTCACGTTAATCGGAACGGTAATAATTACCATATCGAGCCTGGGCGCCATCTCTTCCAGCTGATACCAGTTCCCCTTATCGAGGCTATAGGTTTCATGTCCGCTGTTTTTGGCAAACGACCTGTAAAGGCGCCCCATGCCGCCTTCGCCACCTACGAATAAAATATGTTTAGGCTCCTCTGTAGCCCGCGGAAAGGTATCAGCAGATTGCGCCGCCCGGGATGCCGCCATTACCATTCTCAGGAAATCCTCGGCCCAGTCGGGATCAAGGCCTCTCTCTTCCGCTTTTTTCCTGAACGATTCGGTTTTTTCATTCTCCCTTTTGGCGACAAATACGGGGAGCTGTTTCTCCACTTTGCGCTTCAGCACATCCTGCACTACATCTTTCCGCTGCTTAAGCAGGTCCAGAATCTGATTGTCAATTTCATCAATTTTTCTGCGCTGGTTTTCGAGAGGTTTTTGATCGGGCATTGCTGTTTTCGCTTATTAAATAACTAAGAGTTCACCTCATACCGAAGAGACAATTAATGAACTGTTCCTGCGGCATAAGAAAACGGTTTTAGGCTGGCACAAAGTTATCACTATAAAATGGAATTTAGTAATGCCGGGGTGGCGATTGGATAACTATTTAACCAGTACCATTTTTTTGGTAAGCACGGAGTTCCCTGTAACCAGCCTGTAAAAATAGACGCCGGAGGCCAGTCCTGTTCCGTCAAACGTAGCTGTGTAAAATCCTCTGTTAAGTTCAGTATCCATCAGCGTCTGTACTTTTCGGCCGGCGGTATCGTATACTTCCAGTTTCACATCTTTCCGGTCATCCACCGAAAACCCGATCTGCGTGGTTGGATTAAACGGGTTGGGATAATTTTGTGTGATAGCGACTCCGTCAGGTATAATTGAAGAAACCTCCAATTCATAACTTCCTTTTAAATCTTGGTTAGTATTTACAACAACTACCTTAATGTCTGTAAGGTCGGCCCAGTCCCATGTCGTTTGTATTCTTTGGCTTAATTCGTCCTTACTCACTCTTATCCTGACGTCGGCAGTTCCGTCTTTGAAATATCCGATTATTCCGACACCAAACCCTTTAACATTTCCGGTAACCGTGACAGCCGGTTGACCTAGTAGAGCCAAACTAGGTTTCACATCAATATAATTTGCCGCCATTGGTTCCAAAGAATCTCCTTTTATAGTTTCTGGAACAAATCCCACAGAATATTTTATAGTTGATTCAGGATAATTTTCCCTGTCCTCAAACCCAAAATCGATTGGTGATAAAAACGGTCCCGAAGCCAGATGCCAAAGGTGGTTGGAAAGGTGTTCTTGTTCCAATTTTGCACCACGCTGTTGCAGAACTAGGTTTATAGCATCAAAAAAAGTTAGCTCTCCGCTAGAAGAGTTCACACTTTGGAAATCCTTTGATATTTCATCCCACACATCCACCCAAAAATCAATGCCGAATTTCTCTTGAAAATAAAGCATCCAGCTTACATGCCAGTACTGTCCAGGTGTAGGATTATTTGGTCTTTTAAAGATTGATGATGGATGTGCATTTGACTGATCCCACCATCCATTACTATCACTATATCTCATAATATAATTGTAGTAATCATCAACATCAGGATGCACAACCTCTTCCATCATGGTAGCATCCATTTCGGTCCAGTCTCTACTGCCATAGTTTCCGGTCCAACGATTTACAACATACTGTGAAGCATGTTTCAATTCATGAGCTATGGTTACATATAAAGCACCCAATTGATTGCCCTCTGGATGATTATTTTCAGGGAAGCTATTGAAGTTGTTGTGTATATCAATAATTGTTGTAGAACCTGAAGGGCGCGTCTGACCATATGCATTTACAAAATTTCTGAAGTAAATTTCATACGGCTCACCAGTATAAAAGTCTTTAAAGCCCAGTGTTTTAATTTGGTACGAATATGACGAATCGGCCATTACCGCCGCTTTTTCAACATAATCAGGCACGCTGTTTCCATTCGCATCATCGAGTGGAACAGCATTTCTGCCATCGGTTTCGTAGAAGAACTTGAACCGTCCTGAAGGAGATATATACTCAAGAGATTCCGAAGAGGCCGTAAAGTTAAACAACATTTCTTCGACAGCTGACACTGTTTGCGGTTGTAGTTCATCCTTCATCTCATAAAACTCCATCACTACTGGTGTCATACATTTCACCGTGGATTCGTCTTCAGTTTTGAATTCCGGCCTAAGTAGTTCAGAATTCAGTCCTACGGCTAGTTTCTGAATAATTGCTTGATCCTTTGTAATATTACCATTTGCTTCAGCCTCCTCAATAAGCTGTATAGAGGTATGACCAGAGTGACTATGCACCTGCTGAACTTGTGCGAGCGCATCAGCCCAGAAGAAAAAGCCCGCTGAATATAGCAGTAAAAATATGCCTATGTTAAGCTTCCTCAAGATCATAATCAGGCAATGAGATGTTTATTGTTTGTTGAAAATCGTTGTAAATTACGCATTCGCTCAATTTTTAACGAATTTAACCTCACAAACGTCTTTCCAAATTTCCATGAATACCCAAGTTATTCTCTACTACTATTTTAGCCCTGTACCCCACCCGGAGCAGTTCTGCAAAGAACACAAAACATTTTTGAAGGAGCTGGGCGTAAAAGGCCGGGTTTACATCAGCAAGGAGGGGCTCAACGGAACCATTGGAGGCACTCCCGAACAGATTGAAGCCTATAAAGAGTATGTCTGGAGCCTGCCTGGTTTTGAAAAGACGGAGTTCAAAACCGATCACCATGATCGTATACCTTTCGCCAAACTCACCTGTAAAGTTCGGGACGAAATCGTAGCCATTCACTATAACGGGCTGAACCCCGAAGAGGGAGGCCATCACCTTTCACCCAGCGAGTGGAAAACGGTAATGGAGCAGCAGGATGACTACGTAATGATTGATGTGCGCAATAATTATGAGTCGCGCGTGGGTCATTTTGAAGGCGCGATCAAACCGGATGTGGAAAATTTTTACGATTTCCCGAAGTGGCTGGATGAAGCGGAGAGTGAAATTCCCAAAGATAAGAAAGTATTGATGTACTGCACCGGCGGTATCCGCTGCGAAAAATTCTCGGTATTGATGAAGCAGAAGGGCTGGAAAGATGTAAACCAGCTTCACGGCGGTATTTTAACCTATGCGAAACAGGAAGGCGGCCAGCATTTTAAAGGAAAGTGTTTTGTGTTTGATGACCGTCTCGTTGTTCCGGTGAACAAAGAAAACCTGGAGCCGATCGCCCGCTGTGAGATTACAGGTGAGCCTGCCGACAGCTACATCAACTGTGCAAACATGGAGTGCAATAAGTTGTTTGTATGCTCAGAGAAGGGTGCTGAGATAATGGAAGGGTGCTGCAGCGAGGAGTGTAAAAACAGCGAGTACAAGCGCCCGTTTGACCCCGAACATGCTTTTCGGCCGTTTCGAAAATGGTATAACTATTTCGACGATGAGTTTAAGGAGCGGGAGCTGGAACGGGAGTCAAAATAGAGGCCAGAGGCCTTCTCTACCTCCCCTGCTCTTCGGCTGATATTTTTTGCCGCAGCATCATCTCTGTTTTATATAGTTCATTTTCGCGGAGAAGCTCAATATACATATCATCTCCCTGGCCGTACTCTCTGAGCAGAGCCCACGCGTGCATCTCGCTTATTACCCGTTCCTCCCCTATTCTTACGATCACATCACCGGGCATGATACCGCAGTGGTATGCCGGCCCGTCTTTATTTACGCTGGTAACGAGCAATCCCTGCACAAACGGCAGCCGGTAGCGGTAAATGAGCTGCTCGGTCATGGATGTAAACTCCATGCCCGGGTCGTAATCGAGCTGTACTGAACCTGATGTTTGCAGTTGCGAAATAATCTGGTTCACCCTGTTGCTGGGAATGGCAAAACCGAGCCCCACAAATCCTGCACTGGTACCGCCGGTAAAAATGAAGGTATTTACCCCAATAACTTCTCCGCGGCTGTTGAGCAGCGGACCGCCTGAATTTCCCCTGTTAATGGCAGCATCGGTCTGAATCATATCAATATAGATCCTGGGATTCTGCGGATCGGATCGGAAATCCCTGTTTTTAGCGCTTACCACGCCAACCGTAACCGTTGGGTTTCCGTCATCAAACAGCCCAAACGGATTCCCCAGCGCAATTGCCCACTCTCCCACTACAATATCATCCGAATCGGAAAATTCCACGTATGGAAATTCTTCATCGCCATTGATGCGCAGCAGTGCAAGATCAGTAAGTTCGTCACTACCCACCAGTTCAGCACTAAACTCATCGCCACTGGATGTATAGATAGATATTTCGCTGGGATTATTCCCCACCACGTGCTGGTTGGTAACAATCAGTCCGTCATCACTGATAATAAACCCCGACCCCATACTTGTGTTGTCACGGGGGATGCGGTCGCCAAAAAAGAAGCGAAAAAAATCGTCCTGAGGCGTGTCTCGTCTTCGCACGGGAGCCGATGCCATAATGCTTACAATGGCTCCGCTGGCCTTTTCGACTGCAGCTGTTATGGCGTTTCTGCGATCTGTATTGAGCTCTTCAATGTCATCAGCAGGTGTTTGCGACTCCGGCTGTGAAAGTGTTTCAGAGAGCCCGTTCTCCAGCCGCTCGGGTGAGGGCGATATCACTGTTCCGCTTTCTTCCTGCTTTGGCTGGCACGCCACAAGCGCCAGAACCAAAATTAGAACTGAGCTATGAAGTACTATTCGTTTCAATTTGTTTTATTTGATTTGATCCGATGGCCACAACATCTTCAATCGCTTTTTCGAGCGGACCGGGATGCCATGCACCTGCGGCTTTTTTATGTCCGCCGCCTCCCAGCTCGCCGGCCCACTTATTTACGTCGATGCTGCTGCGCGAGCGTAAACTGATGCGAATACCTTCATCATAAAAATCTTTGAGCAATACTGCGGCTTTAATATTTGCGATGCTCAGCGGATAACTCACAAATCCTTCGCAGTCGGACTGCGTGGTGTGCGTTTTCTCGAGCATCTCTGTGTTAACGTGCATAATTGCAATTTGATTATCTGCAAACAGCTTTATGGTATTCAGCGCCTCGCTCAGAAGCTTCAGCTGGCTCTGTGTTTTATTCGAAAAGATGATCTCAATAACTTCATTCGGGGTAAAATCACCATATTCAAGAAGCGAGGCTACCGCTCTAACGGTATCGGGCGTAACGCTTTCGAACTGCAGAGAACCGGTATCCGTAATTATGCCCGTGTACATCGCCTTCGCCGCGTATTCATCAATTTGACCGGGATCGTGCTCCCAATATAATTTGTAAATTAGTTCGCAGGTTGAAGATGCATCATCAACCGAAATCGAAATTTCAAAATCTCCGAAAGGGTTGGGGTGGTGATCAATCATCCAAACGGGAACACTGTTCTCATCTTTCTCAATCCAGTCACTGAAGGAGCCAAATCGTCCTGCGGCGTTTCCGTCAACCAGAATAATGAGATCACACTCTGCCAGGCGCGCTGCTGTCGGCTTCTCTATCTTGATCTTTTTCTGGAGCCACTGCAAATTTTCGGGTACCTCATCGTCATTAAAAGCCGATACGGAACGGCCATTTTTTTCGAGCCATGAGCAGAGCGCTATTTGCGCCCCGATGCAGTCGCCATCCGGACGCACATGGGAGATTACTCCTATGTGATTATGGTTCTCAATTTTTTTAATAAATTCTTCAAACATATTCTTTGATAAAAAATGGAAGCGCAGCAGGCCGGTTTCTCATTATAAACGATAAATACTTTTTTAAAGTCATCATATCCTGCAATTGCGCATGTAAAAATAAGCCTTGTAAAATGCCGGTTTATAAGGGCGATCGCAAGTAACTTCGCTGATTTTCATCAGCTGTTAAATTTTCAATCCTGTAGATTCTTTTATGTCGAAACCAATACAGTGCGTAATTATCTGCGACGGTGAACTGCCGCCCAAAGATACGATCTCGAAAGAGATCACCGATTCTAATCTCACAATAGCCGCAGACGGCGGGGCCCTGGCCCTGGCCCGGATGAATATCGTGCCTGATGTGATTATCGGCGACCTCGACAGCTACCGTCCCACAGGCAATGAACAGGCTGTAGTGATAAAAGATCCCGACCAGGAGACCAATGACCTTGAGAAGTCACTCGCTTACGCCAAAAAACATTCGGCAGATCAAATTGTTGTATTTGGCGCCACGGGTAAACGACTCGATCACACTCTCAAAAACCTATCGGTTCTGCTGCAGTATCATCCGCAATTTAAATACCTTGTTTTCAAGGATCGCTACTCCACAATTGAGATTATACAGTCTCCCTTTAAACGCAGTTTTCGGCCCGGCACCTCAATCTCTCTGTTCCCCTTAAGCGGTACGGTTAAAGAGATTACAACCAGGGGGCTCAAATATCCGCTCACCCGGGGAACGCTCAAAAACGGTGTGCAGGATGGCAGCTCCAACGTAACCGTGAAAAAAACAGTCGAAATTGAGTTCAAAAAGGGTGACCTTCTGTTGCTGGTTAATCACGAATAATGTTCTGTTTTGGTATCTGAATTCTCTCTGCTCGACTGGATTTTTATTGCTGTATATTTCTTTTTTCTGATTTGGCTTAGCTGGAAACGCGGCTGGGAATCGGACTCTGAGGAAGATTTTCTGCTTAGCGGCAGAAAGGTGACACTGCCTGCCTTTGTTGCCACGCTTGTTTCTACGTGGTATGGAGGAATTCTGGGTATCGGTGAGTGGAGCTACCAGTTTGGTATTTCTCAATGGCTGATTCTGGGTATCCCATTTTACGTTTTTTCTGCTCTGTTTGCGGTTTTCCTGGCAGGCAAAATCCGCATGAATAAAGCGCTTACTATTCCCGAAGCGATCTCTAACCACTACGGTGAACGGGCCGGCAGAATCAGTGCGCTGCCCATTTTTATCCTGGTGAGTCCGGCACCCTATATTTTAATGCTTGGCCTCATTTTCCAGTTTCTTACCGGTGGTGACGCTCCATTTTTGGTATACGCATCGCTTGTGGCGCTCTTCTCCGTGCTCTATATCTCCATTGGCGGCTTTGGTGCCGTCATACGAACCGATATTCTGCAGATTACGCTGATGTTTGGTGGATTTATCATATTGCTAATTTATGCCATGCTGGAGTTTGGAGGATTTGGAATGCTGATCTCATCCCTGCCCTCCGGCCACCTGGATATCACCGGCGGACATACTCTGCAGTATATTCTGGTATGGTTCTTTATTGCTCTCTGGACTTTTGTCGATCCCAGCTTTCACCAGAGAGCCGCCGCGGCCGAATCACCCCAAACGGCCAGAAAAGGGATTTTTTACTCTATTGCCGGATGGATGGCCTTCGATTTTCTCACCTGTTTTGCCGGCCTTTACGCCTTTGCCATTCTTGGCCCCGACCTGGAACAGCCCGTGCTTGCCTACCCAATGCTGGCCGATCAGATTCTGCCAATAGGCATCAAAGGGATCTTCTTTCTTTCGCTACTCGCCACCATTATGTCCACGCTGGACAGCTACCTGTTTATATCGGGGCAAACGCTTGGGCGCGACTATCTTAAAAAATACTTCCCGGCTGTTAATCCCAATGTTCTTACGCGGATAAGTATTTTGATTTCTGCCATTCTTGGGATACTTCTTATCATCATTTATCCCAGCGTTATTGATCTGTGGTACGTTATCGGCTCTATCTTTATCCCCGGCCTTCTGCTGCCCGTGCTTGGTATTTATCTGAGCGTTTTTTACGTACCGCCGCGATATGTACTAATCTCCATTATTGGCTGCACGCTTATCTCACTCGCATGGCTTATACTTGGAAACCTTTTCCCGCAGCCTGATGGCGGGTACGCATTTTACGGACTGGAGCCGTTTTATCCGGGCCTGTTCGCGGGTTTACTGCTCTGGGTGACGGGAAAGGCAGCGTCAAAAAACGAGAAGAGCCACACTTAAGTGGATTTTAAAATATGGCTGAGGTTTAATTTGTGGATAGGTATGAGGTACTTATTTGCAAAAACATCTTTCTGAATTCCAAGCAGGCCGGTCCCTCTGAAATCAACCACACAATATTTCTCTTCCGTGCTCACCACTTCGCCAATTCCGTAATATTCGGGTGAGGGACCGTAGTAGACAAGGTCTCCAAGCTGCAGTGTATTTACGGCCCTCCTGTGATAGGGATAAATAACCGGTAATAGGTCGAGCCGGTAAGAGAGCCGCCTGTTTTTTGTTGCCATGGTACTGCTGGTTACTGAAAAATAATTTCGCGCCTGTTTTTTGCAATATGCTTTAATTGTATCTCCTTCCGGGAATCCGGCAGGACACCTAAAATACGTTCCGGCCACTCGATAATGCAAACGCCATTCCCGTAGAAATATTCCTCGGCTCCTATTTCGAGGGCTTCCTCTTCATCTTCAAGCCTGTAGCAATCAAAATGATATACAGGCACGGAGCCTTCATATTCGTTGATAATTGTAAAGGTTGGAGAGTTAACTTCGTTCCCTGAGAGCCCAAACGCTTTCACAAAACCTTTCACGAATTGTGTTTTTCCCGCTCCAAGATCGCCGTACAGGCACACAATATCTCCCGGTTTTATAGTTTCGGCAAACTCCTCAGCAATGGCTTCGGTCTCTTTTTCGCTGCTGCTTATTTTGCTCTGCATGGCTAGCGGGGCGTCAGTGTTGCCACAGGCAGAATCATCTCCTCCATGGATGCACCGCCGTGCTGAAAGGTATCCCTGTACCGGTTCTGAAATTTATTATAGTTGTTGGGATACACAAAATAGTAGTCCTCTTTTGCAATAATAAAGCTGTTGGCAGGCGGCTCTACGGGCAGCTGATACCTTTCGGGTTTGTCGATGTAAATGGCGGCACTCTCCTGCGCTTTCAGGTTTCGGCCGTACTTATACCGGAGATTCGTAGCTGCATCTCTGTCTCCAAATACCTTGGTGTCGCGCATGGCACGAATAGAGCCGTGATCGGTTGAAATAACCACCGTAACATTTTCATTTGCCAGTTCCCTGAGCATTTTAAATAGAGAACTGTGCTGAAACCAAGCTTCTGTCAGCGACCGGAAGGCAGACACATCGGGGGCCAGCTGCTTCAGCACCTCCGAATCGGACCTGCTGTGAACGAGTGTATCCACAAAATTATAGATAATCGTGGTGAGGGGTGTTTGCGTATAGTTGGCCATCTTACTCACCAGCCGGTTACCATCCTCGGGCTGGATAATCTTCTCGTACTTTACCACGTCGTGCAGGCCGTTGCGTCCAAGGTTTTTTTCAAGAAGCACCTGTTCGTGTCTGTTTAAAGACGATTCGTCCTGCCCGGTTTCCCATAGCTGAGGATACCGCCGCTGAATTTCCAGGGGAAAAAGCCCAGAATAAATTGAGTTTCGCGAGTAGGGAGTTGCTGTAGGCAAAATGGAGTAGTAGAAATCCGTTTCTATTGTATAGAAGTCATTCAGCACCTTTTGGAACAGCAGCCATTGATCGTACCGCATGCAGTCTATCAGAAAAAACACCACGGTTTCACCCTTGTCAAGGTGCGGAAATACTTTGCGTTTGAGCAGGTCGGGGCTGAGCGTGGGGTGTTTTGCTTCGTCGCGCTTCAGCCAGCTCTTGTACTCCTGCCCTATAAAACGCCCAAATGCCTGGTTTGCCTGCTGAAACTGATCCTGCAAAACCTGCTGCAGCGCCTCATCTCCCGACTCCAGGTTCAAATCCCAGTGGGTCAGTGTTTTGTACACATCAATCCACTCCTGCCAGTCTGTTTCCACGCTGAACTTCGCTGACAACTCGTTAAAACCTTTTAAATACGACTGAGCTGCTTTTTCGTTTTGAATTCTCTGCTTGTCAAGAATACGCTTTACAGTGAGTAAAATTTGGTTCGGATTGACCGGTTTGATGAGATAGTCGGCGATCTTGTTCCCAATCGCATCCTCCATTATCGACTCCTCCTCACTCTTGGTAATCATCACTACGGGAAGGGATGGCTGTAGATTTTGAATTTGCTCGAGTGTTGCAAGTCCGTCAAGTCCGGGCATCTGTTCATCCAGAAATACGATATCGAACGACTGTTTTCCAATCAGTGAAACGGCGTCATTTCCGTTTGTGACAGGAGTTACGTCGAAATCTTTGCTTTCGAGAAATATAATGTGTGATTTTAGCTGATCGATCTCATCATCAGCCCATAAAATTTTTGTGGCCATAATATGTGTCTGCTTTAACCATTTAACACTGGTTTGGTTCCGTACCTAATCAAACAGACAAAATAAACAATGTGTTTATGGTTAAAAACCGTAAACCATCATGCTTTTGTAAAATCCTCTGCAGAGTTACAGTGTGATAAGCGGTTTAATATTTTCCAGCCTTTTTTCCCCAATGCCTTTAATCTCGAGAAGCTGATCGACGGATGTAAATTTTCCGTTCTCATTTCTCCACTCAATGATCCTCTTTGAATAGACCGGGCCAATTCCCGGAAGCTCCTGCAGTTCCGGCTCCATTGCCGAATTGATGTTAATAAGGTTTCCACCTGTCCGGCCCTCAGCTGCTTCCTTCTCTGGCGGGATGGTATCGATGTACGCTTCTTCAGCCAGAACTCCCGTTTTATATTCCCCCGCATCGCTATCGTTTTTTAATGGTTCATAGCGCGCAAGAATAGTCTCTCGTTCCCGGTTCAGCTCCCTGCTTCTCTCTTCAAATATTCTCTCCAGTTCTGCATATTCAACCTCTGAGTATTGAGGGGCAGGTGACCAGATCAAATAAACGCTACCCAAAAACAGAACAGAAACCATCAGTACAGTTACGGCAATGCGTTCGCTTTTACTGATCTGGAGTTTCTCTAAAAAGAAAAATAGTTTTCGTTTCATCTCTGTCCTCAAAAATACAATAGCGGTGTTCTTATCCGGGAACCTGTAAACCGGTATCAGATAGAAGTATGCTTTCTTATATTTATGAACACTAAAAACGAAATCCCTTACAGAAATAATGGAAAAAATTAATGGCAGCATTGCCGGAATTCCCCTTGCCTGGTATAAATCGGGCACAGGCAAACCACTTGTAATCCTGCACGGCTGGGGAAGCAATTCTGCCGTTATGCAGGTTATTTCTGAAGGGGTAAAGAGTGTAAGAACCAGTTATTTGCTTGATTTTCCGGGGTTTGGCGACTCACCTGAGCCACCCCGGGCGTGGTGCGTGAGCGATTATGCCAGCCTTACTGAGGAGTGGATGGATACCGTACTTCCTGATCAGCCGTTCGACCTGCTTGCGCATTCATTCGGCGGGCGTGTAGCCATTAAGCTGCTCTCTTCCCACAACGTTGCTTCCCGTATCGATAAGGTAGTATTTACAGGAGCCGCCGGTTTGAAACCAAAGAGAAGTGCATCCTACTACGCAAAAAAATACTTTGCCAAATCACTGAAAGCGCCATTTAAACTGCTTCCTCTGGCACTCGAAGAAAAAGGCCTGTCCATGTTGCGGAAAACTTCGCTGTGGAAAAAACTTGGCTCCTCAGATTATCAGCAGCTTTCCGGCGTGATGCGCGAGACATTCGTAAAAACGGTTACCGAATTTTTAGAAAAAGATTTGCAGGCTGTTGATCACGAAATTTTGCTGGTCTGGGGAGCAGATGATGCAGCTACGCCGCTCAGCCAGGGAGAGAGGATGAATGGGCTTCTTAAAAACAGCGCACTGGTATCCATCGAACACGCAGGGCACTACGCTTTTCTGGATCAAAAAGCTCGTTTCAATGCTATTCTAAAGGCCTACCTGGAGCCTTAGGGAAGATCCGGGCAAGTTGAAGTCCCAAATATGTTTATTTAAACAACAAGTTTGTAGCTGGTGCAGCTGCCCTCTTCCTTGCCGTTCTTTTCACAGTCTTCTCTTTTGTCAAAACCTTCTGTTGAAAATTCGAGAATTTCACCTTTTTTATCGGTTCTTCTCCATCTCCATTCGCCTTTCACATCCTGGTATATTTCACATTTTGGCATAACTGTAGTCCTCACAAAAAATTAAACGTTATCTATATATCACCATTTTTAAGACGAGAATCAAATTTCCGCTGCTCTTCTTTCAGGCAATATCCGTATATGGCGACTCCGGCTAATAAAAGACGCAACCAAAAGCATGCGTAAAGAATAATATCAGCTCAACGTTCACCAATTAACAATCATTTCCTTCATATCCATTTTTAGATTTGCCTGGCAGTGCCAGCCTCCCCAATACCGCTCACTACGGTTTTTACGGTAGTCAGTCGGGTTCATTTACCTCCCTTTACTTCAGTTTGATTTTCCTTACCTTACTCCATACTAATTAAATTGCTTATGGATCAGGAAAAAACCCGAAAACTAGCTATTCTCATAGATGCCGATAATGCCCAGCCGGCCATTACGGAAAACCTGATGGCGGAGATTGCCAAATATGGTACCGCCAATGTGAAACGAATTTATGGCGACTGGACCCAGCCGCAGCTGCGCGGGTGGAAAGATTTGCTGCTCGAATACTCCATTCAACCCATGCAGCAGTTTGGATATACCCGTGGTAAAAATTCGACCGACAGCGCGCTTATCATCGACGCGATGGATCTTCTTTACACCGGCCGCTTTGATGGATTCTGCCTTGTCTCCAGCGATAGTGATTTTACCAAACTTGCCGCCCGAATCCGGGAATCGGGCCTGGTTGTATATGGGTTTGGCGAAAAGAAAACCCCCTCTCCATTTGTTGCCGCCTGTGATAAATTCATCTATACCGAGGTTCTGGCTAAAGATGAGGATGAAAAGAAAGACCGCAACCAGAAATCCTCGAAAGAGCTGAAACAGGACACCAAACTGGTAACCCTGGTTCGAAACGCCATCGAGGCTTCATCAGACGACAGCGGATGGGCGCACCTGGCGCCGGTTGGAAGCTACATTGCTAAACAGAGCCCCGGATTTGATCCCCGTAATTACGGCTACCAGAAACTGGGCGAACTGCTTAACGCCATGAAGCTCTTTGAAATGGAAGAGCGCCCTACCGGCAACGGACAATCGAAAGCCCTTTACATCAAAGACAAGAGAAAGTAATAATCATGCGGTGCTTTGGCACAACTAATTACTCTCAGTTGATGAGTTTTTTCTTCACTCTTTGTATTTTACAGGTAGGTACTTACTGAACTGAATCGTCAAAAAAAATGGAGAGATTATGGATGACTTCACAGCAAACAGAGAATCGGCCATTCAGGAGCGGGTAAATCTTCTAAAGGACCAGGGTTATCGCGGTTTTCAGCTCAAGGAAGGTCATCAGAAAGCAGAAGAGTCTTTTGAAGTGGTGGCAATAAATAAAAAAGGTGTTATCCTGACATCCGACGGTGATACACTGACGGAAGCCTATGAAAACCTGATCGAAAAAATAGACTACACGCTGGACGATCTGTAACAGCGCCTGGAATAATTTTACCTCTTCTCACATTTACTTAAAAACCGCCCTTTCAGATGAAAGAAGGCCCATTGCCCTTCTTTAGAAACTAAAGTGCATTCTTTTGAATCCACCGGTGTAAGTCTGCCAAAACTTCCGCCCGGTTTGTCTCGTTCAGCATCTCGTGGCGGCCTCCTTTATATAGTTTTTTATCCACCTGCCTTATACCGGACTGGCTGATAATTTTTGACAGGTTATGTACGCCTTTTCCCATATCTGATACCGGATCCTGCTCACCTGAAATCAGCAGAACGGGAATATCTTTGTCGTGATCAGCAAACGGGCTGTGGCGATGAAGATCTCTCAGGCCGGTGGAAAGAGCGTATAAAAACTGTATTGACAAAGTTTCATCGCAAAGGGGATCATCCAGAAAGAGGTCGACCATATGCTCATCACGGCTCAGCCAGTCGGCCTTGGTTCTGTTGGGCTTAAAGTGACGGTTAAAAGAACGCGATAAAAGGTTATCCAGAAAAAGGCTTCGGCTCTCTCCTCCATATATTTTTTTCAGTATCGATAAAATCCAGATACCTGCGTTAAGAGTAAGGGGTGGTTTACCGCTGCTGCCCGAGTAGACAAGTGCGTCTGCGCTATCGTCATTCAGCTGAAAATATCGCTGCAGGCAGAATGAGCCCATCGAGTGCCCGAGCATAATGATTGGCAGATCGGGGTGCTCTTTCATGATGTGTTTTTTAATATCCCCAATATTTTCTGCAAGAGCGTCCAGGCCTCTTTCGTGGGCAATATGTCCGAGATGATCGGGGTCTGTATGCCCGTGGCCGCGATGATCGTGCGCTATTACGATAAACCCATTTTCAGAAAAATATCTGGCAACGTGGCTGTAGCGTCCGCTGTGTTCGCTCATCCCGTGAATAATCTGCAGTATGGCCTTGGGAGGGTCTTTATCAGGGTTCCAGCGCCTTACAAATAGCGGCTTATTCTCGCTGTCTTTCACGTAAAATGTATCCAAACCGTTCTCCATATTTATGAATGTGTTATCACTTTATATTAACAAATTAGATTGACATGCTGTTTGATTTCATGACATCGTTTATAATTTATGACTTCTGATGATATCTGAATCTAAGACAAAGGGTTGTATTGGTAATAGAAAAGGCTTATTTTTGAAGTCTTGATATTTTTGTGCCCGTAACTCAGCCGGATAGTGCAATCTGAGGCTTCGGGACGGTTACAGGTTCAAATCCTGTCGTTTTTTACATACTGTTTTATTTCGATGTTACACAACATCATCTGCGCCCGTAGCTCAACTGGATAGAGTACCTGACTACGAATCAGGCGGTTACAGGTTCAAATCCTGTCGGGCGTACTACTTTTTTTGATTTATTGAATTTACCTAAGCGCCCGTAGCTCAACCGGATAGAGCGTCTGACTTCGGATCAGAAGGTTGAGGGTTCGAATCCTTCCGGGCGTACACAAAGAAGCTCCAGTTTCTATATGAGATTGGAGCTTTTTTTATGCTCTCAAAAGAAATATAGATCTGAGCGCTGATCTTCCGAAGCTATGCTTCGGGGGTTCGAATCCTTCCGGGCGTACTTTTAAACCCTGTAAGTCATTGATTTACAGGGTTTTTATGTTTTGTAGGTATAATATAGGTATAACATTTAAGAAGTTAACCGATGAATTACTTACACAACTGTAGAAGCTTAAAAATTAAAACTTTTTAGCTTATAAAATAAACTGTAACCAGTTTTGAATTGCAGAGTTTTAGTTAATATTAACGGTTGAAGTTTTTCGACAAAACAACTGTTTAAATGTATTCAATTGAAAAAACTGAAATTGGCAAATATGAATCAATAATCAGGAATAATAAAATAAAAACGTTCAATTTCCTTCATAATTACGAGCCATTTGATTTGGAAGGAGAACTAAAGTTTAATTTTTCTGACCAGATTTTTATAGTTTTTATTCTTTTCATTATTCTCTATATACTGTTAATTTTTACTTGATTTCAGCAAAATATGGCACTATAAACAAGCCCTCCCTCGCAATAACCACATTTTTAAGCCCAAATCTATTTTTTTAGTCGCACTTAGATAAGACAAATAGCGATTGAAAGATTTTGTTTTTAAATGCAGAAATGGGAGTGCAACTCAATACATTCCCTTTCTAAAAATGATACAGAAATTCCCCTTTTGTATTTTAATACACTCTTTGAACCCATTCGATAGCTTGTAGAAATAAACTCCAGAACCGCCCGGAACAAGCACAAGCCAATCTGGCATTAGATTATCTACAGTATCACAAGTGGGATGTTCATTTGGGGTAGTCTAAATCGCTTTGATGGTATGATTATTATACAAATACTAAAACGAGTTTTAACTCTCTAATTACTGTTCTGAACCTCAAGGTAAATTTGCCTTTGTTTGTTTAACAACACGTCTTGATATACAAAATCAGATATTTCATCTCTGAATTCGGATAAGGGCTTTGAAGCCCACTCATGTCTTCCGTTAATCCCTGCCACCATATAATAGCCCGAATCATTATCCTGTAATCGCTTCATTATTGTGTGAGCTCCAAATAGCATCAGAAAGCCCGGGGCACCTGTCGGACAATAGTGATGAGACGCTATGCCATATGGCACCAGCTGGTCATCAGTTCCGTGGAATAGCTGCGTTGGAATAGCATTTTCACTTGTGATATGATTGATATTCGAGATTGCGCCGGCCATGTGGTTATTCTGTTCCAAATTGACCCCTTATTCTGTTTCAAACTGACCCCCCCATTCTGATGATGTTGACCCCGGGGTCACAATGCGCCAGACTGGCATATTGACCCCCAATTTCTGACGAA